>Ga0265327_10004037_pt1 | contig 13331 bp, 12 predicted proteins | sample 41621metaG_FD_202089 | JGI IMG/M metagenome (GOLD analysis project Ga0265327, IMG submission 202089) | Rhizosphere microbial communities from Carex aquatilis grown in University of Washington, Seatle, WA, United States - 4-16-21 metaG | ecosystem: Host-associated > Plants > Roots > Rhizosphere... | reverse complement strand
AAGAGGCTTCCCTGTTGATCGAAAGGGAGCGAAATGGCTTCAAGAATCTTTCTGGCAATGGCATCAAGATCCTTCGGGCCTGCCACGTCCTGTAGCAGCACGACATATTCGTCACCACCAAAACGAGCGACGGTATCACCCTCCCTGAGCACATTTCGAACACGTTCAGCCACTCCACACAAAAGGCCGTCGCCAACAGCATGGCCCAGGGTATCGTTTACCTGCTTGAAGTTATCGAGATCCATAAACATGACGGCGATGCTATGCCCTTCACGTTGCGACTTAACGATGGCTTGATTCAGACGATCCTGCAACAGGGTTCGGTTGGGCAAGCCCGTCAGCGCATCATGCGTCGCCTGATGTGACAATTGCAGCTCAAATTGCTTGCGCTCAGTCACGTCGCGTGCTGCGGCAAACACCCCCAGCACATCGCCGGATTCATCCCGATAGACCGATGCGTTGTAAAGCACATCGATCTCTTTGCCGGATTCATGTCTGAGCGTTAACGGCCAATCTCGGACAATGCCGTTCACAAATGCATGCATGTAACCTTCACGTGCTTCCTGAGGATCGGTAAAGTAGGAAGCAAAATCGCTACCGACCAATTTGTCACGTGCAAGCCCTGTGGCCAATTCTGTTGCCTGATTAACGTCAGTGATCGTTCCTTCAGAGCTGATCGTAACCAGTGGATCAAGACTAGCTTCGATCAAGCTGCGTGCGTACCTCGCAGACTCACGTGTTTGGGCTTCCAATCGGCGCCGTTCGGTTACGTCACGAACTACAGCCATGACCAGACGCCCCTCTGCTGTTTCCAAGGGGCCCAAACTGATATCTCCAGGAAACTCGGTACCATCCTTACGCACACAGAAAATTTCCATCCCAGCCCCTCCCATGGGGCGCGGATGTGGCTGACCGTGATAATTCTTGCGGTAACGGTCATGGTCTCCACGCAGTCTCGAAGGAATCAGAATTTCAATGGGCTTACCTACAAGTTCATCTCGCGTATAGCCAAATACTTTTTCGGCCTGCCCATTTACAACGCTGATATGTCCGTGTGCATCGGAAATCACAATGGCGTCCGGGGCAAATTCGAGCAGGTCATGGAACATGTGCTCGCTTTGCCACAAGGCCTTTTGGGCACGGCGGCGCTCGCCCACATCCTTGAACGTGATGACCGCGCCTGTCACTTTGCCTTCGCTATCCAATACAGGTGTCGCTGTATCATCAATCGGAATCTCCAGACCATCCTTTCTGACCAGCAGCAATTGGGTGGCTTGATTCTGAACAGCAACACCCGAAAGGCAATGGCTTAGAGGATAAGCAACAACATTCTGGGCTTTTTCGTTGATGATATTGACCACAGCTGAGAACTGGCAGCCGATGACATCGCCTGCAACAACCCCAAGCATATGTTGCGCGGCAGGATTGAGATAATCGATATTCCCGTCAAGATCTATTGTTATCACCGCATCGCCGATGGCGTTCAGTGTGGCCTGCGTGGTTGATTTCTCACGCACAGCCCGCGCCTCGGATTGATGTAAATTCAGGTATGGCGCTCGGATGCTACTGACAAAGATGGCATAGTAAACAAAACCATAGCCCAGAATCTTGTAGAGATGCCCAATCACGTGCCAAGTGTCAGTCACAGTGGTGTAGCGGGTAAAACACCATTCCGACAAAATCAGAATCACCACCCCGACAGCGAGTAGCCTTGTGTTATAACCGTGCCTCTGCACACGATTCTGCATTAACAGATAAATGGTCAGGATATGTAACGAAACGATCAGATACTCCGTACCCACCTTGAACGGAGTCAGGCCCTGACCCGCAATAAATACCTGAGGCAATACATTGATATGATTGATAATCATCCAATACACGGTGATCGTGATCGCGATACTCACTGACAGAAACCACCAACGTGTAGATCTGCCCTCCAATGGCTTCCAAATTATGCTGGCTGCAAGAACCAGAGCGGATGCAAGAACCAGTTTTGCAGCCAGCCAGAAGTAGATCGCCTTAGGCGGCGAACTGGGCGTCAGAAAGTCAGGCATCCCATTGTAGGAAATCATGTGCCCGATATCGAGCAATCCTACGGCAAGAAATGCACAGGCAAGGATCGTGATCGCACCTGGACGTTCGCGCTGATATGAATGCCAACCAACACTAAAAATAAGTCCAGCAACGATCGCAGACATCATCTCAATGAAGGTGTGAAATGGGAGATATCTTGATGGAGAGAAAACCATTTGCATTGCTGGCACAAATTCGATCATTGCAAGCACAGTAGTCAACGTGATCAGCAAAGCAGCTACACTGCCTTTAGGTATCCACAACTTAAGGTTTTCATGGGATTTTGAATTCGGCATAGGTGTATTTCCAAAGTCTTTATCGTTGCGAATCAAATCCGAGGATCGATGACGGGATCGCCGTCAACGGAAGTATCCTGTCTACAGCGCCCAACTTGACAGCCTCTTTCGGCATACCGTAAACCACGCAGGTTTCCTCATCCTGCGCCAATGTACGGACGCCCATGTCATGCATTTCCTTCATGCCCTTGGCACCGTCATCCCCCATACCGGTCATGATGATTCCAAGTGCGTTCTTGCCTGCGCATTTGGCGACTGATCTGAACAGCACGTCGACCGAGGGCTTGTGTCGGCTAACCGGAGGACCATCGACAATTTCAACGTGGTATTGCGCTCCGCTGCGCTTGAGCAACATGTGGCGGCCGCCCGGGGCAATCAGCACTCGACCCGATATGACGCGATCACCGTTAACGGCCTCGCGGACTTCCATCTGGCAAATACTATTGAGGCGTGCAGCAAACGCGCCCGTAAATTTTTCTGGCATGTGCTGAACAACAACAATGCCAGGGCTGACTCTAGGGAGCGCGGCGAGCACCGCTTCCAGTGCCTGTGTGCCGCCTGTGGAGGTGCCGATGGCCACGACGCGATCAGTGGTCTCGGCCATGGCGTGAGACGCCGCTGAGAGGATTGCATCAGCCGAGAGCTTGGCTTGGACTGGAATGGCAGAGTTAACGTGCGTCGCTGCTATGCGCCTGACGTTGGCATGCGCAGCACCTTTCACCGCCGCCACCAGACTTTCGGAATCATCCTGTAGAAATTGCTTGAGCCCAACCTTGGGTTTGGTCACGATGCTAACAGCCCCCGCAGACAATGCCTGCATGGTCGTTTCAGCACCCTTTTCGGTAAGCGTGGAACAGATCACCACCGGCGTTGGGCGTGTCGCCATCAATTTCTTGAGGAAGGTAATGCCGTCCATACGTGGCATTTCAACGTCCAGCACGATAACGTCAGGCCAATTGGTGCGCATGCGATCCATGGCAAATATAGGGTCAGAGGCTGTCCCGATGACCTCAATCTGCGCGTCTTCCGCCAACGCTGCACTCAGAACCTGCCGCACCACGGCAGAATCATCGACAATTAAAACTTTTATGCGGCTTGTCGACATATCGAACCCGCTGCGCAGTCATTGCAATTTGGGCTGGTGGGGGTTTGATGCCGCATCCATACATCGCCACTCCAGATATCGAAAATCACGTTACGGTGTCCATCACCGCCCAGATGCTCAGCCTGGATGGGCAAACCATGATGATTGAGTAATGTGCGTGCAGCCTCCGCGTTTCGACTACCGACATGACCCGTCTGTTGTTTTCGGGCGTTTGGGAACATATGCCCGCCGCCGAAAATCTTGATGTGATAATCCTTCGCCAGACTGCCAATACGCCGGGTTTCATCAAGCAACAATTGCAGCGCCTCGTCTGCATATTTACCGTCCAGCACTTCGCTGGGGCGTCCACGCGCTGGCAGCATGTAGTGGCACATACCGCCAATCTGCAATTTGGGATGCCACATCGTCACGGCCACACACGAACCCAGAATCGTGCGAATGCGGGTATCCCTGTCACCAAAATAATGTTCTCCCGGCTGCAGAAACACTTCCATCACATGAGGTGGTTTTTTCATTAGCCGGGCTTCCGATACACTGCAGGTTGAACCAGTTTCAATTCTTCATTCACGCCATTCAGGGTTTCAGAATGGCTGACAAGAAAGTACCCACCAGGACGCAGGAGCGGCAATAGCTTTGCGACCACCTGACGCTTGGTTTCCTGATCGAAATAGATCATCACGTTGCGCAAGAAGATCATGTCGAATTCGCCTAACTTGGGGGCTGCCTCAATCAGGTTGTGTTGCATAAACTGCACGCGTTCACGCAGCTTTTTTTCTATCAGCAGCGTACCTTCCTGGCTCCCCACCCCTTTCAGGCAATAACGGCTCAAGTAATGCTTGGGGATCTCCGCAATGCGCTCAGCGGGGTAATGCCCATGACGCGCTTTGTCCAGCACTCGTGTGCTGAGATCAGATGCATGCAATTCCCAAGGCTCACTCCCCAGCACTTCATCCAGCAACATGGCAATGCTGTATGGCTCCTCACCGCTTGAGCAGGCAGCACTCCAGATGCGAAAAGTCCTGCCGGGACGCCGCTCGGCAAGGGCACGATGCCTCAAAAACTCAAAATGTTTGGGTTCACGGAAAAAGTGCGTCTCGTTGGTCGTGAGCAGGTCAACCGCCACCTGCAATTCAGCCTTGCCTTGCTGCGCAGTAATCAAACGAAAGTAATCACCATAGTTACCGAACCCATGATGTTTGAGCCGCTTGGCCAGACGACTGGTCACCAATGGCTTCTTGGCGGGGGACATACTGATACCTGCGATGCGATAAATCAGGTCTCGAAGTTGAATGAATTCCTGATCTTTTAGCGCGACCACACTTTCAGCGCCGTGATCCGATGGTTGGCTCCCTTGAGCACGGTGGCTTATCCCAGCATCCATAACGCCCCCTCTTCAAACTTAAGCAAATCAAGCCATGTCCTGAACTCCATTGAGGCAGGTACGGATTTCCCTGCGCGACAGTGCGCCCTCACAATTCCAGGCTCAGTACCCCCCGGTTGTGGAACGTACATGGTCAACCCGCATTCCGTGCCCTCACGCAACAGATACTCGTTGCGGATAATGATGTTGCTTTGCGAAACCTGCTTGACCCAGGCATTCAACTCCCGCCCATCCGGGAGCTTGATCGTGGCGCGCCAATGTGTGGATTTCATACTCAATACATCCAGTTAAATTACCGTACTTCAAGAAATCTGTTGCCGACTCGATCAATAGACGACAGCACCTTCTGATACACAATATCCGGGCTAAACGGCTTAATCACATAATCATCAACACCATGCTCGACAAAAGCCTTGATGACATCGTTGCCGTCGTTTCGAGCTGAAATCATGATGAAGGGGACACGGTTAAAATGCGGACGCCTGCGCATCCATTGCAACAATTCATGACCGCCGCCATCAGGCATCATCCAGTCGCAGACCACCGCATCGTAGGTGTTCTCTATCAGGCTGGCCTGTGCTTCCTTCACAGAAGCTGCAAGATCAACGCACATGAATGGGTCTATTCTGCGCAGCCCCGTTCTCATCAAAAAAAGGTGAACCTGTACATCATCAACAATCAACAATCTCAATTCACCAGTATTTGCCATGTCATCAATCACTCCACATACTCACTACAACTTGCCATTTCAACCAAACTTCATGCCGGCTTATTCGAGGTACCTGAAAAATCAGTTGGAATCACATTGCTGGTCTTAGCTGGCAAGTCCTCTTTTACTTGTGAAGTCCCGATGCTCTGAAGTTGAATTCGCTTTGTTGTCAAAATCTCATCAAGTTTAAAAAAATCGTTCCCACATCAATGTGGAAAGCCGAATGCAGCTTTTAAGTGGGGTCATACAACGACTTCGCTCTATCTCGATACGGCAAAGTATTCCTGCGATATAGGGCTGCTCACCCCCACCTAGTCGTTCACAAGCTTGATCAATAAGTTCGGCACGTCTGCGCTCAAACGCAAGTGGATCGCTTTTTGCCAACGCTGACATCTCGTCAAAGTCGAATTCATGCTGAATGACAGATATGATTTTTTCGTCATTTGCCAATGCACTCATGTTGATCTCCTAGAACCTGACAAACTCAGCTTCGTCTGGTGGCAGCAAGACATCAGAACGGCTGGGCTTGTTCGGCTTGGCCTTGCTCACCGGCTTGTGGGCCATGGACATCACATGTGCCATATCACCCTGTGCCGTAGCATTGCCAGAGAGCTTGAAGAAGCCCATCAGTTGCTGCAGTTGAGTAGCCTGCCCGGACATTTCTTCTGCAGTCGCGGCAAGTTCTTCCGAGGCGCTGGCGTTCTGTTGTGTGATCTGATTGAGTTGGGTCATGGCGGTGTTTACCTGTCCCACGCCGGCCGATTGTTCTTCGGATGCCGCAGAGATCTCTTGCACCAGATCGGAGGTCTTCTTGATGGAGGGCACGATCTCGTCCAGTAGCTGGCCGGCCTTCTCTGCCATTTCAACGCTGCCGGAGGCGAGTTCGCCGATTTCCTGTGCAGCGACCTGACTGCGTTCTGCGAGCTTGCGGACTTCGGCAGCGACGACGGCGAATCCCTTGCCGTGTTCGCCGGCACGGGCGGCTTCAATTGCGGCGTTCAGGGCGAGCAGGTTGGTCTGGTAGGCAATGTCGTCGATGATGCCGATCTTGCCGGCGATGCTCTTCATGGCGGTAACGGTCTGTTTGACCGCGATACCGCCTTCGGTGGCTTCCTGCGAGGCTTTGGTAGCCATGCCGTCAGTGACCTTGGCGTTTTCGGCGTTCTGGTTGATCGAGGCTGACATCTGTTCGACTGAAGCCGAGGTTTCTTCGACGCTGGCAGCCTGTTCGCTGGAGGCCTGGCTCATGCTTTGGGCGGTAGCACTGACTTGCTCGGATGCACCGGAGATGGCGTCGGTCGCACCACGGACTTCGGCAATGGTCTGGGCGAGTTTGGCGATGGTGTTGTTGACGGTGTCGCGCAGTTCCTTGAGTTTGCCCTGGTAGTGGCCATCCACGGTACGGGTGAGGTCGCCTTGCTCCAGCGCTGCCAGGGAGTCCATCACGGCATTGACGGGGCCGATGACTTCGTCGAGGGTGGTGTTTACGCCTTCGACGATCTTGCGGTAGTCGCCCCAGTGTTTGGTGGCGTCGGCACGGGTTTCGAGGCGGCCTTCCACAGCGGCTTGAGCCAGTAGTGCGGCGTCGGCAACCAGTGCATTGAGGGCGTCAACGCAGGAGTTGAGGTTGGTCTTGATGACGTTGAAGTCGCCGTTGTAGTTGTCGGTGATCTTGGGTGGGATGCTGCCCTTGGCAAAGTCGTCGACGTATTTGGCGGCAACGTTGAGGGGGCCGATGACGGCGTCCAGCGTTTCATTGACGCCTTCGACGATCTTGCGGAAGTCACCTTGATGCTGGGTGGCGTCTGCACGGGTCGCGAGGCGCCCTTCCACTGCGGCGACAGCCAGCAGGTTGGCGTCGGCAACCAGTTTGTTGACCGCATCAATCGCGGCATTGAGGTTGGTCTTGATAACGTTGAAGTCGCCGTTGTAGTTGTCGGTGATCTTGGGTGGGATGTCGCCCTTGGAGATGCGGTCAACGTAGCCTGCGGCGACGTTCAAGGGACCAATGACAGCGTCCAGCGTGCCGTTGACGCCTTCGACGATCTTGCGATAGTCGCCTTGATGCCGGCTGGCATCGGCTCGCGTCTCCAACCGGCCATTCACAGCTGCCTGCGACAGTACACCAGCATCCGTCACCAAGGCCTGTATCGCTCCCGTCATCTGCTTCATCGAGGCCATCAGACTGCTCGTGTCGCCAGACTTCACCTCAATCTCGCTCGTAAGATCTCCAGCAGCAATCTTGCGCGTAATTTCGGCTGCATCACCTGGATCACCACCCAATTGGCGTAACACGCTGCGAATGATAAACATGCCCAGCAGCAGCACAATGATGATGGAGACAATGCCAGCGGCGATCATCGTGGTTTTAGAGACAGTAATGGTAACGCCACTACTCTTGACCGAGTCATCGGCAATTTTGATGTTCAGGTTGACGATTTTTTCAAGCGACTCACGTGACTTGTCAAATGATGGAATCGCCTCGTTAGAAACCTGATAGAAATCCACAAACAGCTTTTTCTGGGTAGCCTGATCACGACTGTGACTGAGTTGTTCAATGACAGCTGCGATCTTGCTTTCCTTGGCTTTCCATTCGGTAAATTCCTGATCGAACTGTTTCCAGAGCTCAGCTTCTTCTACTGTTTGCGGCAGTGGAGCATAGATATCCCAACCCTTCTGCAAGACGTCGAATTTTTCCTTACGCTTTTGCAAAATGGCAGAAAATTTTTCACCTGCGTTGTAATCGTTTTCCCATTTGGCCGTTGAAAGGTTGTTGAACCGGACAAATAACTGGCTATCCTGCATCATGGTGAGCCCAACCACTGAGGGCAGTCTATTGCCGCCAATCTCGTTGAGCGCATCTGAGCATGCGTTAATGCCGTGGTTACCTGTCAAACCTACTCCCGCCAGGGCAACCAGAGAGAACGCCAGCAGAATAACGAGCTTTGCTTTCATTGTGAGTTGCTTGAACATGTCGATCACCTTTTCACCAAAAATTAAATCAAATTTCCCTGCTACGACCCCATCAAACTACGGTTTCGCGCTGCCGATGTTTGTCTACCTGTCCCACCAGCCCCGGCACGTCGAGAATTAACGCCACCTCGCCTGTGCCCAGAATGGTGAAACCACCAATCCCCTTAATCTGGCTGAATACCTTGCCGAGAGGCTTAATGACGGTCTGAAATTCACCCATCAATTTATCCACCACCAGCCCGGCCTTGTGCTCGCCGTATCTCACGACCACAACGTTTTCACGCTTGACCCGTGGCCCTTCCACTTCAAAATGCTCGCGCAAGCGCATGTAGGGCAGGACTTCACCACGTAAATTGAGATAGTGACCATCACCATGATCATCGTGATTCCAGGTGTTCAATTCGATGCATTCCACCACCATGTCGAGAGGCACCACGTATGCGGCATCGCCGACGCCCACCAGGAAACCATCGATAATGGCCAGCGTGAGTGGCAAACGAATGCGAACGGTGCTGCCCTTCCCCGGCGTGCTATCCAGGTCAACCGTACCGCGCAATGCAGTAATGTTGCGACGCACGACATCCATGCCAACACCGCGACCGGAAAGATTGCTGACGGCATCGGCGGTCGAGAACCCGGCTTCAAAAATCAGGTTGTAGATTTCCTTGTCGGTCAGGTTCTGACCTTCGCTCACCAGCCCACGCTCAAGGGCTTTCTTGAGGATCTTTTCCTTGTTAAGGCCGCCACCATCGTCTGAAACCTCAATGACGATGCTGCCTGCATCATGAAAGGCATTAAGCTTGAGCGTGCCTTTGGCAGGCTTACCATTGGCAATGCGCACATCGGCCGACTCGATGCCGTGATCCATGGAGTTGCGCACCAGATGGGTGAGCGGATCGCCGATTTTCTCGACCACTGTTTTATCGAGTTCGGTTTCTGCCCCGCTGATGACGAGATCGATGTCCTTACCGAGTTCCTTGCTGACATCGCGCACAACACGTTGAAAGCGGCTGAAGGTTCCGCCGATCTGCACCATGCGCAGGTTGAGTGCAGAATCACGCACTTCTTCAACCAGCCTTGAAAGTGTCGATGTCGCTTCGAGCAATTCAGGGATCGCCGCACGTTGTGCAATGACACTGGTGCCAGCCCCGGCGATAATCAGTTCGCCTACTAGGTTGATCAGTTCATCGAGTTTGTCAGCATCTACCCGGATGAAATGCCCTTCGCCGCCCTTGGTATCCTTGACCTGTTTCTGTTTCGCAAGCACTGCGTCCATGACGGCTGGCTGAACCATTTTCTCCTCAACCAGCACTTCACCAATGGGCCTTGCTTCTGATGGGCTATTTGCGTGCTGGATATTCAGTGCGGCATCCAGCTCGCTTGCCGTCAGTGTTCCACAATGCACCAGCATTTCGCCGACGCGCATGTCTTCTTCAGGCAGGTCATGGATCAGACTGATGTATTCAGAAATCCTGCTGTGCGGCGGGAGTATGCGAATCAGACTTTCATCGCGCACAAAATCGAAAACACCTTCGATCGTGGCTTTATCCGCTTCGCTGTTCAGACCTATTTCGAATCCCAGATAGCAGGTTTCAGGGTCCATTACATCTGCGGGGGGGATCGTGTCTAGCAGCGTCTCGATATGATTGATGGTACCGAGGGTCGCCAAGTAGCGGATAAACGACAGCGGATCCATGCCGCTGCGCAATACATCCGGGCCGAAACGCAGCGAAAGATGCCAGTGATCCGTTTCAACCTCACCGCCACCCTCGGTGGTATAAGGCTGCTGATGTTCCACCGGCACGGCTGTTTTATCTGTCCGCCCCGCAGCTTCTGCCTCGGCTTTCAAAAAGTTGCGCAAATGGCTGATGAGTTCATGGCTCCTGCCGTGAAGCTCTGCAGCAGGGTCACCTCCACCGCCAGCCAGATGGTCAATCAAGGTCGAAATATGGTCACAACTGTTCAACAAAACAGCAACCAGTTCTGACTCGACCCTTAACTCGGCGCTGCGCACCCGATCGAGCACACTTTCAGCGACATGCGTAAAGCTGACGATGTAGTCGAGCCCGAACAGCCCAGCGGAACCCTTGATGGTGTGTGCGGCACGAAAAATAGCGTTGATGACATCGCTATCTTCGGGCGATTGTTCGATGCGCAAGAGCGCAGCCTCCATGTCCTCCAGCAACTCGCGGCTTTCGGCAATGAAGGTGTGCAGTGCTTCGTCCAGATTCATGCGTCAGCTCCTTTCATGCCTGCGGGGAGGAAAACACCAGGGGGTCGCCAAACACCCCAGCCAGATTGCAAAGATCGATCATTTCCAGAATCGCCGGGCTATGCGCCACAAATTCCAGGGTCTTTGATTTTGCGGCCGCCTCACGCTTAACCAGTGCCAGCAACTGCAGCCCGGAAGCATCGATCTCGCTGATGCCTGCCAGACTGATCTCCATCTTTTCGCATCCCTCTACAGCAGGAATCAGATCGGCCTTCAAGTCTGCGGCGGCATAAATCGTCATTTCGCCTTCCAGCACAACGCGGGTTAGTCCAGCCTTGTTGTCGATGTTGATGTTCATGGCAATCGCTCGACAGATCAGGGCAATATCAGCTTGGAAACTGCCGCCAACATCTGTGCAGGCTGGAAAGGCTTGACCACCCATGCTTTCGCGCCAGCAGCCTGACCGCTCTGCTTCATAGCCTCGCCACTTTCGGTGGTCAGCATGATGAACGGGGTGAATTTGTACGCTGGCAACTGCTTGGCAGCAGCCAGAAATTCGATGCCGTTCATGTTGGGCATGTTGACGTCACTGATGACCAAATGGATTTTCTGGCCATTCAGCTTGGATAAGCCGTCTTTGCCGTCCACTGCCTCAATCACGTCATATCCGGCGCCTTTCAGTGCGATGCTGACGACCTGTCGCAAAGAGGCAGAGTCATCTACAACCAGAATGGTTTTTGCCATATTCAGCTCCTAGAAAAAAGTAATCTCTGTATCGGCAGAGGCCGAAGCAGCACTGCCACTGTGGGCGACAGTCTGTTCAGCGGTGGTGTAGGTTTTCGCCAGTTCGTGCAACCACACACTGGCATCGATAGGCCCGATGGTCTGACCGGCTTGTACGCTCTGGCTGTGCGAGGTCAGGCGTTCTTCCAACTTGCCCTGATCGTTACGCACGTGGCCCAGAATCTGGCTAACGCGATCCTGAAATTGCAATGCCACCAGCACATCGGCGATTTCATCCCCGATGATGCGACTTTCCTCCTGCATGATTGCGCAGGCTCCCGAAAGGCCGCCGGCTGCTTGCTGAAAACGTTCCAACACCTGATGCATCGTGGCTTCTGCGCGTTCAACCATGAGCGCGTCATGCTGCGCATATTCTTGCGAAGCCTCCATCGTGGAATTAATGGCGGCATTGACCGTCTCCACCTTTTCGCTAATTCGCTTACCCGTTTCACCAGACAGCGTGGATAGTTTGCGCACCTCGTCGGCCACGACCGCAAAACCCCGGCCAGCCTCACCAGCACGGGCAGCCTCAATAGCCGCATTCAGTGCCAGCAGATTTGTCTGACCTGCAATGTTGCCAACGTCGTCAGCCATTTTTTTCAGCTCATCGGTAAAGCGGGCCAGCGTCTCGATCTGGGTCAGCAGCGCGCCTTTCAACTCCAATGCATCCTTGAATGAACTGACAATGCCGTGCAAGGCTTCGCCCGTTTCATTCAGCAACGAGACCAGATCACCGGAATCGCTGGAACCAGTTGAAGCGTTGACGGTGGCTTCAATGCGCTTGACCAGGTTTGAAAATCGTTCAGCCAGCGCCGTCACAGCTTCTTCGGTCTGCCCCCGAGCCAATTCAATCTGCCGGGACCAGATCGGCAACACATTCAGGCAGAGTCGATCCAGGCCACGAACCGTCAATGCCTCGCGCTCACGCTTCTCTTCCGCGTGCTGCTCTAGCACTTGTTCAACGGCTTCTGCGACGAGCAGGTTAGTGCGACGCGCGAGGAACAAGCCTGATAACAAGGCAGCAATAAGAGGTAGCAATGCGACAAACTGCCACAAACCTGTAACAAGCAAATACAGCGGGACTGCGCCTGCGAGCCCTACCAACAAGGACGTGATAATCACACCCCATAATCCATCGGATTTTTCACTAGCTGCCATCGTCAAGCCTCCGTGTCACCTGCCAGATTACTGATCAATTCGAGCACCTGGTCGTACTCGGTAGATTTGTCGAAAAACCATTCCGCACCCATCTGAGAACTCTTTTTACGGTTGAAAGCCGAAGCATCGTTGGTCAGCATGGCGATCCGCACGTTGGGAATTTCCTGCTTGAATTCCTTGATCGCTTGAATGGCATTGCCATCAGGTAAATGAATATCCAGAATCAATACATCCGGCGACTCAATCTTCACGTACAACCGTGCGTGCTCATGACTTCCAGCCACTCCGACCTCATTGACACCCGCAACGAGGCTCAGCAGGCATACCAGGTGGTTTCGTATCAATTCGGAATCTTCAACAATCAGAATTTTCATAACCCACCTTTAATTCGAATCACCATTGCATCTTTAAAGAAGTCAGATTCGGGCATTCGGTTTGGTATGGTTCATCTACAAGATCCCCGTGTATGCATCGTGACGAAATCAACCCGCATGCACTATCAGGCAATGCTGGTTTTATCGTAGGAAATCGGGAAGGGATGTGTAGGAATATTCCTACAGAATTAGTAGGGTATTCAGGTGGGATCAGGTCGGGATAGCACCCGGTCGTATTTATAACTTACTGCAAACGGTGCTCAACGG
>Ga0265327_10004036_pt1 | contig 13338 bp, 12 predicted proteins | sample 41621metaG_FD_202089 | JGI IMG/M metagenome (GOLD analysis project Ga0265327, IMG submission 202089) | Rhizosphere microbial communities from Carex aquatilis grown in University of Washington, Seatle, WA, United States - 4-16-21 metaG | ecosystem: Host-associated > Plants > Roots > Rhizosphere... | reverse complement strand
AGAAGGCCAAGCAGGGCAAGGTCGATCCGCTGATCGGCCGCTCCAGCGAGGTCGAGCGCTGCATCCAGATCCTGTGCCGGCGCACCAAGAACAATCCGCTGCTGGTGGGTGACCCTGGTGTGGGCAAGACCGCCATCGCCGAAGGGCTGGCCCGCAAGATCATCAACAGCCAGGTCCCCGAAGTCCTGGCCGGCGCCACCATCTTCTCCCTCGACATGGGCGCCCTGCTGGCCGGCACCCGCTATCGCGGCGATTTCGAAGAACGCGTGAAGCAGGTGGTCAAGGAGCTGGAGAACCACCCCGACGCCATCCTGTTCATCGATGAGATCCACACGGTGATCGGCGCCGGCGCGACCTCGGGCGGGGCCATGGACGCCTCCAACCTGCTGAAGCCGGCGCTGGCCTCAGGCACGCTGCGGTGCATGGGCTCCACCACCTACAAGGAGTTCCGCCAGCACTTCGAGAAGGACCGGGCCCTGGTCCGCCGCTTCCAGAAGATCGACGTGAACGAGCCGACGATCGAGGACACCATCAAGATCCTCAAGGGCCTGAAGACCTATTACGAGGAGTTCCACAAGCTCCGCTACACCAACGAGGCCATCAAGGCCGCGGTGGAGCTGTCGGCCAAGTACATCACCGATCGCAAGCTGCCGGACAAGGCCATCGACATCATCGACGAGGCCGGCGCCAGCCAGATGCTGCTGCCGGAAGCCCGTCGCAAGAAGCTGATCGGCGTCAAGGAGGTCGAGAGCGTCGTCGCCAAGATCGCCCGCATCCCGCCCAAGTCGGTGTCCAAGACCGACACCGAGGCGCTGAAGCAGCTCAATGACGATCTGAAGCGCGCGGTCTACGGCCAGGACGACGCCATCGAGCAGCTCTCGGCTTCCATGAAGATGGCCCGGGCTGGCCTGCGGGACGCCAACAAGCCGATTGGCAGCTATCTGTTCTCCGGGCCCACCGGCACAGGCAAGACCGAGACGGCCCGCCAGCTGGCGCTGACCATGGGCATCGAGCTGCTGCGCTTCGACATGAGCGAGTACATGGAGCGCCATACCGTCAGCCGCCTGATCGGGGCGCCTCCCGGCTATGTGGGCTTCGACCAGGGCGGCCTGCTCACCGACGCCGTGGACCAGCATCCCCACTCTGTGGTGCTGCTGGACGAGATCGAGAAGGCCCACCCGGATGTGTTCAACATCCTGCTCCAGGTCATGGATCATGGGGTACTGACGGACGCCAACGGCAAGAAGGTGGATTTCCGCAACGTGGTCCTGATCATGACCACCAATGCGGGGGCCTCCGACGCCCAGAAGAACGCCATCGGCTTCGGCCGTGGCAAGCAGGACGACGAGGTGGACGAGGCCCTGAAGCGCCTGTTCACGCCGGAGTTCCGCAACCGCCTGGACGCCGTGGTGCAGTTCAAGCCGCTGACCCCGGACATCATCCGCCAGGTGGTGCTGAAGTTCGTGATGCAGCTGGAAGCCCAGCTCGCCGACCGTCACGTCACCATCGAGACCTCCGACGACGCCACCGACTGGCTGGCCAAGAACGGCTTCGACGAGCTCTATGGCGCCCGGCCTCTGGCCCGGGTCATCCAGGAGCACATCAAGAAGCCGCTTGCCGACGAGATCCTGTTCGGCAAGCTGATCAAGGGCGGCCACGTTCGCGTGGTGCTCAAGGACGGCAAGCTGGCCTTCGAGATCGAGGGCGACGACCGCGAACGCGGCGCGCCCGTGGTGGAAAGCCCGGCCGAGAACCTCGCCCCGCCCGCGCCGGAACTGGCGGACTAGGCGCCGTTCCCCGATATCAAGGACGAAACCCCGGGTGCGAGCCCGGGGTTTTTTCTGTCGCCCCTGGAACCTCACCAGCCCTTACTGGACAAGGTTTTGACGTAATTCGAGATTCACCAAATAGTCGTATCCGTGGTCAAAGAACCAACTCCACGGGGACCTGAACGGGGCTGATGCCGAACCGGCCAAGATTCTTCCGACCGGCCCAGATGCCTCGACCGACGGGCCTCGCCCTCGGCTTCCTCGCGGCCTATGTCGGCCTGGCGATCGCCGCCTATGCCTGGACTACGACCCCTCAGGGCATGTCGGTCCTTTGGGTCAACAATGGCGTGCTCACGGCGGCCATGCTGCTGCTGCCCCGCCGTCAGGCCGTCGTCGTGGCGACGCTCTGCATCCTGGCCGATTGCATTTCCGCTCGCGTCACCGGCAGCTCCTGGGCCCGCGCCGCGGTGATCGGCGGCTGCGATCTGGTGGAGGTCGGCGTCGCCGCCGCCCTCATTCGGCGCTTCTGCGGCGCAGCGCTCGACATGAGCAAGCTCGCCCGGCTGCGGAATATGGCGATCCTGGGGGCGCTGCCGGCCACGGTGATCGCCGGCACGATCGGCTCGGCCCTTATGGCGCTGATGTTCAAGGAATCATTCGCCCACGCCTGGGCGCCTTGGACCCTCGGGGATTTCCTCGGGATGATGATCGGCGCCCCCGCCGCCCTGCTCCTCGCCCGTTTCCGCCGCTACGACGTGGGTCCCAGGGTTCCGCTCCTGGAACGGGCGGGCCTGATCCTGCTGGTGGCGGCCACCGCCTTCGTGATCTTCACCCATGGCGACAAGCCGCTGCTGTTCCTGATCTTCCCGGTAGGTCTGCTGGCGCTGATCCGCCTCAGCACCCCCTATGCGGCCCTTGCGGTGGTCATCATCGGTTTCATCGCCGCGCGGGCGACGGTGATGGGCCAGGGGCCGATTTCGGCGGCCACGCAGGGCGACATGGCCGGCCAGGCCCTGTTCCTCCAGTTCTACCTGGCCAATGTACTGTTCTCGGCCATTGTGCTGTCCAGCGTCCTGGCGCAACGCGGCCGCGCCCAGGCGGGCCTGAGGCGGGCCCTTGCGGCCTCCCGGGCGGCGCGCAAGGAAGCGGTCGAGGCCGCCGGCGCGAAGGGTCGGTTCCTCGCGGTGATGAGCCACGAGATGCGCACGCCGTTGAACGGGATCGCGGGCTACGCCCAACTGCTCACCGCCCGGGGCGACCTGCCTCAGCAGGCCCGCGACCAGCTTCGGGTCATGCGAACCTCCTGCCAGGTCCTGCAGGCCCTGATCAACGACGTCCTCGACTATTCCCGCATGGAGTCCGGCGACATCCGGCTGGATATCGCCCCCTTCAACCTGGCCGATCTGCTGGCCCAGTCGATCGACATTGTGCGTCCCAGAGTATCCCACAAGCCCGTGGAGCTCAGCCTGGACGCCGGCGAAATCGAGGGCGGCCTCTATCTCGGCGACGAGCGCCGGGTCGTCCAGGTGCTGCTGAACCTGCTGAGCAACGCCGCCAAGTTCACCGATCGCGGCGACATCATCGTGACGGCGACCCGCCGGGAAGGCCCGGACGACGCCCAACTCGTGCGAATCTCGGTTCGCGATAGCGGCATCGGTGTCCCGGCGGACAAGCTGCACCTGCTGTTCCAGCCCTTTTCGCAGGTGGATGGCGGTTCGACCCGCAATTTCGACGGCGCCGGCCTGGGCCTTACCATCGCCAAGTCCCTGGTGGAGCGCATGCGAGGGGAGATCGGCGTCACCAGCGAGGTCGAGGCCGGCTCCGAATTCTGGTTCGAGATCCCACTGCAGGCCGCAGGACTTGCGGATCCCCTTCCCTTCCCCGAGCCCGTCATCGTACCGGTCCGCGCAGATCCCGCGCCCGGTGCGCCTCGCATCCTGGTGGTGGACGATCATCCGGTGAACCGCCAGGTCGCCTGCCTGATGCTGATGGCCGGCGGCTATGAAGTGGAATGGGTCGAGGACGGCGCTCAGGCCCTGGACACCCTCCGCAACGGTGACTTTGATCTGGTGTTCATGGACTTGCATATGCCGGTCATGGACGGCCTCTCGGCCTGCCGCGCGATCCGCGGCATGGAGGGTCCCGCCGGCCAGATCCCGGTGATCGCCATGACGGCCGCCGCTCTGCCCGAGGACGTGGCCCGTTGCATGGCCGTGGGCATGAACGCCCATATCGCCAAGCCAATCGACAATGAGCGCCTGATGCAGGTCGCCCAGGAGCACCTGCCCCGCGTCAGGGTCACCCCCAACGGCGCGCGCCGGTTCGGCTGACCTTCCGGGCGGCCAGCGATACCGATCTACATCGCCGCTGGCTGCTTGGCTTTGTCGCGGCGCCGCGCCTCAACAACCAGATCCTTTGGCAGTCCCACCCGGCGGCCATTCCGCGTAGGCCAGCGGGCCCAGCCGGTGCGAAGATTGGGGGGCAGCCGCATGTGCAGCCGCCCGGCCTCCTCGTCAGAATGCATCGGGGTGTAATAGAGGCAGTCGTCGAAATAGTTGTGGACCACCAGAGAACGGCGGGTGGACCCAGGGGCCTCGATCGGCGAGCCGCCATGGGCCAAGTTGGCGGCCCAGACCAGGGCCCAGCCCTTGGGGATCACAGCGCGGGTCTGTGGAATTTCCGCCGCCGCGATGGACTCCGCATAGCGGGGCACGTAGGCGCGTTCATAGTCCTCATATTGCGGAAACGGGCTGTTCACGCCGGCGCGGCGCATGGTCATAACCGGCAGGCGGTGACTGCCCGGATGATAGAGCAGCGGCCCCGCGCCCGGCTGGACATCCTCCAGGGCGATCCAGACCCCGCACATGAATCGCTCCGGCACGCTGTGGAAATGGATGGTGTCGGAATGGATCGACTGCTGGCTGCCTTGCCGGAAGTTGAGGGTCTGGAATGGAAACGGGTCACGGCCATAGGCGGCTTTCAGCAGGCGGCGCATGGCGGGCCAGGTGGCAAGGCGGCGCACCGCGCTGGACTTGTACCAGGCGTCCTGCACCCGGCTGATCCCCTCGACGAAATAGCCCTCGGTCTCCGCCACGGCCTGGTCGCACAAATCCCGCGCGCGATCCCCGAGATCCACCACCGCGACTCCGTCACGGGCCAGGTCCCTTATGAATTTCTCCGTCGCAGCGGGAAATTTCGAGCGGCCGAGATAGGCCTCGAGATCGTCGGATTCGAACCACGGGGTCGCCGGCTTGGACCCAAAGATTGTACTCAGCAGACCCACGTCCGACTCCCGATGAAGCTTCAGGCCCGGACAATGGCGCAACCCCGCCGTGGATCAAGGACAACCTGGGCGATCTGCCCCTGCTGCGCTCAGCTGATCTTGGAGGCGATCTGAGCGGCCAGGGTCTTGAGCTCCTCGGGATCGGCCATGCCGCCACCGGCGTGACGGCCCAGCGGAACGCCCTCCCAGCGCGGGATGATATGGAAGTGCAGATGATAAACCGTCTGGCCTGACGCCTCGCCATTGAACTGAGTGATCACCACCCCGTCCGGCTGCAGGGCGGCGCGCACGGCCCGGGCCACCCGCTGGACCCCCAGGATCAGCTCGCTGAGCACCTGGGGTTCTTCCTCCAGCAGGTTGCGGGCGCTGGAATGCTTGGGGATCACCAGGGTGTGGCCCCGGCTCTGCGGGAACACGTCCATGAAGGCGTAGACGTGCTCGTCCTCGAACACCCGGGCGCTGGGCATCTCGCCCCGCAGGATCTTCGCGAAGATGTTGCCGTGGTCGTAGGTCCCGTCCAAGCTCATGGGCAGCGCTCCGCATCTGATCGCCGCCTAGGTAGCACGAAGGACCCGTCCCATGGGAACCCGCGACCCCGCCCCTGGCCCGGCCCCCAGCGGCCTTACCGAACGCCAGCAGAAATGGTTCGCCTCGGTGCAGGCGAGCCTGGAGCGCGATACCGGCAAGACCCTCGACGAATGGGTGGCCATCGCCCGCACCTGTCCGGAGACCAGGCCCAAGGCCCGTTCGGTCTGGCTTCGGGAACATCACGGCCTGGGAACCAACCGCGCCGCGCACGTGCTCTCCGTGGCCTTCCCGTCGGAGGACCGCTGGGACGCCCCGGACGCCCTGCGGGCCAAGCTGTGGACCGACCCTGGAGCCACCGCCATCTTCGAAGCCGTGGAAGCCATAGTGACCCAAACCCTGGCCCCGATCGTGGTGGGCCAGCGCAAGGGCTTCACCGCCTTCTCCCGAGAATTCCAGTTCGCCTCCCTGAAACCCGCCAAGGGCGGCCAGGTCGTGCTGGGCCTGGCGGTGACGCCGGACGCCGACCCCAGGCTCATGGCCCCGAAAAACGAAGGCTGGTCGGAGCGGCTCAAATCCAAACTGGTGCTGACCTCGCCGGCCGAGGTGGATGGGGACGTTCGGGCGTTGCTGAGACGGGCCTGGGAGCAGTCCTAGCTCGCCCCCTCCCCGTCCTTGAACGGCGAGAACTCCTCAGACAGCCACTCCATCTCCCCCTCCACCGCCTCGCGTTCGCGGCGGCAGAAGTCCTCCACCGGGCCCCGCAGGCGCGGGTCGGCGATGAAATGGGCGGAGCGGACGGGGGCCGGCAGATAGCCGCGGGCGATCTTGTGCTGGCCCTGAGCCCCGGCCTCGACCCGGGCCAGGCCGTTTTGGATCGCCCAGTCGATGGCCTGGTAGTAGCAGAGCTCGAAATGCAGGAAGGGGATCTCCTCCAGGCAGCCCCAGTTGCGGCCATAGAGGCAGTCGGCGCCGATCAGGTTGAGCGCGCCGGCCACCCAGCGGCCGCGGCGCCGCGCCATCACCAGCAGCACCCGGTCGGCCATGCGTTCCCCCAGCAGGGAAAAGAACAACCGGTTCAAATAGGGCCGCCCCCACTTGCGCGAGCCGGTGTCCATATAGAAGGCGAAGAAGGCGTCCCAGTGGTCCTCAGTGATGTCGGCCCCTGTGAGGGCGAACACCTCAACCTCGGCCAGCGCGTCGCGGCGTTCGCGCCGGATGGTCTTGCGCCGGCCTGAGGACAGGGCGGTCAGGAAGGCTTCGAAGTCGGCATAGCCGGCGTTGTTCCAGTGGTACTGCTGGCCCTCGCGCATGGAGAGGCCCTGGTCTCCGAGCCAGGTCCACTCGTCCTCGGTGGGGAAGTTGATGTGCAGGCCCGAAGCCTCGTAGCGCTCGGTGAGCGCCAGGCCGCCGCCCAGCAGGATCTTGCGCGCCTCGACCGGGTCCACCCCCGGGCGCACCAACAGCCGGGGCCCCGTGGCTGGGGTGAAGGGCGCGGCGGACAGGAGCTTCGGATAGTACTGCCCCCCGGCCCGCTCATAGGCGTCGGCCCAGGCATGGTCGAAGATGTATTCGCCCTGGCTGTGGGACTTCAGATAGAGCGGCATCACCGCCGCCACCCGACCGTCCGCGTCCTCCACGGACAGATGCTGTGGGCCCCAGCCGGTGCGCTCCACCGCACAGCCGGACTCCTCGACGATGTCGAGGAAATCAAAGGACATAAACGGATTTCCAGTAGGAGCGGCGCAGGCCTCCCAGCCCTCCCGCCCGATCTCCGCGATGCGGCGGCTCACCGTGAGCGCCGGCTTCAGTGTCACGCCGCGAAGCCCTCGAAGATCAGGTTGTCGCAATGGTCCTTGATCGGCGCCCACTGGGCCGGATCGCGCACGGTCCAGGCCACCACCGGCATGCCTTCGGCCCGGTGTTTCGCCACGACCTCACTGGCCACGGTGTCCAGGCTCATGGCCAGGAAGTGCGGGCGGGCGATGGCCACCTGCTCCAGATTGGCGAAGGCGCGCCGCTGCTCATCCGCCAGGTGTGGGATCGGGTCCGCCCAGGCATAGCTGTCCAGCCCGCGGAGCACGCCCGGGAACCGGTCGGCGAACCAGGCGTGGGAATAGGGGTTGAATCCGATCACGCAGGTGGGGCCGGCGTGATCCATCAGGATCTCGTGCACCCTCTGCTCCAGGGGGCCCACCTTGCCGAAATCGGTCTTCAGCTCCACGTGCACCATGGCCCGGTGGCCGATCAGGGCCAGGGTCTCCACCAGGGTGGGGATGCGTTCGTCCGTGCCCTTGAGCCGCAGGTTCTGCAGGTCGGCAGAGGTACGATCCGAGAGCCGCCCCTCCTCCCCGGTCATCCGTTTCAGGCTGTGGTCATGGAACACCATGGCCTCGCCGTCGGAGGAGAGGTGGACATCGAGTTCGACGCCATAGCCGGCCTGGCAGGCCGCCTGGAAGGCGCCCAGGGAATTCTCGGGCGCTCCGTCCTTGCTCCACAGCCCGCGGTGCGCCACGGGCGGGTGGAACAGGAAGTCCCAGGCCTCGCCGAAGGATGGCTTCACCGGACCTCCACCACCGCGTCGACTTCCACGGCGAAGTTCATGGGCAGGCGATAGACCCCCACCGCCGAACGCGCGTGCTTGCCGGCGTCGCCGAAGGCCAGGACCATCACGTCCGAGGCGCCATTGACCACCTGCGGGATCTCGAAGAATCCGGCGCCGGCCTGCACGAAGCCTCCCAGCTTCACCACCCGCACCACGCGATCCAGATCGCCGTCGCAGGCCGCGCGCATCTGCGCCACGAGGTTGATGCCGCAGGTGCGTGCGGCGCTCCGGGCGGTTTCCAGGTCGACATCTTCGCCGACGATTCCGCGGATCCCGCCCGCAGGGTCCACCGAGACCTGGCCGGAGATATGGACCAGGTTCCCGGTGCGGACGAACGGGACATAGTTGGCGACAGGGGCGACCGGTTGCGGCAGGGCGATACCGGCGGCGGCGAGGCGTTCTTCGACCTTGGACATGGCCGCAGGTCTAGCGCCCAAGCGCTGCGGAGGAAAGACCGGAGCGGCCCGCGAGCACATGTGGCGCCGCCAAAAGAAAAGGCCCGGATCGTCGCCGATCCAGGCCTTCCTAAAGCACCGTCCAGATCACTCGGACGGCTCTCGGGAGGAGAGGTTTAGCGAGCCGCCTGCAGGCGCTCGACCGCGGCGGTCACGCGCTCGTTCAGGGGCTTCATGCTGTCCTTCAGCGAAGCCGAGACAATCTCCGACATCTTGGAGACTTCAGCCATGTAGGCTTCCATCGCCGACTTGGCGAAGGAGGTCTGCAGCTCAACGACTTCCTGCACGCTCTTGGCGGTGGACAGCGACTTGGCGGCGGCGACCTGTTTTTCGACGGCGGTCTTGGAGAAGGTCATCGCATGGGCGCCCAGGGACTCAGCGCCCTTGGTGGCGGCGGTCACCGAAGCGATCACGGCCTCGAGGTTCTTCTTGGAGTGGGCGTTGGCTTCGTTCAGGCCGGCGAGGGACTTCTCGACGGCGTCCTTGAAGGCTTGATTGCCGGCGAAGGTGAACTGCTCAACGGTGGATTTGACGGTGTCGGCGGCGGCCATGGCTGGGCTCCTACAGGGTGGCGGGGAACGCGGCGATGCCGCGATGCAATCGGGCGAACGTGCTTGAACTCATGGCGTTAATCTCATGTTGCACTGCAGCAGTCAAGGGCTTTTTGTGCAGTGCACAATCGCGTGTCCGGGGAACTCCGAGGGACGCCGACGCGCGCCGCGGCCCGCCATCGCGACATTTCGGCTCGCTCACTCGTTGTTTACCCTCGCGCAACACGACGGCTGTCATGTTAAGGTCCGTGTAAGGCGACCGGGGGGTCGTCCAACCCTTTGTTTCGACGGACGTAGCTCATGCTTATGCCCGCCCGCCGCCTGATGGTGTCCTTCGGTCTCGCGATCGTGACGGCGCTTGCGCCCCTGGCCGGGCCCGCCCAGGCCCAGATACCCGACATCCAGCTGGCCCAGCCGAAATACGCGGCCATTGTTGTCGACGCCGGGTCCGGCGAGGTGCTCTACGCCAAGCGGGCCGACAGCCCGCGTTATCCCGCCTCCATCACCAAGATCATGACCCTCTACCTGGCCTTCGACGCCCTGGCGGCGGGCCGGATGAAGCTGGACGATCCGGTGATGATCTCGCCCCGCGCCGCCGCCCAGGCGCCGGTGAAGCTCGGCCTGCGACCCGGCGAGTCGCTCACCGTCTCCGAGGCCATGCAGGCCATGGCCATCAAGTCGGCCAACGACATCGCCGTCGCGCTGGCCGAGAAGATCGGCGGCAGCGAGGCGCGCTTCGCCACCATGATGACGCTGAAGGCCCAGGAGTTGGGCATGGCCAACAGCCACTTCGTCAACGCGTCGGGCCTGCCCGACAGCCGCCAGATTTCCACGGCCCGCGACATCGCCATCCTCTCCCGTGCGGTCATGCGCGACTATCCCCAGTACTACGGGATTTTCAGCCAGCAGACCTTCACCTTCCGCGGCCAGACCATGAACAACCACAATGGCCTGCTGGGACGGATGCCCGGGGTCGACGGCCTCAAGACCGGCTTCACCAACGCCTCGGGACACAATCTCGCGGTTTCGGCCGTGCGTGATAGTCATCGCCTGATCGCCGTGGTGATCGGCGGTCCCTCCAACGCCACCCGTGACCTCAACGCCGAGGACCTGCTGCTCACCGGCTTCGACGTCATGAGCCGCCGCGCCCGCGGCGAGAAGATCACCATCGCCCAGAACCTGTTCGAGGCCGAGCCCACGGGTGTCGTCACCCGCGCCATCGGCCAGGGCGACAGCGAGCAGGACGGCGACCGGATCGTGCTGACCTCGGCTGCGCCGCCGCGCAACCTGTCCAAGCTGGACATTGTCGAGCCGCGCACCACGCCGCTGCATGCCGACAGGAAGACCGAAGCCCGCAAGGCCGAGACCGGCCAGTGGGTGGTGCAGGTGGGCGCCTTCCGGTCCAAGACCCTCGCCAACAAGCAGATCAAGCTGGTGGAAAACCGCTTCGGCAAGCAGTTCGACGGCGCCGAGGGCCGCGTGGCCGAGCTGTCCGGCAGCTACCGCGCCCAGTTCAAGGGCTTCGACCAGGACGACGCCAAGGACGCCTGCCAGGCCCTGAAGGCCAAGCGGCTCGCCTGCATGGTGGTGTCGCCGAGCTGAGGCGCGGCTATTTCCGCAGCAATCGATCCCGCGCAGCGTTGAGCTGGGCGGCCAGGCCGTCTGTGCCGCCTTTGTCGGGATGAGCCATCTGCATCAGGCGGGAATAGGCTGCCTGGATCTCAGCCCGTGACGCCTCGGGGCCCACCCCCAGGATCGAACGCGCCTCGGCGTCTGCCAGGTTGCGGGACGGCGCAGGCGTCGAGGGGGCGTTGGTCCGGCGGGCCGAGCCGGCCAGCCAAAGGCCGATCACCAGAAGCACCAGGGCCACGGGCCATTCGGCGCGAACGGCCATGAAGGCTGCGCCGGCGAACGCCGCCACGGCGAAGCCGGCCGAGGTGATCCGCCATTCCCGCCGTTTCAGCAGCCGCCCGCCCCGGCCCAGCCAGACGAACCCGGCCAGCAGCAGGCAGCCGAGCGCGAGATAGATCATGGGTCGGTCCCTATTGGGCGGCCATGAGCTCAGCGCCGGTGGCGAGACCGAGGGCGCCCATCAGGGCGCGGAGTTCCTGCCGCGCCGCCACGTGCTGCAGAGACATGGCCACCGGTCGGATCGTGGCCGACAGGTCGGCGATAGTCAGGCCGAAGGGGAACAGTTCGCGATAGATCACCCGGTCGCGCAGGCCGGGCCCGACCCGGAAACCCACCCGCCGCGACAGGGCCTGGACACGTTCGTCCACCCGCTTGCGATTGCGCGCCTCGGTGGGGGCCAGACGGTTGCGCAGCACCACCCAGTCGATGGACTGGCCGGAAGCCGCGGCTCGGATCTTGCGGCTGTTCCAGACGGTCTCGGAATAGAGGCTGGGACGCTTGAGCTCCAGGGTCACCGGATCGACGATCCCCAGCATGTCGAAGTCGACAAAGCTGTCGTTCATCGGTGTGACGATCAGGTCGGCCTCGCCGTGCGCGGCCCGGCTGACCGCCGTATCGCCGCCGGGGGTGTCGATCAGCACATAGTCCGACCCCTTGGCGACCTCGAACGCCTCCTTGAAGCGGTCCAGGGCCTCGCCCTCCCCCAGCTTGGCCAGTTCGGCGCTGGACAGGTGCTCGATGGGCATGGGGGCCTCAACGCCATTGGCGTCCAGCCAGGCCCGTCTATGGGCGAAGAAGTGGGCCATCGACTGCTGTCGAAGGTCCAGGTCCAGGATCGAGAGCCTGGCGCCTGAGTGCAGCAGCGCCGTGGCGATATGGATCGCCAGGGTCGACTTGCCCGCCCCACCCTTCTCATTGCCGATGACGATGACCTTCGGTTGGGCCATGGCGCGTGAAACTCCACCTTCGTGACCGGCCCTGCGACCGATTCGTTAAGGTTAAACTGGGCCGCCCCCCCCGGCGGCGTCAACGCGCGCAGGGTCGCAGGCTGTGGATGGATGGACGCAAGGGAAGCCTTCCGCCATAAGGCGGCGCGCCTCGCCCGGAGAGCTCCCCCCAAGGCCTTGCCCATGTCCGAGCCCACGCCGCCCATCGTCCGCACGGTCGCCGACCTTCGCGCCCAGGTTCGCGCCTGGCGCATGGCCGGGGAACGGATCGGCTTCGTCCCCACCATGGGCGCGCTACACGAGGGCCACCTGTCCCTGGTGCGCCTGGCGGGAACCCGCGCCGATCGGGTGGTGGCCAGCGTGTTCGTGAACCCGACCCAGTTCGGCCCCAATGAAGATTTCGACGCCTACCCCCGGGACGAGGCCCGCGACGCCCGGCTGCTGGCTGCCGCCGGCTGCGCGCTGATGTTCGCCCCTGCGGTGGCGGAGATGTACCCCCAGGGCGCCGCCACCACCGTCACCGTCTCCGGCGTCTCAGAACCCCTGGACGGCCAGGCGCGCCCCGGCCACTTCGCCGGCGTGGCCACGGTGGTGACCAAGCTCCTCAACCAATGCGCCGCTGACGTGGCGGTGTTTGGAGAGAAGGACTACCAGCAGCTCCAGGTGATCCGTCGCCTGGTCCGTGACCTGGACATCCCCGTGGAAATTCTCGGCGGCCCCACGGCGCGAGCGCCCGACGGCCTCGCCCTGTCCTCCCGCAATGCCTACCTCACCGATATCGAGCGCGCCCAGGCCCCCGCCCTGCACCGCGCCCTGCAGGCCGCCGCGGACGCCCTGCGCGCCGGCGGCCGGATCGAGTCTGTTGAAGCCACGGCCCTGACGGCGATCCAGGCGGCGGGCTTCGCCTCGGTGGACTATTTCGAAGTGCGCAGCGCCGAGGACCTGTCCCGCCTCGGCCCAGGTCCGATCGCCGGTCAGGCCCGGCTGCTTACCGCCGCCCGCATCGGCCGGACCCGGCTGATCGACAATATCGCGGTCTGAGCGGGCCCTACCAGGCGCCGGCTTCCCGCAACTGCCGGGCGAGCTCCATGGGGATTTCCCCGTCGGCGCTCATGTCCAGATCCGGCGGGGCGTCCTTGGGATCGAAATAGCGCCAGCCTTGGAATGCCCGGCGCGGAGTCGGCGCCACCCGGATGATCTCCGGGTCGAGGGTGATCTCGCAGCGCGCGTTGACGCCGTCCCCCACGGTGCGGATCGCCAGGATCCGCTGGCGGCAGAGGATCATGCCCTTG
>Ga0265327_10004034_pt1 | contig 13340 bp, 9 predicted proteins | sample 41621metaG_FD_202089 | JGI IMG/M metagenome (GOLD analysis project Ga0265327, IMG submission 202089) | Rhizosphere microbial communities from Carex aquatilis grown in University of Washington, Seatle, WA, United States - 4-16-21 metaG | ecosystem: Host-associated > Plants > Roots > Rhizosphere >... | reverse complement strand
CAACTCTCGACCAAGAAAACGCCTTGGTTGGAAGACCCCATTAGAAGTCTGGGGTGTTGCACTTCAAAGTTGAATCTGCCTTGTAGCTTAGTGACATAAATAAAAATCCGTGGTACAGTGCTTCCACGGTTTTTTATACTCCGTTATTATTACATGACCACTTACCACCTCGTAACCTTATTTAAAGAAAGCGTTGAACCATATTTGAATTCATCGATATTAAAACGTGCTCAAGAAAAAGGGATTATATTTGTTAAGTATTACAATCCTCGTGATTTTGTTGATGTAAAAAAGACACGGCTAAACACAGAAAAGACCGCGCTTTCATATTCAGATAAACGTGTAGATAACCGTCCGTATGGCGGTGGTCCAGGGATGGTCATTGAGGCGTTGCCAGTTATCAAAGCAGTTGAAAAAGCCATTGGAAAAAAAGTCCGTAATGCTAAAACAAAATCAAAAGTTAAAATTGTTTTCTTTAGCCCTTCTGGCGTGCAGTTTACGAATGAGATGGCTGAGAAATTTAAAAAATATACTGATATAGTCTTTATTTGCGGACGATATGAAGGTATAGATGCTCGTGTTAAAAAAGCCTTTCCTATGGTGGATATTTCTGTTGGACCATATGTTTTAACTGGTGGGGAATTGCCGGCCATGATCATGGTAGACACTATCACTCGCCGTATACCTGGGGTTTTAGGAGATCATGCATCAGTTGAAGAGAATCGTATATCTAGTCCAGATGTTTATACGCGCCCGGAAATCATAGAATATAAGGGTAAAAAATACCGCGTTCCAAAGGTACTTTTGAGCGGACATCATGCTAAAATGGACGAATGGAAAGAATCAAAAAAGAAAAAAACAGAATAGTAAAAGTTTTTATCTTAAGCTACCATCTGGCCAAAGCGAATTTTAAAGTAAAGAATGAAGGTAGTTATCTAGGCATTGTGTGGTATCTATTGAATCCGATATCGTATTTCGTAGTCTTATTATTCTTGGGTGGCAGCATATATAACAATTCGATTCAGTATTATCCGGCATATCTTTTGCTTGGTCTTATAATGTTCAACTTTTTTTTGACAGTTACTAATAGTTCATCGACAGTTCTTTATAGAAATAAAAATTTTATCAAATCGATAAAGATTGACCCATTAACTTTTGTTTTTGCAAATGTTTTAACAAATACATTTTCTCACGTGTTTGAGGTCTTACTTTTCGTAGTTTTACTTGTATATTTGAAGATAAATATTGCGTTCATAATATTTTATCCTCTTATATTTATTTTTTTATGTTTGTTTACTACCGGCATTTCGCTTATCTTTGCGACTATCGGAGTTTATGTATCAGATTGGTATAATATCTGGAAAGTCTTAGGTAATTTACTTTGGTTCGTCACCCCTGTTTTTTATGTCATTAAAAAATCAAAGACCGCTATAGGACAGATAAACTATATAAACCCTTTTTTTCATTTTCTAACTGTCGCACGCAATATCATCATTTATGAAAAGACACCAACGATGTTATCCGTGATAGGTATAATGGTTTTTAGTATCGTTGCTTTTTTGATAGGTTTGTATGTCTTTAATAAAAACGCACATTCTTTTGCTGAAAATATTTAATTATGAATAATATGACTATTATGAACAAGATAGAAGTTAAGAATATATCCAAAGTGTTTAAGACTAAAGTAAAAGGTAAAGATGTGGCCTTGTCGCACTTAACGCATTTTTTCCATGATGATAAAAAAAGGACATACATTCAAGTCTTGGACGATGTTTCTTTTGATATTAAACAAGGGGAAATCTTAGGGATAATAGGTAGAAATGGTTCTGGAAAAAGCACTTTGTTGCAGATAATGGCTGAACTTTATCAATCAGATTCAGGAGAAATCATAAGAAATGGGGAAGTGTTTTATCTAACATCTATGGGCGTTGGCATCACGGAAAAATTATCGATGAAAGAGAATATTTTTCTAGTAGGAGCTCTTATGGGTGTTCTCAAAAAAGAGATGAAAGATATCTATAAAGAAATCGTAGATTTTTCTGAATTAGGAGACTTTGTTGATATGAAAATATCCCAATTTTCTAAAGGCATGGTTGGACGATTAGGTTTTTCAATAAGCGTTTTTTGTTTGAAGAATAAAAGGGCTGAGATCTTGCTTTTAGATGAGGTGTTTGGTTCTGGTGCGGATCTTGGGTTTGAGAATAAGGCTATACTGAAAATGGAAGAGCTGATAAAAGGAGGTGTCACAGTGGTTATAGTCAGTCATGATTTGAACGTAATTTATAAATATTGCAACAGAGTCATTTGGTTAGATAAAGGAAAGATAAAAGATATAGGTAAACCCACAGAGATTATAAGCAAATATGCTAAATAATATTACATCAGTCACTCCACAGGAGTATCCTAAAAAGCTTCCTGGCTCCATGTGGGGCATCACTGTTTTTTTTAATCCTGTTGGATATCAAAACAAATATAATAATTACAAAATATTTAGAGAGAATACAAAGAGACAAGGACTCAAATTAATAGCGGTTGAGTTGGTTTTTGCTGGCGAACCTGAATTAAAAAATACGGACGCAGACATGGTTGTCAGAATTTTTGGAAATAAAAACAACATTATGTGGCAAAAGGAGGCTTTGATCAACGTTGGGATAGATAATTTACCTGCTGATTGTGATAAGTTCATATGGATCGATAGTGATATCGTCTTTCAAGATGAAAATTGGGTTAAAAAGACAGCTTCATTATTAGAAAGATATAATGTTGTTCAACCATATTCTTTGGTTAACATGACACAAAAGAATAAGGCCGATGTAAAATGCTTAGGTGATGTTTGTGCAAGGGTAAATTTTGACAATAGAACCGGTCAACACGGTTTAGTCTGGGCTGCAAGAAGAGAAGTGTTTAGTCAGATCAAATTATATGACAGGCTTATAATAGGATCGGCTGATCTTCTTATGTCAGATTCATTTTACTCACCAAATGTAGTCACTAAAGAGTTTAATTCCAAAGCGATGTTGGCAGATATGGAAGAGTGGTGTAAAAGCTCGTTTGATTCTGTTAAAAAAAGTGTCTTTTATCTCGACGGAGCAATATCTCATCTCTGGCACGGCGAATTTAGAAATCGATTTTATATAGAGAGAAGATTTATCTTAGACAGTAATGATTTTGATCCTAAGAAAGATATTAGAAAAAATAATTTAGGCATTTGGGAATGGTCCTGCAATAAAAAAAAGATGATTAAATATGTGAAGGCGTACTTTTATTTAAGAAATGAAGAGAACGATTTTTCATTGCGATATATGCGTCTGCGTCTAGATTTTCTGGCTAACAGATTGACCGATGGTCAGATATTATTTTTTTTTAATCTTAAGAAGGATGCATCATTGGGCTATGCCGGTCTTCTTTTAAAGAGAATAAATCCTAAGCTGTATAGATATCTATCAGGAAAAAAACCTAATTGGGCAAAGTCATTAGAGATCTGATTTTTTCTGTGAATATTTTTATATCGAATCTTTTGGCTTGCTCAATACAGGCATTTTTGTATTTTGTTGGAGCGGTTACGAGTTCTTTATTAAGTCTGTCTATAGCAGTGATTAGTTTTTGAACATCGATATCATTTATCAAAATACCCGTTTCTCCGTCTATTATAGTCTCTTTGTAGCCACCTTCGTTTGGTGCTATTACAGGCTTGCCAGAAGCCATTGCTTCTACGACATTCATACCGAAATCTTCATCTTTTGAAGTCGTAATAAATCCTTTGCAATTAGCATAGAGTTTTATGAGTTCTGGACGAGATATCCAGCTTCTGATCTCCACATTATCTGGTTTAGTGTCTTGGCAATGATTCGCATATTCTTTAAAGTGACGAGATTGCTCATAACTACCGACGATGATTAGTTTTTCGTTTGGTAGTTTGGCGAAGGCGTTTAACTGGAGGTCTATCCTTTTTTGATTGAGAAGTCGATTGACTGATAGCCAATAGTCTCCAGTTTTTTCAAAATGAAAGTCGGATGTAATCACTGGTGGATGTACCACTACGGAATCTTTATTCAGATATTTTTTTACTCTAGCTTGTATGTTTTTTGAATTACTGATCAATGTCCCGACTTCTTTCACGTATTTTTTATTTAAGTACCTGTTGTAATAGACCCATACATCAAAGATTGGTCGAAGGATCCATGGTACGTTATTTTGTCTTACATATTCATACAGATCCCAGATTTCTCTAATGGGCGAATGAATATCCCAGAGGTTAGGTTTATTTTTTACTGCTCCAGACATAGCCCAGTCACCGTCGATTATATAAAAATCATATTTTTTTCCTAGATTTAAAAAACGAAACCTCCATAGAGCGAATTGTTGTTTTAGTGGCGCATTGATAGGTATTCTTCCGATAGAATATATGTGTGGCAGTACATCCTCAAAACCCATTTTTTTAATCTGTGCAGGACTTATATTAGTCGTATAGATGTCTGCTTTGAATTCTCTAGCTAAAGACAGTGCGACTACCTCAGCGCCGCCGATATTGTCCATGTAATTATGAAAGATGGCAATTTTTTTATTTATGTTCAGCATGTGTTTTTTGCGGTGTTATTTTTCTTTTATTGCCAATATACTCAACATGAAAGCTGAAGATATCGTCTGAACGCTTAATACTAGAAGCGTGAGCCCTAACACGGGATATTTTATAACAGACAAGATACCTAATAAAAGCATAACGATACCCAAAATACCGGCTTTTTCTAATGTGATGTATTTGAACAGTTTTTCAAACAGAGAATTTTTTTCTCCGAGGTGTGTAATGGCGTATATCTTTGCAAAGAAGGCGAAATAGATTAGTTGGTATCCGATAATGGTCGATCCGGCGGATAAAAATAAGGGATTTTTGATTGAGACGAATATAGTAGATATTATACCGATGAGCAACATCACAATTCCTGGTATGAGAAAAATAACCATCGGAGAATAGATGAGGATGAATCGAAGGTGGCGCCAGCCATCTCTCCATGAATTTAATTTTGATGAACCAAATCGTTCGTTATATGGGACAGGTATCTCACGTACATTCAATTTAGCCTTTGTTGCTTTTATAATCATCTCTGATGCGAATTCCATGCCGCGCGCTGTCAGATGAAGTTTCTTCAGAGATTCTCTTTTGATGGCACGGACGCCGCAGTGTATGTCTTTTATTTTTACACCAAAAAATAAACGTACTATGCCAGATAAGAAAGGATTTCCTATATATTTATGATGCCATGGCATAGAGCCAAGATTTCTTGTTCCTGTGTTGATATTCTTCATGAAGCGATTCCCGACTGCTAAGTCGTTTCCTGTCTTAAGTGAATCTATGAAGCGAGGTATGTCATAGAAGTCATATGTGCCATCTAAGTCAGCCATGAATATATATTTACCTTTCGCACTTGAAAGGCCTCTTTGGTATGCAGATCCATATCCACGAATTGGTTCATGTAGAAGATGTATACTGCAAGTGGCACTTTCAGGTTTATCTTTACAATCGTTTTTGTGATCATCTATGAATTTTTCTATGATAGAGACACTGCTATCTTTTGATTCATTATCTACGATGATAATCTCGCTGGATATTTTATTCTTACTGATGACTTCTAGGATTTGGTTGAGACATATAGAAATAGCCTTTTCTTCATTTAGGCATGGTAGGACGATGCTTAATTCTATTTTCTTATTCATATAGTATACTTGGGGAATGATTTTAGTTTTTGGAACAATACTTTTGCTCGCTCCATTTTTTTTGGTATTTCTGTATTCTAATACATTTAAAGATACTATACGAATGATTAGTATTATCGCTTCGTTCCATCTGGTAGTGTCTTTTTTAACGCAAATCTCGCACATCTTCTACTATCCGATTATCGTGGTGGCTGATGCAGTCTTCATAATAGTGTTTGCTTTTATCTTAAAAGTGAAGTCACGTAAGATTGTTCCTATTAAAGATAAAATTAAAGATCATTGGTTTGTACTGCCTATTTTACTCGTTGTAGCTTTGCAATTATTATCTATAAGATATTTCTATACAGGTCCAGTCCAGACCATAAAGGGTCCTGTTGAAGTCGAGAATAGTACTTATTTATATCCATATTATTCTGATGAATGGGTGACTGTGTCTCTGGTTAAGTACACCATCTCTAGTCACGCACTACCTGTCGTCAATCCTTTGAATCATGACAAGCCATTTCCAGATGTATTGTTTGTATTTCCGTCGACCATTTCAGAATTTTTCTTGATTACTGGATTGGATCCCCTTACGAATTATTATATCCTGCAGATGTTAGTGACTTTCGTGTGTCTAATATCTTTTTATCTATTGCTCCGTATGTATGATGTAAATCGATATATATCAGCGGTCACGATTCTGGGCTTTTCTTATATAACTAATAGTGGCAACTTACCAGCGATGTGGTCGCTTTTGCCAGTGTCCTTGTCTTTAGTGTTCTTGCCGTGGATCATTATGTCTCAAAAACAGGGTATGAAAAATCGGACTCTTGTATACAGTTTGATATCCCTAATCATATACCCACCAATAATAATTTTTGTTTTACCAATTTTAGCAATCGATCTATATAAGAATAAGAACAAAAAACATACTTTGAAAGTTTTTCTTGTTGGCGTAGGATCTTTCATTTTGATCTTTTGTGTAACATTCTTTTATTCCGGTCTATCTTTAGGTGCAGTTTTTAGTAAATATCTAATACGTTCAAATCTAGATCCTGGAATTCCAGATTATTTTGTCTGGAATATCCTACCGGTATTTATTGTCTTATTATCAATATACGGAATCTATTTAGCTATTAGAAAAAAATACATCGATTTACTTGTACCTTTTTTTGTCGGGGTTATTTTCTGGTCCGTATATTTATTTGTTAACAAAGTCTTTATTATAGAATATCCTAGGATAGTTTTGATCGTTTCTGCCTTTCTGATTATTTTTGCTGGTATTGGTTTAGAAAGTTTAATTAAAGATGGCCTGGATAAAAATCTATTAGCAAAGATAAAAATAAAAAATATAGAAGGGGGGCGAGGAGCTGTCTATTTATGTGTCGGAATATTTTTTGTGGCATTGAGTCTGGTGTCTTTATCAACTTATGCGAGCCAAACCTCATGGAAAAAATTAAATTTGAAAATATATGACGTTCAAGGTAAGAGTCACTTGATCATGCCAGCTAGTCCAATCAATAGGTATCTTCAATCAGATGATCTGAAAGTGTTTAATGGCTTACAAGGAATTAATTTTTTATCCATACCTTGGAAAGGCTTGGTAGTAGGTGTTGCCGCAGGTAATTTTCCGTTGGAGTCTAAGTCGTCGACGATATCGAATCAAATACTACAGTACTCTATGTTTATGAGCATGAATTGTGAAGATAAGGTGCTCGCGGCGGTCAAGTATCGTATACAGTATGTCTATTCGGCTCCGTTTAGCTGTCCAAAATTCCTAGAAATAGGGAAAAGCGAAGAAGGGTTTGTTTTAAGTTCTTATATTCATTAAGTCTTTTATTTATCCCCATAATTTTGTCTTATCTTCCTTTCAAAAATCTGTTATAATGGAGAGTATTAGCACCGTTTGTTTATACTCATATGCCAAATATACTCAATCTACGTAAAGAACCTAAGCCCATCATCATAGAAAAGGTGATACAGGAGAAAAGAGTTTGGTGGCTAGAGGTGTTGAAGATGGTCACTGTGATCACTGTGGTCTCTAGTGTTGTATATGGTATTTCTAAAGCGGCAGATGTTACACCAGCTCAAGCGGCTATACAGAATTTTAGTGCGCTAGGAACAGTTTCTGCTGTGTCCACATCGTCTCTTTCTATTTCAGGTGCTCATTCTTCTGATAAGACAAGGAATACTTCATATACATTTGATCTGTTCGGAGTTAAAAAGATTGAAAATAGAAAATACGTTCAGCTTTCCATTTATGACATAACTGTCGGTGATGAGGTCGTAGTTCAGGGAATAGAAAAAGAAGGCAAGATTGATATTAAAAGAATAATCTCATTTTCATCTACGACAACTAGTAGTCATCTTGTTGATGCAACTTCAACCTCCGCAACTTCTACTGTAGCTACGAGTACAGATACAATTTCAACATCTACTTCTGACACAGCTTTATTGGTTGCAACAGCCACGACGTCAATAGCAACAAGTACCGCAAGTACAACGACTGATACCGCCTCATCGTCTTTAGGTGTATCAAGTTCCACATCCGCTATTTCAAGTTCAACGGACTCCGTTGCAACAACCACCGCGACTTCGACAGATATAGTGGCAACCTCGACGGCTACAACTACTGCAACTATAGCCTCACCAACTGCTACGACCACAGTGGCGACTTCAACAGCTGATAATGCGTCAAGTACTCCTGATATGACTCAGACACCAGACCCAGTGATATTACCAACAGATACGACTACGGCTTCGGGGACCACGTCTCAAGATACGACTTCGCCCACAACTTCACCAACGACAGATTCTTCATCAACAAATACCCAATAAAATTAAATGAAGATTAAGGTTTTCATACAGAAAAATATAAGCAAAACATTATTAGGAGTTATCCTGCTTGTCTCTTTTGTTTTTATTGCATGGCAGACAAGTGCTGACGGATTGGTTCCTGGGGATATTAGTACTTGCGGTCAATTAAGTGCACCTGGCACCTACACTCTTTCTTCGAATCTGGGCGATGGAAGTGACTGTTTTACAGTTACATCAAATGATGTTGTTATAGATGGCCAAGGATTTACGATAGACGGAAATATAAATGGTAATGGCGATATCTTTGGCACTGGCAATGGTTATAGTTTTACTATTAATAATGTTGGTGTGACTGGAACAGTTAGTTCTAATGGTTTAGATGATGATAACAGTTCTGGCACTGGGGGTAATGGAGGAAACGGAGGAACGATCACTCTCAATAATTCAACCAGTTCCAATATAATCACAAATGGAGGCAACGCTAAGCCTGATGTACAAAATAGTAATGATTATAATTCGAATGACTACGGAGGTGTTTATAGTGGTGGTAATGGTGGCACTATAATCTTGTCGGGTAATTCAATAAATGTAGATAATTCGAGCCTCTCAGCTGTTGGAGGCTCTGGTGCCAATGGTGGTTCTGATGGTTTAAAAGGATCATTGTCTGTCGGTACGTCTTCTTCGCCGTACACTACAATCTCATCATCTGATGTATCACTTTCGGCATTTTCACATTTGTATGTCTATGGGCCGACAATGCTTCGCGATACAGGTCCACTTATAGGTGGTTCTCTTCCGACTTTGCCAGGTTCAGTCATAGTGTCATCTTCTCAGTGTGTTCTTAATTACGCAGGTTCATATACTTTAGGAGCAGATATTTCTGGTTGTACGATTAACAGCAATGATGTCACTATTGACGGTCAAGGACATGTAATATCACAGTTACCAATACCTCCTGTTTTTCCAGATAATTCAGTTAGTACGGGAGGATGGATGGATATGACTGGAAATAAACTCCTTTATCACATGGATAACTCTTCTGGATCAAATATCCTTGATTCTTCTGGAAATGGAGCTGATGGGGTGATTAATAATAGTGGCGGACTGACCTATGGTATAGCAGGTAAAGTATCCGATTCTGTTTATATGAATGGAAGTAATACCTTCATCACAGCCAGCAAAAACCCTCTTTATGGTGCTAGTGCAGGAACGATATCTATGTGGATAAAACCAGCTGATGATTTAGGTACGACAACACAAGGATTGTTTGATACTAGACCGTGCGATTGGGGTACTATGAGAGTGTATACTTATTCTGATGGTCGACTTAATTTTGATTATGGTGGAGGTGCTGGTGGAGGTAGCGCACCTATAGGCAATTGGACAAATCAGTGGCATTTAGTATCACTAACTTTTAATAACAGTTCAAATATTACATATCTATATGTAGATGGTATTCAAGTTGGTCATGAGGGGGTAGCAAATCCAAATCTTATCACATTTGTCTTAGGATCATTCAACGATTGTACGAATAATTCTTTTGTCGGAAGCATGGACGAAGTAGCGGTTTGGAATCGTGCTCTTTCTCCAACCGAAATACAAAAGATATATGATGTTCAGTCTGGAATAACTTCTATTGGTAGTAGTACTTATTCAATCCTTGGTAATGGATATGACTTTACATTGAATAACCTTACGACTAAAGGAACTATATTATCTCCTGGTGCGAATATTACTATCGGTAGTTCAACCATAGATACTATAAATGTCGATAGTACGACCGGAGGAACTGTTACTCTTACAAATACACATATCAGTAATGTCAGTGCAAAAGGTACGAGCGGTCATGGAGGTACAGTTACTACTTTTGGCGCACCTAACCTCAATGTTGCAAGTACAACAGTCAATACTCAAGGTACTAGTGGCAATGGTACTCTGAACGTTCATTATAACAATGGAAATTTGTCGACAAATGGTTATACGTATTTCTACAATATCGGTAACCTTTTGATAAACGATCTCTCGAAAGGAACATGGAATGGTGTTTATAATCCAGCAAGTTATTATTTTAATTCTGATGCCACAGGTGCGGGTCATAATGGTGATTGGAACGATCCTCTTAACTGGTGGTATGACGCTAGTTCAATTTCTCCAGTTGGAGCTATACCGAATATTTATAACCCAGTTGAGATATATAGCAATATTTCTACTTCGACATCTGCTTCTGTCGCGACAGCAGAAAGTGTGGTTTTCCATGGCACATCCACAAATAGTATAACTATTAATGCTATTGACGGTGCAATATTTGATGATCAAAGTGGTAATACAGCCACAGGACAAATTATTGGTCAAACCGTGTTTAATAATGGTGGGTCAAATGCTGGTATCGTAACCGGTATTACCACTTTCTCTGCGACAAGTTCAAACACAGGAATAGTCATAAATGATTCTACAACTACTTTCAATGGAGATTTATCAAGCAGTTCAGGGCTAGTACGTGGTTCAGGAGGAAGCACTTCTACTCCTATAATGCGTATCTTTGACCAGTCGGTTTCAACTGTCAGAAACTTTACTACTGAAGCTGGACATAATAACTGGATACTCGTAGCTAAAGGTGCTGTTGTTAATATTGCAAATGCTATATATGATACAGCTACGAACATTTTTGAAGCTCTTAATGGTGGTTATTTCGTAACAAGAGACGGAAGTTTTGTTACCCCTCAGATCGTTATAAATTCACCAACTACTGGTTCCAATGTTAAATGGGCACCTTCAGTTGATTGGGGTACAGCATCTACTACTGAAGGAGTTTGTGCTTATTCATATGATAAGTTTGCAACGACACATACTTTAGATTGTAGTAAGGGTGGAAGTGATATACAGCGTCCTTCAGCTGGTAGTAATACTCTTTATTTGGAAGGTATTGATGCTAAGGGCAATGAAACAACTATAAGTCGTCCATTTATATATGACAACGCATCACCCGTTTGGACTACTTGCGGATCTGATCTTCTTGATGAATCAACACGTGAGTATTATTACTTGAATGGTGATGTAACAGGTGATTGTGTTGCTACAGTTAATACAACTCTCAAGGGTGGTCTAACTAGTTCTATCGTACATAAAGTTAACGGAAATATCATAGCAACGACAACTGGAGATGCTGTGTCAGTAACACTTCAAAATATAAATGTAACTGGCAATCTCTATGCCAACGGTGTAGCAAGTGGCAGTAATGGTGCAAATGAATCCATCTCTTTTGCAACAATCGGCAAAATCTTCACAAATGGAGCAACGTCGACTACTGGCAAAGGTGGCAACGGCGGATTAATCAATATCACTAATTCTACTACGTCCGATATCTTAGCTGACGCTGGACCATCTTCAAATATAAGTAAGACTCATGGAACAGTTGGAACTATTACGATCGCTAAGTCAATCGTTGGTACAATATCAGCCTCAGGTAATTTGAATGGTGGCAGTGCAGGTACGATCAGCATTGCAACCTCGACCACGGGTGCAATTATTGCAAATGGTGGTAATGATGGAACTAATGATGGAAAAGGTGGAAATGGGGCAATCATCAGTATAGTTCACTCTAAAGGTGTAATGTCTACTTCCACTACTATTACAACTAACGGTGGTAATGCTACTCAGTGTGGTTATGGAGGTAACGGAGGTGCTGTTACTATTGCAAGTTCAACTTATGGAACAGTCAGTACAAATGTTGGCAGTGATGCAACAGCAAATACTAGTCATGGTGGTTCTTGTGTAAGTGCACCAACCAGTTCATCAGGTTCTAGTGGAAGTCAGGCGGTATCTGGTGGTGGATATGTTCCGGATAATTCTGACTCCGGAGGTGGTGATAATAGCAACAACAACAATAACAACAATAATAATAACAATAACAACAATAATAATTCTACTCCATCAAATAGTGGTGGTGGTTGGGGCAGTAGTAGTGGCAGCTCTGTCGGTGGACTGACTCCAATTTACGGTGTGACTATTCCTGTTAATCAATTGCAACCTCTCGCACTTAAACCACTTCCAACTTTTGGTGGAACAAGTACAAATTCTTTCAACTTCCTTGATCCAATAAGCAGATTTGTCTTTGAACCATTGCCAAATCCAATTCTCTCTATTTTGAATAGTTCAGCACAGTTAAATTATTTTATGGCCTCAGTTGGCGTCTCTTATGCTCAAGGTCTTGTCAATCTACAAAAGAGTCCAATAAATCTTTCTGGTGGAGGCAGTACGCCAGGTATTTGGAATCCCAAGATAGCTACAACTACTATTCCATCATCGCTTGTACTCACTGGCACGTCTACTATAACTGAAAATATGAAAGCAACTGCCGGTCAAACTGTAACGTTGTCTATTATTCCTTTGAAGAAGACAACCAATGTCACAGCAGTCTTCAATGGCAAGACAGTTACGTTCACTCTAAATAAATCAAAGACTCTGGCTACTTACGCTCTGGTAATTCCTTCTACGTCTGGCAAATATACTATAACTTCAAAGTCAGCAGCCTTTCCCCTCGTCATAGATGTCACTGGAGGAGTGAAGTCACCACCTAAGGATCTGCCTAAGGTATCGTGGTGGAGCAGTGTCACTAGCTGGTTTGGAAAATAGAGATAAAGGATTTGGACGATAAAAATATTATTAATAAAAAATTATCAATTAACATTAATCAATTAATCTCATGAACCTCCAATCAGGCATCCTAGACAAATCACGTATAGTCTCAAACATACTCATGCTAGTTCTTGTAGCAGGTAACATCTTCTTCAGTATCCAATATACTGAAGGTATAAAGCAGCAAGCAGACC
>Ga0265327_10004033_pt1 | contig 13343 bp, 11 predicted proteins | sample 41621metaG_FD_202089 | JGI IMG/M metagenome (GOLD analysis project Ga0265327, IMG submission 202089) | Rhizosphere microbial communities from Carex aquatilis grown in University of Washington, Seatle, WA, United States - 4-16-21 metaG | ecosystem: Host-associated > Plants > Roots > Rhizosphere... | reverse complement strand
CGCGGCACGTGCGGTTCCGGGTGACCGGTGACGGCATGATGTCGGTGACGGTGCGGCTGCCGGCGGCCCAGGGGCAGTTGGTGCGCCAGACGTTGGTGCGGGAGGCGGCGTCGGTGGTGGCGGCGGGCGTGGGGCGGACTCGTGCGCAGGTGATGGCCGATGTGGTGGTGGAGCGGGTGACGGGCCGCGATCCGGTCGAGTCGCCGGTGCCGGTGACGCTGAACCTGGTCATGTCGGATGAGACGCTGCTGACCGGGGGTGAGGCGCCCGCCCAGTTGGATGGCTATGGGCCCATTCCGGCGGCGTTGGCTCGCGACATGGTGTTGGCCGCGGCGGCTGACGACACAGTGGGGGCGGCGTTGCGGCGCCTGTACGCCCAGCCGGGCACCAGCAAGTTGGTGGCGATGGAGTCGAGGGCACGGGCGTTTCCGAAGGCTCTCGCGATGTTCATCGGGTTGCGGGACCAGGTGTGCCGGACGCCGTTCTGCAATGCGCGGATTCGGCATATCGACCACGTCACCCCGCACGCCAAGGGTGGGCCGACGAGTGCGCACAACGGGGATGGGTTGTGCGAGCACTGCAATTACGTCAAGGAAGAACCGGGCTGGCAGGCGGCGGCGAGTTATGACCGGTACGGCCGGCACACGATCGCGCTGACCACACCATCAGGAGCGGTCTACACCTCCACGGCGCCACCGACCCCGGACGGGTTGCGCATCTTCACCCGCGATGTCCACATCGCGCGGATCCACCCTGCGGCCTAGCCGAGGTCCTGTGCGTTGTACGTGTCGCACTGCTTGGGGTCGCCGGTCTGATAACCGGTGGTGAACCACTTCTGCCGTTCTGCCGACGATCCGTGCGTCCACGACTCTGGATTGACGCGTCCGGTGGCCTGCTTCTGGATGTGGTCGTCACCGACCGACGAGGCCGCTGACAGCGCGTCGGCAATGTCCTTGTCGCTCAACGGCTGCAGGAACGGCACGCCCGTGCTCTTCTGCTTGACCGTCGACGCGTAGTGTGCCCAGACTCCGGCGTAGCAGTCGGCCTGCAGTTCGGTACGCACGCTGTTGCCCTCGGCGCCCTTCGGCCCCCGCTGCGCCTTGCCGATGTCACCGAGCAGGTTCTGCACATGGTGACCGAACTCGTGCGCCACGACATACTCCTGGGCCAAAGGTCCACCACTGGAACCGAATTCGTCGACCAGGGTCTGGAAGAAGCTGGTGTCGAAGTAGGCGACCTTGTCGCCGGGGCAGTAGAACGGGCCCACCGAGGTGTCGGCCGGGCCACATGCGGTGTTGACCTGCCCCCGGAAGAGCCGAATCTTCGGCGGTGTGTAGCCCTTCAGTAGCTGTGACCACACGCCGTCCACCGAGTTGCCGGTCGCTACGATGCGGCACTCCAGGTATTTGTTGGCGTCCGCGCCGGTCTTGCACTTGCTCAGGTCGTAAGCGCTGGATCCTTGGCTGGACTGGGGCGCCTGGTTCTGGTGGCCGAGAATTGAACTCGGATCCACTCCGAGGAACATGGCGACGACGACGATCACCAAGCCGCCCATGCCGCCGCCGATCGCGAGGCCCCGGCCGCCGAAGCCACCGCCCCCGCTGGTCGACGTGTTGCTCGTGTCGATCTGCATACCTTCGTTGAAGGACATCACCGCTCCGTCCGGGGCTCCAATACGACTGGATGTCAGCTTTCCACACCGGAACGACTGGTCGCACTCCTCAGCGCGATTCGTTCCTCATCGCTGGATCGTCGTACGACTAGGATTTCGGGTGTGGCCGTCCAGCCCGAAACCATCGACAGCTCGACCATCGTTCATACCGTCGCCGGCGCCCTCCGGGGCACCACCGAAGGCGGGGTGCACGTCTGGCGCGGCGTCGGGTACGCCGAACAGCCCGTCGGGCCGCTGCGGTTCCGCGGACCGCAACCGCTGATCCCGTGGTCCGGTATTCGCGACGCCATCGACCACGGACCCCTGCCGCCGCAGGGCAAGTCGTTCGTCGGCGGCGGGCGCGACGACCCCAAGATGCGTGACGAAGCCTGCCTGACCGTGACGGTGTGGTCACCGGACGTCACGGGCTCGCTGCCGGTGATGGTGTGGATTCCTGGCGGGGCGTTCGTATTCGGGGCCGGCCAGTTGCAGCTGTACAACGGATCCCGCCTGGCAGCCAACGGCAACGTGGTGGTCGTCAACGTCACCTACCGGCTCGGCGTCTTCGGTGGCTTCGAACTCAGCGACCTCGGCCCCGGATTCGAAGACAACCTGTGCTTGCGGGACCAGATCGCGGCGCTGCAGTGGGTGCGCGACAACATCGGCGCGTTCGGCGGAGATCCCGACCAGGTAACCGTCTTCGGTGAATCCGCGGGTGCGACGTCGGTGCTGGCATTGCTGGCCAGTCCTGCGGCCGACGGTTTGTTCAGCCGGGCCATCGCGCAGAGTCCGGCGCTGCCGCTCATCGCCGACCGGGAAACCAGGGCGCGTCAGGCCCACGAGTTCGTGCGCAGGATCGGTGTGATGCCAGAAGAGTTATCCGCACTGCCGCAGCGTCAACTGCGCCGCGCCGCGGGGCAGTTGCAGGGCGAGAGCGCGGCCAACAGCCCCAAGTTGGCCTACGGGCTGACGTACGGCGTCGACTTGTTGCCCGCGCACCCGGTGCCGGCCGCCCGGGCCGGAGCCGTGGCGAAGGTGCCGCTGATCGTCGGCACCAACAGCCGCGAGGCGTCGATGTTCGCGTGGGGCAAGCCGCCCATGTTGCCCACCACCGTGCCGATGGTCGACGACTACTTCGCGCGCATCGCGCCGGCGGCCAAAGATGCTGTGCTGCAGGCATACCCGAGTTATCCGCGCCGCCGGGCACTGATCGGGATCGGCTCCGACGTCATGTTCGGCGCACCAACGTGGGCCTTCGCGGATGCCTACAGCGGGCACGCGCCGACGCACGTGTACCGGTTCGACCACACCACCTGGACGCTGAAAGTGCTCGGCCTCGGCGCGACGCACGGCAGCGAGATCGTGCACATCCAGCACAGCTACGGCTCGTATCTGGGCCGCATGCTGCATCCGCTGGGCCGTCAGGTGCAGCCGTCGGTCGGCCGGCGCATGCAACGCACGTGGCTGGATTTCGCGACGAAGGCGGACGGCATGGCCGATTGGCCGGCGTACGACACCGACCGCCGGGCCACCCGGGTCATCGGCTCGATGCGCGACGAGACCATCGACGACCCGGACCAGGTGCGCCGCGCGGCGTGGGACGGGCTCTACGCGCCGTAGCGTTCGTCGGTGTAGCGCCGCAGGTTGTGCAGGAACCGCTGGAACAGCCACGCCATCACGGGGCGCCCGGCCCGCATGCCGAGCTCACCGGCGAGGCCACTCGGCTTCATGGCCATCACCCACGTCAGGTGGCAGCCATCAGCGGTCTCCTCGACGGTGTAGCCCTCGGCGAAGGCCGAGAGCATGTTCGAGGTGCTCGTGTTGAACCGGAAAGCCATGTAGGAGAACGGCTCCCAGTCGATGAACTCCTCGTCGCCGACAATGTGGCCGCGCATCGTCACGGTGCGGGTGGTACCCACGCCGTACGGTTTCGGGCTGGTCCACTCCACGTTGGTGATCAGCGTCGCCCAATGCGGCCAGGACGTCTCATCCGAGAAGACCTCGAACAGCTGCTCCGGCTTGATCGCCAGGTCGACTTTGCTGACGAACCGGAACGGTGCGCTGTCGATGAAGTCGACGCCGACTTGCTCGCACTGGTAGGTCTTCATGAGTAGACACCCTAGAGCAGGTGTCTACTGATTCACGGTGTCCAGACCATCAGGTCTTCCATGCCGTTGTTCATGGTCACCGTCGTGGGGGCGGGACCGGTGACGTCGAAGTGGATCTTCCCGGTGGACTGCCCGCCCTGGGGGATGGTCGCGCCGCTGATGTTGATGGGGCTCGCGACCATCCACAGCACGCGGTATGCCGCCTGGTTCGGCGCGACGGCGTTGAACTGCGAAACGCCGGGTGTCACCGGGCCGCTCAGCGCGCGGACGGTGGCCGTGGCCTCCCAGAGCTTTCCGGCGACCCGGTAGCCCGGCATGACATCGGAGCTCGGCTTGAGGTCGGAGACCTGCCAGCTCAGCTGGACCTGACCGACGCTGTCCGTCATCGTCATGGCGCTGCCGAGCTTGCCGACGAGTGGATAGCCGGCCGACGCGATCGGCGCACTGGCGATGCCGATGACCGAGAAAACCGCAACAGCTGTTCCGGTGACCTTCACTTCTGCCTCCTCGAACGGTTTTTGTATGCCCTGTCAATTACGGATTACCACTGAAAAGCGCTGATGGGAATAGGATCGGAACTACGCGAAACCATGAATCGAGACGCGTCTTTCGTGATCGTTCAGAAGCGGGGCGCGTACTGGCCGGTCTGCTGACGGCATATCGCGGCAGGCGCGATGTCGTCGTGCTCGGCCTGGCTCGTGGCGGCGTTCCCGTCGCCCGTGAAATTGCCGCCGCCCTCGAGGCGCCGTTGGACGCGCTGATCATCCGCAAGCTGGGCGTTCCCGGCCACGAGGAGTACGCGATGGGCGCGCTCGGCGGTGGTGGTCACATCGTCGTCAATCAGGATGTTGTTGGGCCGCTTGAAATTTCGCAGCAGACGCTGTCCGAGGTCGCCGCCGCCGAGCGCCGTGAATTGCTGCGGCGCGAAGCCGACTACCGTCGGGGCCGGCCACCGGCCGACGTGAGAGGCCGAACCACGATCCTTGTTGACGACGGCATGGCCACCGGCGCGAGCATGCGGGTAGCTGCCGAAGTGGTGCGGGAAAGCGGGCCGCGGACGTTGGTGGTTGCGGTCCCCGTCGCCACCGAAGCGGCGTGCCGGCAGCTCGTGGCGATCGCGGACGACGTCGTGTGCGCCGACCTGCCGACATCCTTCGCAGCTGTCGGGGAGTCCTACCGCGACTTCGATCAGGTCAGCGACGCCGAAGTGCGCCGGCTGCTGGGTTAGCCCGGTCCGTCACTCGCCGCGGCCAGGAGCGGCACCAGCAGGTCACTGATCGGGGTGGCGATACCGTGCGCGGCACCCTTGCGCTGGATGACGCCGTTGCGGATGTCCCATTCCAGCGGACGGCGCGCTTCACGGTCGACCAGCATCGAGGTCGCCATCTCGGTGGGCGCTTGCTTGAGCATGTCGGCGATCTCGTCGACCACACTGTCGGGCAGCGTCGCGCCCTCGGCCCGCGCGACCGCCAGGCATTCGGTCAGGTATCTGCGGGCCAGCGCGGCGACGTCGTCGCGCCGGAACATCCCCGAGCGCCGGCCGGACAGCACCATGAAGCCCACCACGGCGTTGACCAGCAGCTTGCGCCACGCCGCGCTGAGAAAGTCCGGATCCAGTTCGACGGTGATCGTGCTGCCGTCCATTGCCGCAGCCAGGCGGGTCGCGGCCGCGTCGTCGGGCAGCACCAGCCGAGGCGCACTCAGCACCTGCACCCAGCCTTCGGGGCGGGTCTCCGCGGCAATCCAGATCGCCGCAGGTACGACGGCAGATCGGGGACAGTAAGGGCGCAGTCGGTCAGCCTGCTCGACACCGTTCTGGAGGGCACAGACCACGGTGTCCGGACCGCACAAGCGCGCCAGCCACGGGGCGGACGCCGCGTACTGGGTGTCCTTGACTGCCAGCAGCACCACGTCGACCGGTCCGGTGACGGTTTCGGGGTCAGTGTGCACCGGGCCGGGCACGACGATCGGCGCGTTGTCGTCCACCCGCACCTCGATCGCATCGCGCGGAGTGCGCCCGCACAGGACCACCTCACGGCCCGCGGCGTACAGCAGCGCGGCGATCGTTGATCCGATGGCACCCGGTCCCACGAGGGCAAAGCTCACTGTCGCCAAAATACCGGTCGAAGCGCCCCTTTAGACTTAGCGATCGAATTCAGACTTCTTGAGGAGATTTCGTGTTGCGCAGTCACGCCGCCGGTTCGTTGCGGTCCACCGATGCCGGTCAGACGGTGACCCTCGCCGGATGGGTGGCGCGTCGGCGCGACCACGGCGGCGTCATCTTCATCGACCTGCGGGACGCCTCCGGAGTCTCGCAGGTCGTGTTCCGCGACGCCGCCGTGCTGGAGCAGGCGCACCGACTGCGTGCCGAGTTCTGCGTCCTGGTCACCGGCGTCGTCGAGGTGCGGCCGGACGGCAACGCCAACAAGGACATCGCGACCGGTGACATCGAGGTCAACGCCACGACGCTCGAGGTGCTGTCCGAGAGCGCACCGCTGCCGTTTCAGCTCGACGAGACCCCTGGCGAGGAAGCCCGCCTGAAGTACCGGTACCTGGACCTGCGCCGGGAAGGCCCGGGCAACGCAATTCGGTTGCGCTCCAAGGTCAATGCCGCCGCGCGCGGTGTGCTCGACAAGCACGACTTCGTCGAGATCGAGACCCCGACCATGACGCGGTCGACCCCCGAAGGCGCTCGCGACTTCCTGGTGCCCGCGCGCCTGCAGCCCGGCTCGTTCTACGCGCTGCCGCAGAGCCCGCAGCTGTTCAAGCAGCTGCTCATGGTGGCCGGCATGGAGCGCTACTACCAGATCGCCCGCTGCTACCGCGACGAGGATTTCCGCGCCGACCGCCAGCCCGAGTTCACCCAGCTGGACCTGGAGATGAGCTTCGTCGACGCCGACGACGTGATGGGCGTCGCCGAAGAGGTGCTGGCGGCGCTGTGGAAGTTGATCGACGTCGACCTGCCGCTGCCGCTGCCGCGCATCAGCTACGAGGAAGCCATGCGCCGCTTCGGATCGGACAAGCCGGACCTGCGCTTCGCCGTCGAGCTCGTCGAGTGCACCGACTACTTCAAGAACACCCCGTTCCGTGTGTTCCAGGCGCCGTACGTGGGTGCCGTCGTGATGCCGGGCGGGGCGTCGCAGCCGCGCCGCACGCTGGACGGCTGGCAGGAGTTCGCCAAGCAGCGCGGTCACAAGGGCCTGGCCTACGTGCTCGTCGGCGAGGACGGCGAGCTGGGCGGCCCGGTGGCCAAGAACCTCACCGACGACGAGCGGGCCGGTCTCGCCGAGCACGTCGGCGCGAAGGTGGGGGACTGCATCTTCTTCGCGGCCGGTCCGGCCAAGGGCGCCCGTGCCCTGCTGGGTGCGACCCGCATCGAGATCGCCAAGCGGCTCGACCTGATCGATCCGAACGCCTGGGCGTTCACCTGGGTGGTCGACTGGCCGATGTTCGAGTCGGCCGAGGAGGCCACCGCGTCCGGTGACGTTGCCGTCGGATCGGGGAAATGGACCGCGATGCACCACGCGTTCACGTCGCCGGCACCCGAGTCCGAGTCGACGTTCGACACCGATCCCGGCGGGGCGCTGTCCAACGCCTACGACATCGTGTGCAACGGCAACGAGATCGGTGGCGGTTCGATCCGTATCCATCGCAGCGACGTCCAGGAGCGGGTGTTCGCGATGATGGGGATCGGCCACGACGAGGCCCGGGACAAGTTCGGATTCCTGTTGGACGCCTTCACCTTTGGCGCGCCGCCGCACGGCGGCCTGGCCTTCGGCTGGGACCGCATCACCGCGCTGCTGGCGGGCGTGGACTCGATCCGCGACGTCATCGCGTTCCCCAAGTCCGGTGGCGGCGTCGACCCGCTGACCGACGCCCCGGCGCCGATCACCGCGCAGCAGCGCAAGGAGTCGGGTATCGACTTCAAGCCCGAGGCGAAGTAAGAAACCTCCGCAAGGCTTCAGCCATCTGGTCGCGGACGGGGACCCCGGACACCACGAGGTCGACCATGGTCGTCGACAGATGCGTATGGCCGCGCGCCTGGATGTGCTCGGTGGGCACCCCGGCCGCTGCCAGCGCGGCGGCATAGGCGTTGCCTTCGTCGCGGAGCGGATCGAACTCGCAGGTGACCACCATCGCCGGGGGTAGGCCGGTGAGGTCGCCGCGCAGCGGTGCCCGCCGCGGATCGTCGGCGGGACCGCCGTAGAGCTCGGCGAACCACCGCCTGAGCGGCGTGGTCAGCCCGTAACCCTCGGCGTTGTCCTGATACGACGGGTACGGCTGCGTATCGGTGGCCGGGGTGAGCAGCAGCTGCCCACTGATGCGGGGGCCGCCGTGATCGCGCGCCCACTGGCACACCACCGCGGCGATGTTCCCGCCCGCACTCCAGCCGGCCACCGCCAGCCGGTCGGGGAGGCCGCCCAGCGTGGCCGCATTGTCGGCGGCCCACCGCAGCGCGGCGATGCCGTCGTCGATGGCCGCGGGGAACGGATGTTCCGGCGCGTGCCGGTAGTTCATCGAGACGATCAACGCGTCGGTGCGCAGGCACAGGTCGCGGCACAGCGGATCGTCTGATCGCGCGTCCCCGAGGACCCAGCCGCCGCCGTGGAAGTAGACGACCACCGGGTGCGGCCCCGGCGTCGGCGGCCGGTACAGCCGGTAGTCGAGTTCGCCTGCGGCCCCGGGAAATCCGCCGTCGATGATCTCGCCGACATCCGGGCCCGGCGGCCTCGTGCTGTTCGCCTCGGACATGGCGGCCCGGGCCAGCTCGACCGGAAGAGATTCCAGCGGAGGCGGATTCAGCGCCGCCACCATTTCCAGCACCATCTGGACATCGGGTTGCAGTCGGCGCACCACGCCGTCGTGGCATTGCGAGCCGGCCGGTCCGGTCAGTTGGAAGCCGAGATAGTTCCGGCCGATGACGTCGGCGCACGCCGCGCCGTAGAAGTCGACGCCCGCCGCGTACGGCATGAAGACCCGCGGCTTGCCGGGGATATTGGCGCCGACGTACCACGAATTCGCTTGGGGGAACATGGTGATGGCACCCGCATCGGCGACGTGTTGCATCCAGCCGGCCTCGGCGGTCGGGGTCGGTTCGATGGTGTCGAAGCCGTGCGCGCGTAGATATGCCATGGTGTCGGCGACGAGTTCGACGTGCTGTTCGATCGACACCGCCATGTTGGACAGCACCGAGGGGCTGCCCGGCCCGGTGATCAGGAACAGGTTCGGGAACCCGGACGTGGTCAGGCCGAGGTAGGTCGACGGTCCCTGTGCCCATTTGGTTTTCAGCGCGAGTCCGTCGCGGCCGACGATGTCGACGGCCGCCACCGCACCGGTGATGGCGTCGAACCCGGTCGCGAGCACCAGGGTGTCGAACTCGAACGATTCACCGACGGTCTCCACGCCGGTTTCGGTGACGCCGACCAGTGGCTGTGTCCGCAGATCGACCAGCCGTACGTGGGATTCGTTGAACGTGGCGAAGTAGTCGGTGTCCAGGCAGAGTCGTTTGGCGCCCACTGGATAACCGGTGGGGCACAAGAGTTCCGCGATGTGTGGATCGTCCACCGTGGCGCGGATCTTGTCGCGGACGAAGTCGGCGAACGACTCGTTGGCGGCCGGGTTGCTCATCAGGTCCGAGAACATGTTGAGAGTTTCCAGGAGTTCGCCGATCTGCCAGGCGCGTTCGTACCGCTGCTGGCGGTAGGCCTCGGGCACCGCGAACGTCGGGATCAGCGTGCGCTCCTGCGGCACCCCGCCGAACGACGCCCGCGCCGCCGCCCGGTACGCGGGCTCGTCGGCCAGCGCGGCCTCCTTCTCCTCCGACACCGGCCCGTTGTGCGCCGGGATGGAGAAACAGGGCGTGCGCTGGAAGACGGTCAGGTGCGCGGCCTGCGCGGCGATCAGCGGAATCGACTGGATGCCCGATGATCCGGTGCCGATCACCCCGACCCGCCGACCGGTGAAGTTGACCGGTTCGTGGGGCCAGCGGTTGGTGTAAAACGTTTCGCCCCTGAAGGTTTCGATGCCGGCGATATCGGGTTCTTTGGGGATGGACAGGCAGCCGGTGGCCATCACCAGGAACCGGCACGCGACGTCGTCGCCGCAGTCGGTACGGACGCGCCAGCCGCCGTCGGCCCAGTGCGCTCTGGTGACCCGGGTGCCCAAGGTGATGTCGCGGCGCAAATCGAACTTGTCCGCCACGTGGTTCAGGTACCGCAGGATCTCCGGCTGGGTGGCGTACTTCTCCGACCACTGCCAGTCGCGTTGCCAGTCCGGGTCGAAGCTGAACATGTAGTCGAGGCTGGGAATGTCGACGCGCGCGCCCGGGTACCGGTTCCAGTACCAGGTGCCGCCGATGTCGTCGCCGGCCTCGAAGACACGCACCGAGAAACCGTGTTCCCGCAGCCGGTGCACCAGATACAGGCCGGCGAACCCGGCTCCGACCACGACTGCGTCCACCTCTGGCGTCATCGGCACCTCCGTCAATATCAGGCAAGTATCGCGCCCGGACGGGAACATTTGGGCCGGTTTACGCGGTTGCGTCAGGCATGACCGAATTCACGGACGCCGCGTCCTTCCATGCCTTCAACGCCGCCATCGTCGACGAGTTCCGCGCCAACGGCGGCAAGGTGGGTGGTCAGTTCGAGGGCGGCAACCTGCTGCTGTTGCACACCACCGGCGCCAAGTCGGGTCAGCCGCGGATGTCCCCGCTGGCGTATCTGCCGGTCGACGGCAAGATCCTCATCGTCGGTTCGAAGGCCGGCGCTCCCACCCACCCTGACTGGGTACACAATCTGCGTGCCAACCCGGCCGCCCGTATCGAGATCGGTAGTGACTCCTACGACGTCGTTGCCCGCGAACTGCCCGATGACGAGCGCGAGGCCACGTATCCGCTGATCACGGCCGTGGCCCCCGTCTTCGCCGACTACCAGGCGAAGACGTCGCGCGTCATCCCGCTGTTCGAGCTCGTGCGGGCCTGAGCGCTACAGCCGCTCGATGATGGTGGCGTTCGCCATGCCGCCGCCTTCACACATGACCTGCAGGCCGTAGCGTCCGCCGCGCTGGTCGAGGGCATTGACCAGCGTGCTCATGATCCGGGCGCCGCTGGCGCCCAGCGGGTGGCCGATGGCGATGGCGCCGCCGTTGACGTTGGTCTTCGCAAGGTCCGCGCCGGTATCGGCGGCCCAGGCCAGCACGACCGGCGCGAACGCCTCGTTCACCTCGAACAGGTCGATGTCGGACAGCGACAGGCCGGAGCGGGCCAGCACCTTCTCGGTCGCCGGGATGACGCCGGTCAGCATGTACAGCGGGTCGGAGCCCACCGCGGTCATGGTGTGGATGCGGGCGAGTGGCGTGAGTCCATGGCTGCGGGCGAAGGCGCCGCTGGTGATCATCACCGCCGCGCTGCCGTCGGACAATGGCGACGAGTTGCCGGGCGTGATCTCCCAACGGATTTGGGGGAAGCGCGCGGCGTAGGCGTCGCTGTAGAACGCGGGCTTGAGTCCGGACAGGGTTTCGACCGAGGTGCCCGGCCGGATGATCTCGTCGGCGGTCAGGCCGGCCACCGGCACGAGTTCGTTGTCGAACAGCCCGTCCTTGGCGGCGCGGGCCGCTTTCTCGTGGCTGGCGGCGGAGAACTCGTCCAGTTGGGTCCGCGAGAAATTCCAGCGCGCCGCGATCAGCTCGGCGCTGATGCCCTGGGGGACGAGCCCGTCGGGGTAGCGCTCGGCCATGCCCACGCCGAACGGATTACTGCCGGGCAATACGGCGGCTCCCATCGGTACGCGCGACATGGACTCGACGCCGGCGGCGATCACCGCGTCGTAGGACCCCGCCAGCACGCCCTGCGCGGCGAACGAGATGGCCTGCTGCGAACTGCCACACTGGCGGTCGACGGTGGTGCCGGGCACGCTTTCGGGAAAACCGGCTCCCAGCAGGGCGTTGCGCGCGACGTTGGCGGCCTGGTCACCGGCTTGCGTGACGGCGCCGGCGATGACGTCGTCCACCAGGACGGGGTCGACGCCCGTGCGCTCGACCACGGACCGCAGGCTGTGGGCGAGCAGATCGGCGGGAAGGACGTCATGCAGCGCGCCGTTCGCCTTGCCCTTGCCGACCGGCGTGCGTACCGCCGCGACGATCACGGCATCGCGGTCTGTGTATCCCGACATGAGAATCCTCCTGTAACTCCACGCTGAGTACTGCTTCCTATACTCAGATCTAACACCTGGGTATGGTGAGAGCAACCCAGCGGTAGAGTGATTCGCATGACAGCGCTACAGGGTTTCCTCGCTGAACGCGACAAGTGGTCGGCCGTCGGTCAGTGCGCCATCGAGAAGACGATGTCGTTGGTCGGCACCAAATCCGCCATGCTGCTCATGCGCGAGGCCTACTACGGCACAACGCGTTTCGACGACTTTGCCAAGCGGGTCGGGATCACCAAAGCGGCCACCTCGGCCCGGCTGGCAGAGCTCGTAGAAGCCGGCCTGCTGGCCAAACGGCCGTACCGGGAGCCGGGCCAGCGCAGCCGCGACGAATACGTGCTGACGCAGGCGGGCACGGACTTCATGCCGGTGGTGTGGGCGATGTTCGAATGGGGCCGCCATCACCTGGGCGACACCGGTCTGCGGCTCACCCACCTGGGCTGCGGCGCCGATGCCACCGTCGAGATCCGGTGCGCCGAGGGACACGAGGTCCCGCCGGATGAACTCGGGATGAAGCTGGCACGCCGCCGCGGTCGGTAATCTTCGGCGGTGCTGCATCTACGCGTGATCACCCCGCCGGAGCTCGCCGACTCGGTGCTCGAGCTCTACCGGCACCACGGCGGCATCGCCAACGTGGTGGCTCACCCCGGCGCCGCGATCGATCCGCGCGGTGACGTGATCACCGCCGACATCGCCCGGGATGCGGCCGACGGACTGATCGGCGGTCTGCGGGCGCTGGGCATCGATCAGGACGGCGCCATCACGATGGAGGTGCTCGACACCGTGCTGTCGACAGCCGCCTACCGCGCCGAGGACGAGATCGACGGCGACGGCGAAGACGCCGTCGTCTGGGACGAACTGGTGCTTCGCACCCGCGAACAGAGCAGCCTCGGGATCTCCTACATGGCGTTCCTGTGCATCGCGTGTCTGCTGGCCGCCGTCGGCGTGCTGACCGATTCGGCGATCACCGTCGTCGGGGCCATGGTGGTGGGCCCCGAATTCGGGCCGCTGGCCGCGCTGGCCGTGGCGGTGGTGCGGCGCAAGGGCTATTTGGCGAAGCGTGCGGCGCTGGCCCTGCTCGTCGGCTTCCCGGCGGCGATGCTCGTCACAGCGCTGGCCACGCTCGGCTTCGAAGCGCTGGGCTGGGTGGCGCTGCGCAGCATTCACCAACTGCAGAATGTCGACTTCATCTTCCAGGTCGGGCCGTTCTCGTTCGTGGTGGCGCTGTTGGCCGGTGCCGCCGGGATGCTGTCCCTGGTGACGTCGAAATCGGCTGCGCTGGTTGGGGTTTTCATCTCGGTGACGACAGTCCCGGCGGCCGGCATGTCTGTGGTCGCCGCCACCACCCGCGACTGGGATATCGCGCTGGCGTCGGCGGGACAG
>Ga0265327_10004032_pt1 | contig 13348 bp, 8 predicted proteins | sample 41621metaG_FD_202089 | JGI IMG/M metagenome (GOLD analysis project Ga0265327, IMG submission 202089) | Rhizosphere microbial communities from Carex aquatilis grown in University of Washington, Seatle, WA, United States - 4-16-21 metaG | ecosystem: Host-associated > Plants > Roots > Rhizosphere >... | reverse complement strand
TCCTTGCCGAGATTAAAACCGCCGAAGCACGGCATGCGGAGCTTCAGGACGTGGAAGGTCATTTGAGGGAGGCCAAGAAACTTCTTACGACCACGCAAGCGCAGAAGGACATCGAACTGGGGGCGCTGGAAGACCTTGCGGCACAGTCCAGCAGCCTTCGCGATGAGATCGCCGCCCTGCAGGAACTGATCCAAGGAGAGCAGGCCAAGGCCGCGGAGGCACAAAAAGGAACGCAGGACGCCGAATGGTTTGCCGGTGAAGCAAAAACCCGCGCCGAGGAAGCAAAGGCTGAACTTGAGCAGCTTCAGCAGCAGGTGACCGATGCCACGCTGGAACTCACCGCGCTGCGGGATGAGGAGAAAGCCCTCCGTGGTGGCATGCCCGCCCTCAACGCCGAAATGCAGAAGTCCAAGGCGGAACTGGAGAGTCTGCTCAAGAAGCGGACCAGCGCGGAAGAACATGCCGCCCAGTTGGCCAAACAATCCGCTGACGCCACCAGGGAACTTGAAGCCGCACGCCAGGCGCTTGCGACGCTGCAGAGCGACCACTTCGCCCATGAGGGCAAGTTGGGCGATCTGCGCGTGCAACTGGCGGAACATGAGGCGCGGCGCGATGCGCTGGCCACCCAGAGCGAAGCCTCGGAAAAGCGGCTGGCGGAATTGGCCAACACGCAGTCGCAGCTTGAGGAGGCCCGCCACGCGCTTCAGTCTGCCCAGACACAACGCGATGCAGAGACGCGCGCCCTCGATGATTTGACGAAGAAGCGCGCCCACATGCAGGACGAATTGGCCGCATTGGCCGAGCTTTTAAAAGCGGACCACACGCGCATTGATGAGGCGGAGAAAAAGGTGCACGATACCGATCAGCAGGCTGCGGAGTCCAAGGCGCGGGCCGAACAATTGCAGGTGCACCTGGAACAGCTCCGCGAGCAGGCCTCCGCCATTGAGACCGCGCTCGGCACGGCGCGCGAGGAAGAAAAGGCTTTGCGCGGTTCCCTCCCCAACCTTACGGCGGAGACGCAGACAGCCCGAAAAGCACTGGAGGAACTTTTGAAGAAGAAGACCGAGTTGGCCACCCACACCTCCACCGCGGAGCAGCAACTGGAGGCGACGCGCCAGAAACTTGCGACCGCCCAAACCGAACACGCGGCCCACGAGCAGCGCTTCAACGGTCTGCGCACCCAACTGGCCGAACACGAGTCCCGGCATGGTTCCCTTACCGCGCAAAATGAAGCCGCGGAAAGACGTCTGGCCGAACTGCGGACCCAGATCCAGCAGCGCGAAGAGGAACTCAGCAGCCGCGTGGAGAAGCTGCAGCAGCAGATCGAGAAACTGCGCCAGGAAGATGAGACGCTGACGAAGGGTCTCCAGGAAAACCGGCAGCAATTTCAAAAAAGCGAGGCAGCCCGTGAAGATTCCGTCAAAAAACTGGCGGAGGCCCAATCCCGGCTTGCCAGCTTCCTCGGTGAAGGGGACCGCATCGTGTCTCTCACCCAAACGCTGGCGTCCCTGGAAACCAAGCACCGCGAAATCAGCCAGGTAATGCGCGAGGCTGCGGAGAGCGAACTGTCCCAGCAGGTGAAGCTCAACAGTCTCCACGAATCTGTGACGCGGGAACAGCAACGGCTGGATCAAGTCCGGCAAGATCGTTCCCGTGAAGAGGAGGACCGCAGCCGGGCACTGGAAAAGACGAAACGCGAGATCGAGGAGGCAAAGCTCCGCATTGCCGAGCATTTGAAGCAGGAGGAAGCCAGCTTCACCGTCCGGCTGAAGGAACGCGTGCGCGATCTGGAGGAAAAGCACGAGACGCTGCGCCATAGTCTCGCCGGTTCGCTGGATGAAAGCACGGTGATGCTCTTCGCCCAGGACATCATCAAGCGTATCGATCTGGTGGACATTCTTATCAATCGCTTCTCCGGCTCGAACGAGTCCGGCGGCATTGAGCATCAGCTCCGCACTCTGCGCGCCTCGTTTGAAGACATCCTCGCCCAGCACGGCATCCATGAGTTTCACATCGAGCCCGGCACTGAGGTGGATACCGAATTGCGGCAGCGCATCGCCATCGTTGAAAACGTGGCGGGTCCGGCCCGGTCAAAAATCGTTGAAACCTACCGCCCCGGCTTTATTTATGCCGGCGCTGGTGGCAGGGAAGTCATCATCCGAAAGGTCGAGGTGAAGACTTCCAGTGAATAGCACGCATACGCACCCCTTTCCCACCGTCAAATCATGGCAGACTACGTAGGCATTGATCTGGGCACCACGCTTTCCGGACTGGCACATCTCAAACCCGACGGCACTCCCGAAATCGTCCCGAATGCGGATGGCGAACGGCTCACGCCCTCCGTGGTCTATTTTGACCCGCACGAGGATGTGAAGCTCGTGGGCAGCGCCGCGCGCGACGGGGGCGACCCGGACCGCACCATCTTCCAGATCAAACGGCACATGGACGATCCGGAATATTTCGTGGAACTGGACGGGAAAAAGTGGACTCCGGCGGAAATTTCCGCGCTCATCCTGGCCAAGTTGAAACGCGAGTGCTCGCGCATCGTGGGCGACATCAAGGAAGTCGTCATCACCGTGCCGGCGAACTTCAACGAACTGGCGCGCAAAAGCACCATCGCTGCCGCGGAAATGGCGGACATGAAGGTGAAACGCCTCGTCAATGAGCCCACCGCGGCCGCTGTTTATTACGCCCAAACACAAAACCTCAACGGACGCATCCTCGTCTTCGACATGGGCGGCGGCACGCTGGACGTAACCATCCTCGAGGTGAAAGGCGACAACTTCCGCATCCTCACCAGTGAAGGCGCGCGCCATCTCGGCGGTGGAAATTTCGACGAGATGCTGCTCGATGTGTACGCGGAGCAGTATCAAAATCAGGTCAACGCGGATCTTTTCTCCAACGAGCGCCAGCGCCGCCGCGTGCTTGCCGCCGCGGAAGACGCCAAGAAGATGCTCAGCAAGCTGCAGCGCGTGAACGACACCATCGGCAACGACACGGATGGCATCGCGCGCATTGATATGACGCGGGAGAATTTCGACAAGCTCATCTCCGGCCTGCTGACACGCGCCATCATGCTGGTGGAGCAGGCGCTGGATTCCGCGAATCTCAAGCCCAAGGACATTGACCACGTGGCGCTGGTGGGCGGCAGCACCCGCATCCCCAAGGTGAAAACCGCGCTGGAGAAATTCTTCGGAAAAGCGCCCAAGTCCTGCGGAAACGTGGATGAGGCAGTGGCCCTCGGCGCCGCCATCTTCGCGCGCAAGTCCGCCCGCGTCAGCGAAGTGTGCAACCAAAGCTACGGCACCCTCGCCTACATTGTGAATGCCAAAACTGGCGAGGAAGGCGTGCAGAACTCCATCGTTATCGCGAAGAACACGCCAATCCCCTGCTCCAAGACGCAGATCTACACCACCTCGGAGCCGAACGAGCGCGTCATCGAAGTGGACATCACCCAGGGCGAGGACAGCGATCCACGCTATGTGGATGTCATCGGCCGCATCACCTTGGAAGTGCCGCCGAACCGCCCCGCCGGCTGCGAGGTGGAAGTCACCTACAGCTACGACGAGAGCCAGCGCGTGCGCGCCACGGTGCGCGACAAGCAGAGCGGTCGCACACAGGAAGTCGCGGTCACTTACAAGGGCGCCGGCATTCTCAGCGACGAGGAACTGCGCAAACGCGGCTCCGCCCTCCGCCAGTTCCGCATCGAGTAATCGACAGTTTTTCCCACCTCAAATTTCCACGCCATGTTCAAGAAAGTTTTCGAATCCCTCTCCAAGACCTTCACGAATCGCGAGGAGGCTTCCAAGAACCCTGCGGCAACCCCACCCGCCAACAAGACCAAGCCCGTTCCAGAGAAAACGATCTCGTTCTTGGACAAGTTGAGCGGCGGCATCGCCACACTCCATACGCCTGAAAATAAGGCGGAGAAAAAGTCCGAGAAAAAAGCAGAGAAGAAGAAGTTCTTCGCCAAGAAAACGCCCTCCATCTCACCGGAAGAGTTGTGCGGCATCACATCCTCCATGGACAAGGACCAGGTCCGCAGCCGTCTGGCCATGCTGTATCGCCGCCACAATCGCGCCACTTCCAGCCTCGATGCCAAACTGCGCGAAGAAGCAGAACGCATGCTGACCGCCGTGGTGGCGGTGCGAGAAAAGCATTTCGGGCCGATTTAGAGGGCTCCACCACCTGTCGTATCGACGAAACGATCGACGCCCTGGAGCGCGGGAGCTTGCTCCCGCTTTCTCCGTCAGTGAGCTCGCTCGCGGTCTGCAACCACCGCTGGATCTTTGTCAGCAGCGCCTGCTACAAGCGCGCGTTCTGCTGCGTTTGGTTCAGATGACCCGCGCTGCCCTCCTCGCGCTCTGTTTGATTCACGGCATCGTTGCCCTGCACGCGCAAACGAAAGCCCCTGCTCCTGCCGCTCCCAAGCCGGTAGCTGGTGGTAATCGCTTCACCTATCTGGACAGCGACGATCCGTTTTGGCCGGATTTGAATTCTCCCAAGCTGACCACGCCCCAGTGGATCGGCGAAAAGGATGTGGATGCCGCCGTGATCCTGGCGATCGATGATCTGCGCGAAAACGCCCTGCCGAAGTATGAGACCTTCCTCCGCCCCGTCTTGGACGAGTTGAAGAAGGAAGGCGGGCGTGCACCGCTTAGCATCATGGCCTGCACCGTGAAGCCGGATGATCCACAGCTTCAGACATGGCTGAAGGAAGGTGTCAGCATCGAGGTGCACACCCTGAAGCACCCTTGCCCATTGCTGAAGGACGGTCTCACTGCTGCCAAGGAGACAGTGCACGGCTCCATCGACCTGATGTTCCAGATTCCCAACAACCATCCGGTGGCCTTCCGCACGCCGTGCTGTGATTCGATCAGCACACCAAGCCCTCGCGTGTTTTCAGAAATCCTCGCCAAGTCCACGGCCCAAGGAAATTTGCTCAGCATCGACTCCTCCGTCATGTGCCGGTTGACCGCGAAGGACAGCTCTCTACCCAAAGAACTGGTGATGGACGCGGACGGCAAGGAACGCTTCGCCAAGTATTTTCCGCAGGGCGCCACAGTGAAAACAAGGAGCCTCGCCAGCTTCGGCACCTACATCGAGGACTACCCCTATCCATACGTCATCAACCGCGGCCTGTGGGAATTCCCCTGCATGGTGCCGAGCGATTGGGAAGCCTTCAACGCGCAGGGCGCCTATAGTCCCACGACCGTCGCCGACTGGAAAGCCGCGCTCGATGCCGTGGTCCTGAAGAAGGGCGTCTTCACCTTCATCTTCCACCCGCACGGCTGGATCAAGCCAGAGCAACTCGTGGAATTCATCCGCTACACGCGGGAGAAATACGAGAAGCGTGTGAAATTTGTGAACTTCAAGGAAGCCCAAGAGCGGCTAAACAAAAACCTCCTCGCCGGCACACCGCTGCTGAATGCGAAGCATGAATACCAGGGCACTTTGATTGCTGACGTGGATGGCGATGGATTCATGGACGTCATCACCGGCCGCGGTCCACTTGAGTCCGGCCAGCAACCTTCCTCCACCCGGCTCTGGCAGCCCAAATCCGGCACCTGGAAGAAGAGTGTCCATCAGGTCAATTCCGGAATGCCGGATGAGCCCTCCCTTGCGGTGCTCAATCACCAGGCCGTGTCTCTCTCCCCGCCAAGCGGCGCCAGCAATCCAGAGATGACCGTGCTCAATTATCTTTTCGGCTCGCCGCTGACCATGGCGCCGCAGCAAGACACCCTCTTTTCTGTAAGTCTCGGCGCGAACGAAAAGTTCCACGGCATCCTGGCGCGCGACTTCAATGGTGATGGGAATTGCGACCTGCTCGTCTCCTCCTCCACACGCGACCAAATCTTCACCTGGTCGCCCGCCGACACAGCCAAGGATGCCGCGAGCCGCTGGAAACCGCTGGGCTTTGAGTTACCCGATGGCGTGCGCATGTTCGACGCGCAGGGCCGCGACAACGGCGTGCGCTTCATTGACCTCAACGGCGACGGGTACGCGGACCTCGTCTACTCCAACAGCGAGCGCTACGGCGTGTATCTCTACAACCCGATGGAGAAGAAAAACGTGGACTGGAAACTCGGCTGGAGCTTCATGATGCGTGAGGGCAAGGCGGGCGACGCCAATTCCATCCCAAGTATCGTGCGCGCGGACGGCAGCAGCAACGGCGTGTGGTTCAAGCACGGCGCCATGTGGGTGCAAAACGAAGACACCTCCGCGCTGCCGGACAAGGTGCTGCGCATTCCCTACAGCGAACTGATGAAACAGCCCGGCCCGCCGCCTCGCAGTCCTGAGGAATCACTCAAGGCGCTGCACGTGAAGAAAGGTTTCAAGGCGGAACTGGTGGCGCATGAGCCGCTCGTGCAGGACCCGGTGTGGATCGACTGGGACGCGAAGGGCCGCATGTGGGTGGTGGAGATGGCCGACTACCCCTTCCACGACTATGAAGGCAAGACCTACTCGGGCCGCGTAAAAATCCTCGAAGACACGGACGGCGACGGTGTCTATGACAAGGCCACGGTCTTCCTCGACGGGCTCATGTATCCCACCGGACTCGCGCCGTGGAAGAACGGCGTGTTTGTGGTCAGCGTTCCGGACATCTTCTTTGTGGAGGAAAAGGATGGGAAACCCGGCAAGCGCACGCCGATCATCTCCGGCTTCGCCCTCGGCAACCCGCAGCATCTCGTGAACGGCTTCTGCTGGGGACTGGATGGCTGGTTCTACGGCGGCAACGGGAATAGTGGCGGCGACGTGAAGGAGCTGAAGAGCGGAAAGGAATTCAACCTCAGCGGGCGCGATTTCCGTTTCAATCCCATGACGGGCGAGTTCCAGCTTCAGGCCGGCCAGACGCAGTACGGCCGCTGGCGGGATGACTTCGGCAATTGGTTTGGCTGCAACAACAGCTCCATGGGCTGGCATTATTTCATGGATGAGCGCTACCTCGCGCGCAATCCCAAGCTGGCCGTGCCCGCGCTGCGGCGCACGCTCAACAACGACCCGGACAACAAGCGCATCTTCCCCGTGTCCGCGCCGGTTCGCCGTCTCAATTGGCCGGACGCTGTGAACACCCTCACCTCCGGATGCAACGCCATCCCCTATCGCGACACGCTCTTCGGACCCGAGTACACGCACAGCTTCTTCATCTGCGAACCCGCGAACAACCTGGTGCACCGCGAAGTGATGGAGCCGGACGGCATCAGTTTCCGCAGCCACCGCGCGGACGACGAGCGCGACTCCGAGTTCCTCGCCAGCGAGGACAACTGGAGCCGCTTCAGCATGGCGCGCACTGGCCCGGACGGCTGCCTCTACGTGGTCGACATGTACCGCCAGATCATCGAGCACCCGGAATGGATTCCCAAGCAGATGATTGAGCACCTCGACCTGCGCGCCGGCAGTGACAAGGGACGCATCTACCGCATTTCTCCGGTCGACAAACAACCCCGCAAATTCAAGTCGCTCGAAGGCGCCAACCGGCTGGACACGCGACACGGCACAGCGCCTCCTGGTAGAGAACTATCAAGGAAAGAGTGAACGCGTCGAAGACCAGCAGAAGCTGCCCACCGACACCGCTGGCACGGAAAGGATTTTGGTTGAGCAACTCGCCACCCGCCACACGCTCGGAAGCCTCACCGCCCATGATCTGTCCACCGCCATGGGCTATGACGATCCACAGGTACGGGCGTTCGCAGTCTCACTCACCGAATCTTCCCTGAGCGACCCGCCTGTACTCGAGCGTGTCTGCGCTCTGGCGAACGACCCAGACCTTCGGGTTCGCATTCAGGTGGCCCTCTCCCTGGGAGAAAGTTCCGATCCTCGCGTGCCTGAGGTGCTGCGCTCGCTCGCCAAGAAAGACGAAGGCAATCCTGACATGCTCATGGCGCTGCTCACTTCGGTTCCCAAACATCAGACCGCGCTCGCCGAAGACTCCAAGGCATGGCTCGCTGCCTACAAGGCCACTACCAAAGGCAGCACCAGCAAAGCCACCGTCCAGATCATCACCAATCACAATCCGGATCGCGACAAGGTGGTGAAAGCCTACGCGAGTGTGGCGGGGTTGAAGGGCGATGCAGCGCGCGGCCACATCCTTTACAAGAACATCTGCTTCGCTTGCCACAAGCTGAAGGGCGAGGGCAATGAGATCGGCCCCGATCTCGGCACCATGGCGGGGAAGCCCACTGACCAGATCGTGGAGTCCATCATGGATCCTAGCCGCGCCGTGGAAGCGCGCTACCTCGCACAGATGCTCAAGCTCAAGGATGGACGCGATGTGGTGGCCATGATCTCGGAAGAAACCTCCAACAGCCTCACCCTGCGCACCGCGCTCGGCACCGAGGTGGTGCTGAAGAGCGATGTCGTGAGTCGCAGCAGCAGCACCAAGTCCGTCATGCCCGAAGGCTTGGAAAATCTTCTCAAGCCGCAGGACGTGGCCGATGTGATCGCGTGGATTCGGGAGAAGTAGGAAAGGTCAAGAGGTCAACGGTAGGAAGATGCCCCTTCCATTTTTCTACTCCGTCACCGTCAACTGCGGCAAGACTAGATCCAGAATACTCGCATTGTCCGGTGGAGGGGGCGGCCGATCTCCCCTCGGTGGTCCCCCTGGCCCCCTGCCCCCGCGGCCTTCCACACCTGGTGTCCCCGTATTTGCGCCCGGCACGCGGAATGCCACATAATAGGATCCCTTCACCGACGGCTTTTCCACATAGAGATGCAGCGGGCCTTCGCTGTCCGCGGTGTGAATGTTCCGGTCCACCTCGGCCTTCTCATTGATCGCAAAAGGCAGCGCCGCCCAGCCCAAGCCGCCCACCGTGGGATTTGCATAGACCTCATAGCTGTAGCCCTTCTGCGCCGGTACGGTCACCCGGTAGCGCTGCTTTCCACCCACCTGCGTCGGCACTTCAGCTCCTGCGATCACGAGGTGCCCGCCCTCCGCATTCGGATAGGGCTGCTCCACCGGCGTGATTCCCATGATGATATCCCACGTCGTCTCCACCTCTCCCGCTGCAGAGCCGAAGACCGCATGATAATCTTTGATAATGGAAGCGCGTTGCGCTGCATCCCGGATGCCGGCGAAGACACCGTCCTTTTCATTGGTCATGCCCTGCTCGCCCAAGGCATTGGGATCCTCGTTCCAGAAAAGCTGTGTAGTGAAGCGGGTCTTCTGGCCGGGAATCGTGATGCCAAAATGGAAATGCCGCGCGCGCCCCCGATAGAGACCCGCCTTCACCGTTCGAAACTTATAGGCACCATCGGATCCGGTGAGGAATTGCCCGAACCCGGCAAAATTCGGATCGGAGCGCGGATTGCGCTCCGCGTTGTCGGAGAAAATATATTCGCCGTGGCTGTCCGCATGCCAGAGCTCGATGAGCGCATCGCGGATGGGCCGTCCCCGGCTGGTGAGCACCCGACCGCTCACGTAGGTGATGACGCCGGAAGCGGGCGTGAGATTGTCGTTGAGGTGCACAAGGTCATTGTCCTTGTCGAGCGGGATGTTCTTCGCCATCGGGTAGAACGGCCCCTGCGTCACCCGCGGCGTAAGCGTCAGCGCCTCAGCGAAAAGTCCTCTCACCGTAAAGAACGCGCCCCCCGCCGCCAGCTTTTGCAACACCCGCCGTCGGGTTTCAAGAGTCTTGGAAGTAATGAGGTGCATGGCCGTGGAGGTTGGTGGCGCGGGATTATTTGTTAAACCCGTCCGCTCCAAAAAGTTGCGTTCAACGCCGCACTAGGACGCCTCGATTTTTACCGGACCGGCGGGGTGGTAGGTGTTGATGAGGACGCCCGTGGATGTGCTGTGCGTTTTGACCAACGTCAGGGCGCGTGGAGGAACGCCGCTCTCGAACAGCCGTTTTCCCTTGCCGAGCACCACCGGGAAGACCCAGAGACGATGTACATCGATGAGATCGGCCGTGATAAGCGTCTGCAGCAATTCGCTGCTGCCCCAGACATGCAACTCCGGCCCCTCCGATGCCTTCAGCCGGCGGAGTGCTTCCACGACATCGCCGCCGATACGCCGCGAGTTCTTCCAGTCGAGATGACCGAGGCTGTGTGTGGCGACGTATTTCGTCGCCTTGTTGAAGGCCTTCCCAATCGGGTTGTCGCCGTGGTGCGGCCAGTAGCCGGCGAAGATCTCGTAGGTCCGGCGTCCCAATAGCATGTCGAACTCACGCCCAATGATCTCGCCAATGACCTGCCCCGAGGACTCATCCATGTAGGACATGGCCCAACCACCGAACGCGAACCCCTTGCTCGGATCCTCCTCCGGGCCACCGGGCGCCTGCATGACTCCGTCCAGCGAAACTTGGGTAATGGCGATGATGTTTCTCATGAGTCTTCGCTGTTTTTAAAGGGCGCTCTTTCCCGACGGCCTGTGTCCGTCATGCTGACCTCAAAAAGGAGAAATATCCCCGACAGGAATCGAACCTGTATTTAGAGTTTAGGAAACCCTCGTTCTATCCATTGAACTACGGGGACTTTGGGCGGGAGCAGTAAACGCAGAATGAGACGCTGGCAAATCCGGCTTTAGGTATGGTGAGCGTGTACGGGCGATGGGCATCGCGCGCGCTAAAGCGCGCACAACGAACGAACAGCCAGCTTGCGCGATTCGGGACGGCCGCCGCGCGGTCAGGGTGTTGATGGTTTCGGCTTGAGAGTTTTGCCCAGATAGTCTTCCCAAATCTTCAGGCGGTCGGGGAGGAAGCGTTCGACGGAGGTCCAGAGGATGGTGTCGCTTTCTTGGAGGCATTTTTCCATTTCGGGGGAGTTCATGGATTCGTGGTTGAAGAAGACGAGGTCTTCAAACCAGGGCGTGAGGAGCGGCGCGGCCCATTCGGCGAAGGAGTCGTTGACGATCACAGTGCGGCCCTTGATGACGCGCGACTGGCGGGATTTGAAATGCTGCCCCTGCCGGTCAGGATCGCCACCCTCGCGATGCACGGCGTATTTGGGCGCTTCGGTGCTGCCTTTTTGCAGGAGGAAGATGGTGGAGAGATCGTGACCGCCGCCGCTCATGAAGCCGTGGGAGACGCCGTCGGGTTTCACGGCGCTGTCCTCGAAGAGGCTGGGCTCGATGCTGTTCACCAGGGTGCGGGCGGCCACGACCATGCCAGCGTAGTTCCAGTGGGTGTCTCTTTCCCAGTAGAGCAACTCACTGCTCTTCGTCTTGGCCTGGAGGAGCGCCTGCCACACAGGGATGTAGCTGCTTTTTAAATCGGGCGTGCTGGAAAAGGCCAGCGCCATGGTCGCGGGAATTTGTGCGCGATTCGACTCCTTTTCCGCCCACTGCTTCACGAGGCCATCGTATTCCGGATAGATGGAGACCTTGTCCGGGAAGGGCGCGATGAAAAATCGACGCCCGCTTTTGGTGACGAGATGCCCCAGGTTTACGGCGCGACTGGCCATCTGCTGAAAATCGTTTTCGCTGCGGTGCAGCGGCGCTTCGTTGAGGAGAAAGAGCCAACTGTCCTTGCCCCAGCAGACATCCGCATGCCCGGGATTTACCGGCACGGGATAGAGCAGCTTCGCCGTGGTGCTGAAGGTGTCATTCTTCAACTGGATGGCGCGGTAGCGCAGCGGCGCGCGGGCGATGACGGTGCGGGCCGCCTTCTGCATCCAGACATCATCCGGCCAGCGCTGCTTCTTCTTGAGGACCGGATACTTGGGGAGCGGCGTGTTCCCCAAGGGATCGGGCACCGGGGCATCCAGCCAATAGCAGGCCCAGAATGCCGCGAAGGGCAGCAGGAAGAGGCCGCAGAAGAGGAATGATGACAGGCGCTTCATGACGTCATCAGAATCTAAAGTAGAGAAACGGGCTGTAGTTGCTGCTCATCACCTGGCAGAGCGTGGCGGGGAAGACCACCAGCAGGAGCGCCCAGCGCAGGCCGCCCGCCCAGGCGTTTCGTTGTTCGATCAAGCGGCCCGTTGTGCTGTCCCGACTGGCGATAAAACTCAGCGCGCCCACGCCGAGAGCGAGGAAGGTTTGCAGGTCCATGACGTTCATCATGGCTATGGGCGGATACTGTCCGTGATACCCTCCCACCATGGCTTTAAAGAACGAGCCCGCCTCGCCGATGGTCTTGGCGCGGAAGAAAACCCACGAGCCCATGACCAGCAGCAGCGTGACGATTCGTCGTGGCAGGGCGAGACGGTGGTCGTCCATTTTGTTGAGTCCCAGCAAATGCTCTCCGGCCACGCAAGCTCCGTGATAGAGCCCCCAAATCACGAAGGTCCATGAGGCGCCGTGCCACCAGCCGGTGACGAAGAAAACGATGAGGATGTTCAGAGCGGTGCGGGACTGACCGCCGCGATTTCCACCAAGGGGAATGTACAGGTAATCGCGGAACCACTGCGACAGGCTCATGTGCCAGCGCCGCCAAAAATCCGTGATGCTCACGGAGGTGTAGGGATGGTTGAAGTTCTCCGGGAAATGGAAACCAAACAATCCCGCGAGGCCGATGGCCATGTCCGAGTAGCCGGAGAAATCAAAATAGATTTGCAACGTGTAGGCCAGCACCGCCAGCCAGGCCGCGCCCGCGGGAAGCGTGGCGGGATCAACGCCAAAGCCGGCGTCCGCCACCTTGCTGCAGTAGTCGGCGATCAGCACCTTCTTCGCGAGACCCCAGATGAAGCGGCTGGCGGCGACGCAGAAGTCATCGAGGCGCCGGTCGCGCTTCCTCAATTGCGCGCCGAGGTGATTGATCCTCACGATGGGACCCGCGATGAGATGCGGAAAGAAACTGATGCAAAGCAGGATATCGAGCGGATTCCGGTACGCGGCGGTTTCCTTGCGCCACACATCCAGCATGTAGCTCATGCCCTGGAAGGTGAAGAAGGAGATGCCGATGGGCAGCGCCACGCTCTGCCAGTGCTGGATTTCCCAGTGGCTGCCATGTGCCATGCGATTGAACTCCGAGACGACGAAGTTGGCGTACTTGTAGTAGAAGAGAATGCCGACGTTGAAAAGCACGCCCAAGGTCAGGCTTGCGCGGTTGTGGAAGCGCTCGAGAAGCATGGCGAAGAACCAGTTCGCCACGCAGGAAACCAGCAGGAGCTTCAGCAGCGCGCCGCCTCCATAGTAATAAAACAACAGGCTGCATACGATGAGCGCCAGGTTCTGCCAGCGGATCGGCCCCCATCCCGCCACCAGCAAAACCAAGGGGAGAAAGAGGAACAGGAACTGCGGCGAGGAAAAGACCATTTCAGGCGCGGAGGGAGCCGCAGCAGGTCGCCATGATTTGGGTTTGATTCAAACAGTTTCTGGGAGCGTCCTCTCAACGCGCGATATCCCCAAAGACTTCCTATGACGTGGGCGGGGCTTCCACGCAGCGCACCTTGGCGAGCGGGCCGCACT
>Ga0265327_10004031_pt1 | contig 13350 bp, 11 predicted proteins | sample 41621metaG_FD_202089 | JGI IMG/M metagenome (GOLD analysis project Ga0265327, IMG submission 202089) | Rhizosphere microbial communities from Carex aquatilis grown in University of Washington, Seatle, WA, United States - 4-16-21 metaG | ecosystem: Host-associated > Plants > Roots > Rhizosphere... | reverse complement strand
GCGGGCCCGCACCGGGATCACGTCGGCCTTGACCTGCACCGCGGCGTCGGGTTCGGCCAGGAGGTTCAGGTACCAGCCGGGGTGCTCGGGCGCACCGCCCTTCGACGCCACGAGCACGAGGTCGTCGCCGCGCTCGCCGTAGATGAGCGGGAACTTGCGCAGCTCACCCGTGTTCCGACCCTTCGTGTGCAGCACGAGACAGGTCGCTCCGTTCCAGAGGTAGCCGACCTCACCGTCGGTCTCCTCGTAGCGGGCGATGTGCTCGTCGCCGAACAGCGAATAGTCGCGGGGTGCGTCGTCGCTCATGGGTCGCGATCTCCGGATGCGTCTCGGTGTGAAGTGGGCACAGGGATAGGGTCCACCGCATGGTACCGACGTCCGACGCGCTGTCGTTCGGGGTGATGTCGGGAGGCGCGGGGAGCGACGTCGGCTACCTCGAATCGCTGCCGATCGCGTCGTTGTGGGTCGGCGGCCACGTGGCGTCGCCCAACCCCACGCCCGAGGCGATGGTCGCGCTGGCGTGGCTGGCGGCGCGCACCGAACGCGTTCGGGTCGGCACCGCCGTCCTGCTCCTCCCCCTCTATCCCCCTGCGGTCGTGGCCAAGCAGATCGCCGATCTCGACCGCGCCACCGGCGGTCGGGTGACGCTCGGCGTCGGCGTCGGCGGTGAGTACCCCGCCGAGTTCGAGGCGTGCGGAGTGCCGATCGCCGAGCGCGGGGCCCGCACCGACGAGGCGATCCCGCTGTTGCGGGAGCTGTGGACGGGCGAGCCGGTGTCGCACGATGGTCCGTCGCTGTCGTTCGACGGCGTCCGCATCCATCCGCCCCCGCGGCAGGGCCCGGACCTCCCGATCGTGGTCGCCGGTCGCCAACCGGTGGCGATGCGCCGCGCCGCCCGACTCGGCGACGGCTGGATGCCCTACCTGTACTCACCGCGTCGCTACGCGGAGTCGGTCGCGACCATCCGGGAGACCGCGGCGAACGAGGGCCGGGATCTCGACGGGTTCCAGTGGTTCGCGTTCGTGTTCGTGAACATCGACGACGACGGCGATCAGGCGCGGGCCGACGCCGCGCGCTTCCTCGGTGGCACCTACACGAAGGGCGACTTCGCGGCGATGATCGATCGCGTGGCGGCCGCCGGCACCGCCGACCAGGTCGCCACGACGCTGCAGGCGTTCGTCGACGCCGGCGCCCGCCACCTCGTGTTCACGCCGATGGTGCGCGGCGACAGCCGTCCGCTGCTCGACCGGCTCGTGGGCGAGGTGCTGCCCCGTCTCCACGTTCCCCATCCGTGAACTGCCCGTGACCACGGCCGCGACCGCGCGCGGGACCACCACGACCGGCCCGCGACCGTCGACGCCCACGGCCGTGGGCGACACCGTCGGGCGCACCTGGTGGCTCGCGCACGTCGCCACCCTCGTGGCCGCCATCCCGGTGCTGTTCTGGATCAACCGCGACCAGTGGTTCGCCGGCGACGAGTGGCAGGTCATCACCCGCAACGGTCTCGGCTCGAACCCCACCCGCCTCGGTCTCTTCGCCCCCCATTTCGAGCACTGGTCCACGCTCGGCATCCTCGTCTACAAGGCGCTCTACGGCCTCTTCGCCGTGCGCACGTACGTGCCGTACGTCGCGGTCCTGATCCTCGTGCTGCTCGCGGTGGCGCACATGACCTGGCGACTGCTCCTGCGCGTCGGCGTGAACCCCGCCTACGCGACAGCGGTGGCCGCGCTCACCACGGTCCTCGCGGCGGGATGGGAGAACCGCTCCACCGCGTGGCAGATCACGATCATCGCCCCGGTCGCACTCGGGTTCGGGGCGCTGCTGGTCATGCCGGTGTCCGGTGGATGGCGACGACGCGATCTCGGCGTGTCGGCGCTCCTCCTCGTGGGTCTCGCGTGCTCGGGCGTGGGCGTCACCATGACGGCGGTGGTCGCGCTCGCGGCCCTGCTCCGCCGCGGCTGGCGGGTCACCCTCGGCATCGTCGCGGCACCGGCCGCGGTGTACGCGCTCTGGTACGCGCTCGAAGGCACCACGGGACAGCGCAACACCGCGTCGCTGTCCACCGCGATGGGGGACCTCCCGGGCTTCGTGTGGCGCGGACTGCTCGGCGCGTTCAGTGATCTCACCCGCGTCGAGCACAGCGGCCTCGTCGTGCTCGTCGCCGTCGTCGCCTGGCTCGGCTGGCGGGCGCGTCCACGCCACGAGCCGTGGCCGATCGTGGTCGCGACGTCGGCCGGCGCGGTGCTGTCGCTCGCGCTCACCGCGCTGCGGCGGGCGGGCGCATCGCCGGAGTCGCGCTACGTCGACATCGTCATCCTGCTCGCGCTCCCTGCGCTCGCGCTCATGACCCAGGAAGCGGGACGCGCCCTGACGCGACGGTTCGGACGCGCCGCCGTGGCCGTGTGCAGCGTGATCGCGGTGATGTTCCTCGTCGTGCAGGTGGTGGCACTCGACGACGAGGTGAGCCACGAAGCCTTCGTGGGCGAGATGCGACCGCGCGTGCTCGCCACCGCACGGATCATGCGCGACCACGAGCCCATCGCCAGCACCAACATCTTCGGGATCCCCTACCTGACCGAACCGTCGGCGACGACCATCGCCCGCCTCGACCGCCACGGCGAGCTTCCCGCGCTCGACGTTTCGACCGCCGACGTGCTCACTGCGCGCGAGTACGTGGGCGCCGTGATCGGCGACGCGTCGGCGTACCCCGACGGCGTGGTGCAGTCGGTCTCGGTGTCCGGCGGCGTCACGACCGCGACCACACCGGGCTGCGTCGCCGTCGCACCGAGCACGCCGAAGACCACGCCGCGGGTGCGGCTCCAGCTGCCCGCGGCCGGATCGTTCCGGATCGCGACCGACACCGCCGCCCCCGCGTCGCTCGAGTTCGTGGAGGGTGGCGCCGCGGGACGCCCCCGCCCGTTCGACACCGCAGCCGGTGGGGGCGTCGGTGTGGGCGTGGCGCGGGCGACGAACGTGGTGCTCACGTTGCCCCCGACCATCACGACGATCTGCGGACTGGGCTCGGCCGACGTTCGAGAAGGGTGACCACGTCGGTGGCAGACTGCCTGCCGTGACGACCACCGACGAGCTCCTCGACGACGACCAGGTGCTGATCGCAGAGGCGATCCGCGACCTGTGCACCGGCTTCGACGACGACTACTGGGCTCGCTGCGATCGTGAGCACGAGTTCCCGTGGGACTTCTACGCTCGCCTGGCCGAGGGCGGCTGGCTCGGGCTGGCCATCCCCGAGGAGTACGGCGGCGGCGGACGCGGCATCACCGACGCCGCCGTGATGCTGCACGAGATCGCGCGGAGCGGCGCGGCCATGAACGGCTGCTCGGCGGTGCACCTCACCGTCTTCGGCCTGAACCCGGTCGTGAAGTTCGGCAACGACCGCTTGAAGGAGACGTTCCTCCCTCGAGCCGCAGCCGGTGACCTGCACGTCGCGTTCGGCGTCACCGAACCCGACGCCGGCACCGACACCGGGCGCATCACCACGCGCGCCGTGCCCGACGGCAACGGCGGCTGGCACATCCACGGGCGCAAGATCTGGACCACCAAGGCGTTGGAGTCGGAGGTCGTGCTGCTGATCGCCCGCACCGGCGACGCCGACAGCGGTCTCAAGGGCCTGTCGCTGTTCCTCGCCGACCTCGACCGCGACTACGTGGACATCCGCCCGATCCCGAAGGTCGGGCGCAACGCGGTGGCGTCGTGCGAGGTCGCCTACGACGGGTTGCCGGTCGAGAGCTGGCGACTGCTCGGCGAGGAGGGCAACGGGTTCCGCCTGCTGCTGCACGGCCTCAACCCCGAGCGGGTGCTGCTCGCGTCGGAGGCGTGCGGCATCGGCGAGGTCGCGCTCGACCGCGCCATCGCGTACGCGAAGGATCGCGTCGTGTTCGAACGACCCATCGGCGCCAACCAGGCGATCAGCCACCCCCTCGCCCACGCGCACGCGCAGCTGCGGGCGGCATGGATGATGGCGCTCCACGCGGGTCGTCGGTACGACGCCGGGCTCGAGTGCGGCGAAGCGGCCAACACCGCCAAGTACCTCGCGGCCGAGGCCTCGTTCTACGCCGCCGACCGTGCGGTGCAGACCCTCGGCGGCATGGGCTACGCCACCGAGTACCACGTGGAGCGCTACTGGCGCGAGGCGCGACTGCAGCGCATCGCACCGGTCACCCAGGAGATGACGCTCAACTACCTCGCGCAGAACATCCTCGGCTTGCCGCGCAGCTACTGACCCGCTCTCCTCTTCGTCAGGGTGGGGTGACCGAGTCGTCGAGCGGGGCGACCGCGGGCGCGCACAACGTGCCGACGTGCGGGGTCATGAGCTCTTCGCGCCAGCGCACCGCCCAGGTGCGGGCGCGCTCGTGCCACGCCTCGAAGCGCGGATCGGCGGCGGTGTCGGTCTCGGTGGCGAGCCCACGCGCCACGTCGCGCGCCTTGCCCGCGCGCACGTGGGCATCGGCGTCGGTCGCCCAGATGGTGCACACCTCGTAGTCGTTCATCAGGACCTCGTACAGGCCCACCAGCTGGTGGCCGTACTCCGCGAGCAGCGGCGCCCGCTCCTCGCGCACCGCGGCGAGGTATTCGAGCGCGGTGCCCGGCTTCACCTCGGTGAGCTCGTGCACGAACAGCGAGCCCCGCACGTCGTCGCGCTGCAGCGACTCGATGTTCGGGCATCCGGGCACCGCGCCCAACAGACGGTCGAAGCCCCCGGAGCGGTACTCGAAGGCCTGCTTCCACCACGCGTTGAGCGTCACGTTGCTGGCGCGCTTGAGGCCGAGACGGTCGACCTTGCCGAACCACCCGTCCCAGCCGCCGGGGATCTCCCACACGTTGACGACCTGCGGCCAACGGGCGGTGATGCCCATCGTGTACCAGGTGCCGAGCAGCTCGAACTCGACCTTCTCGTCACCCGACTGCTGGAGCGTGTGCTCCATGTAGTCCCACTGGTGCATGCCGTTGATGTCGATGAACTCGTGCAGGAAGAGATCGCGGTCGGCGCCCATCGGGTCCTCTCGTCAGTCGAAGAGCTGCTGCAGGCCGGCCTTGTCGACCTTGCCCGTGGTGGTCATGGGCACGTCGTCGGCGCCGACGATGCACCAGCGCGTCGGGACCTTGAACGAGCTGAGCCGTTCCTTGGCGTCGCGCGCAAGTTCCTCGACCAGCACTTCGGAGCTGGCGTCGTCCGACACCACGACGACCGCGGCCACTTCGGCGCCGCCGCCTGCGCCCACCACGTCGACGACGAACGCGCGCCGCACCGCCGGCAGCGCGTGCAAGGCACCTTCCACCTCGCTCGGGTAGACGGTGGCGCCCCGCACCTTGAACATGTCGTCGCGGCGGCCGGTGAGGAACAGGAACCCGTCGGCGTCGAGGTGGCCGACGTCGCCGGTCGGGTAGAAGCCGTCGTCGGTGAACACCTCGGCGCGGGTGCGACCGCAGATGCCACGCATGAGGTTCGGCCCCCGCAGCTGCAGCTCGCCCGTTTCGCCGGCGGCGACGGGCTCGCCGGAGTCGAGGTCGACGACCCGCAACTCGACCCCGTCGAACACCTGGCCGCAGCTCCCCTCCTTGCCCGGCGGGAGGGTCTCGTCGAGCCGATACCCGCTGTAGGGACCGAACGACTCGGTCATCCCGAGGAGACCGGCCCGCTGCCCGGGTGCGGCACGCAGCTCGGTCGGCATCACCGCGTCGAGGCTGCCGGCGCGCAAAGAGGAGAGATCGGCCGCCGCGAAGCCCGGGTCGCGTGCGAGCGTGGCGGCCTGGTCGGGCCAGCCGCGGAAGAGCGTGACCCGGTTGCGCTCGAGGAACGGCAAAGTGCGCGCCGCCTCCGGACGCGCCTCGGTGAGGAGGGTGGCCCCCGCGAGCAGCGCCGAGAGCAGGCCGGTGCCGAAACCACCCACCCAGAAGAACGGCATCGGGATGTAGAGGCGGTCATCGCGCGTGAGCCGACGCACCTCCAGACCGGCGGCGGTGGCACCGAGCGCCCCACCGTGCGTGTGGATCACCCCCTTCGGAGTGCCCCGACTCCCGGACGTGAACACGATCGCGAGGTCGTCGGCCGGTCGCACCGACGCGTCGAGCGCGGCGGCGAGCTCCGGACGCGGTGGCGCCTCGAGCGCGGCCGCGAGCTCGTCCCACAAGCTGAGCGTGCGCAGCCGCGGCACCGCCTCGACCATGAGTCGCGGCCCGGCGATCAACTCGGGTGAGATCGCCATGAGGTCGGCCACGGAGTCGCGTCCGAGGAACTCACCCTGCAGCACGAGGTGTTCCACACCGGCGGTGCGCAGTTGGGCGGCGAGCTCGGGGGGCCGGAGAAACGTGCTGAGCGGCACGACGGTGGCGCCGGCGCGACTGGCGCCGAACGCCACGACCGGCCACGCCGTGCCGTTGGTCATGAGCACGCCGACGCGCGTGCCCTTGCCCACCCCGAGGTCGGCGAAGCGCGCCGCGAGCGCAGCACTGCGACGTTCGAGCTCGCCGTAGGTGAGCGCGTCGTCGTCGGTGACGACGAACGCGCGGTCGGGTTGCTCGTCGGCCCAGCGACGAACCAGCCCCGGCACGGTGAGCCGCGCACCGCTCACGCGAACAGCTCCGCGATCGCGCCGAGGTCGGGCTTGCCGCTCGAGAGCATCGGCAGGTCGGCGGGTGCGAGCACGAGGAACCGCCGCGGCACCTTGTACGCCGAGAGGCGGGCCCGCAACTCGGAACGGAGTGCGTCGAGGTCGGGTGCGGTGTCGGGTTCCGCAAGGATCACCGCGGCGACGATCTGGTCGCGCTCGGGATCGGGCAGACCGAGCACCATCGCCGCCAGGCCACCGGTCGCGTCGCTCAGCGCGGCTTCCACCTCGACCGGCGACACGTTCGCACCGGCGGTCTTGATCATCGAGCCGCGCCGACCGTGGAAGTAGAAGAAGCCGTCGGCGTCGACGTGGAAGAGGTCGCCGGTGCGGTACCAGCCGTCGGACGTGAAGACCTCGAAGCGCTCGCGCCCGTAGTAGCCCTCCATGAGCGACGGCCCGCGGAACCAGAGCTCGCCGATGGTGCCGACGGGCACGTCCTCCAGCGTGTCCGGATCGACGACCCGGGGCGTGAGCCCCGGCACCGGCAACCCGAACGAACCGCGGCGGTGCTCGGGCTGATCGGTTTCGTCGCTGCTCATGAGGCAGACGCTGCCGGTCTCGGTCGTCCCGAGCATGTTGTGACGCAGCTCGAGGTCCTTCGGACGGATCGCGACCGGGAGCAACGGGTGCAGGTTGCCGGAGCGGATCGACGAGAAGTCGCGACCGGCGAAGCTCGGGTGCGCGACCAGCGCGGCGATCGACGCTGCGTATCCGTTCGTGAGCTCGGGGCGCTCGCGCTCGATGAAGTCGAGGGTGTCGACGGGGTCGGTGGCGACCGAGCACAGGAGCGTGGCGCCCGCCACGAGCGCGCCGACGACGTTGTACGCGAGGCCGCCGACCCAGAACATCGGCGAGTTCGAGAACAGCCGCGTGCCCGCCTGCAGCCCCCGGATCCCGTTGAGCGTGTCGAGGTGTCCGAGCAGCGAGCCGTGCTGGTGGATCACGCCCTTCGGCGCACTGGTGGAGCCCGACGTGTGCACGATGACCATGCGGTCGTCGGGCGTGATGTCGTCCTCGACCGCGTCGAGCAGCACGTCGGGCACGTCGGCCGCACGGGCCTCGAGTGCCGCGAAGCCGTCGAGCCAGACGTGGCGCAGATGCGGCGCCGCGATCGACCGGTCGCCATCAGCCCGGGGACCGGCCGCCTCCTCCAGCGCGGCGGCGTAGTCGTTGCCCCGGTAGGACCCCACGCCGACGACGAGGTCGACGTCGGCGCGGGTCAGCAGGTCGCGCAGCTCGCGGGCGGTCGAGAAGGTGCTGATCGGAACCGCGATCGCCCCGACCCGGACCGCCGCCAGCCAGGCGAGCACGAAGTCGACGCTGGTCGGGAAGAGGAGCCCCACCCGGCTCCCGCGCCCCGCGCCGGCCGCCAGGAGCCCGCGTGCGAGCACCCGGCTGCGCCGTTCGGCGTCGGCATACGTGAGCCGGTCGTCGTCGCACACCACGTAGTCGGCGTCGGGCCGCTCGGCCACGCGGGCGCGCAGCACCCGGCTGACGGTGCCGAGCTCGCGAGCCGGTGTGCTCATGCGCGACGCGGCGAGACCGCGGGAAGGGCGGCACGGTCACCCTTGGCCGCGACGAGATGGGCCTCGCACAAGAGCTCGTCGTCGAGGAACAGCTCCGCGTGCGCGGTGATCCGTCGGTCGCCGACGACGCGCTCGGCCCGGTACACGAGCGGCGTGAGCAACGGCGTCGGGCGGCGGAACCGGATCGACAGCTCGGCGGTCTTGCCCGCGAGTCCGAGCGCGCAGTTGAGCTCCTGGAACACGCAGTCGAAGAACACCCCGAGGAAGCCACCGTGCACGATCCCCGGCGGCCCCTCGTAGCTGATCGGGAACTCGACGGTGCCGTGCGCGCCGGCGTCGTCTCCGGGGTCTGCGGCGTCGTCCAGCTCGAGCGCGTACTGCGGGAAGCACGGGTTGTAGTCACCGATCGCGTAGCCGTGGTCGACGTACACGCGCCGATCGTGGTCGTTGCCGTGGTCGCCCACCCGTGGGCGAGGATCCGGAGGAGCCTGCGCGGCCAAGGCACGCTGCGCGTCGCGCACCGTCTGGAGCAGTGCTTCGAGCTCGGGCGACGACTGCTCGAGCGACTGCACGGTGTCGGTGAGGTCGCGCAGCGCACCGGCCAGCTCCACGACCGTGGGGAGCGGCGGCTCGCCGAACACCCAGTTCCGCTCGACGCTCACGAGGCCGACCGACCGGCGATGACCAGCGCGCGCACCGCGGCGAGGTCGGCCTTGCCCGACGCGGTGCGCGGCAGCGCGTCGACCACGGTCACCGAGACCGGCACCTCGTAGCGCGCGAGGTGGGCGCCCGCCACCGCGAGCACCGCAGCCTCGTCGAGCACCGCGCCGGGTCGGCGCTCGACCGCGGCCACCGGCACCGCACCGAGGCGCTCGTCGCTCACGCCGACGACCGCCGCCTCGGCCACGCCGGGGACCCGTTCGAGCGCGGCGCGCACCACTTCGGGCTGCACCTTGTAGCCACCGCGGAGGATGGTCTGGTCGGCGCGCCCGACGATCCAGAGGAACCCGTCGGCGTCGAGCCGGGCCAGGTCGGTGGTGCGCACCCAGTCGTCGGTGCCGAGCTGTGCGGCACGCACCTCGAGCAACCCGACGGCGTCGAGGCCGAGGTCGTGGCCGTCGTCGGGATCGACGACGCGCAGCGAACACCCGGCATGGGCGCGCCCGACGCTGCCGCGCTTCGTGGCCGCGAACTGCTCGTGGTCGGCCAGGTTCCAACCGGCGACTCCCCCGCCGAACTCGGTGGCGCCGTAGGAGGTGAGGACCGGTACGCGGTAGCGCGCGGTGAACGCCTCGGCGAGGTCGGGATCGAGTGGCGCGGTGCCCGACACCACCGAGCGGATGCTCGTGAACACGTCGTCGTCGACGTCGGCGTCGAGCACCATGCGCAGCGCGGTCGGCACGAGGCTCACGGTCTTGGGGCGGTGCTCGCGCACCGCCGCGGTCCAGCCGTCGACGGTGAAGCGCTCGAGCAGCGCGATGCGCCGGCCGTCGAGCACGGCCTGCACCACGCGGAAGACGCCGCTCACGTGCACGAGGGGAGCGTTGACGATGACCACACCCGTGCGCAGGCGCACGTCGCTCCCGGTGCCGGTCTCGTAGTGCTTGGCGCCGCGCATCACGAGTTCGAGCATCTCGTAGCGCAGGTCGATGCGCTTGGGGGGGCCGGTCGTGCCGCTGGTGAGCATGCGCACCGCCACGCCCGGCGCGACGACGCCGACCGGAGGCCGCGCCGGGTCGGCGACCTCGATCGGGCCGCCCAGCGCTCGGAGCGCGCCACGTGCGGTCGCGGGTAGCTCGGCGGCGGGGACGAGCGCGAGGTCGTCGGGCGCGCCGAGCAGGAGCGGGAGCCCGAGGCCCGGGAGGTCAGCCCGAAGCCGCTCGGCGCCGAGCAGTGGGTTCACCGTGACCACGCACGCGCCCGCGCGCAGCAGCCCGACCAGCGTGCCCAGCGCGACCGGGCGGTTGCGGAGCATCAGGCCGACCGGCGAGCCCACGCCGAGGCCACGGCCACGCAGCGCCGCGTCGACCGCGTCGGCAGCTGCAGCCAACTCGCCCCAGGTCGACCACGCACCCTCGAACTCGAGCGCCAGGGCGCACGGGTCGAGCGTCATCACCTCGCGGAGGCGCGACGGGATCGTGCTCGTGAGCCCGTCGCTCATCGGATCTGCGGTGGTGTGCGATCGACGCCGGTGCGCTGGATCTCGGCCAACCCGACGGGGTTGCCGAGGCGCGTGTACATCAGGCCCTGGTCCATCGCGGCCCGGTAGGGCTTGTCGAGCGACTCCCAGATCGCGCGCACGGTGCCCTGGGTCGCGACCGCGGGATACGACGCGATCACGCACGCGAGCTCGTGGGCGCGATCCCACAGCTGGCCGCGCGCCACGACCTCGGTGACCAGCCCGAGGCGCAACGCGGTCTCCGCCGACACCCGCTCGCGGTTGCCCATGAGGGCCATGCGGAGCGTGTCGCCGAGCCCGATCCGGCGCATGAGCCCGATCGGCTCGAGCGCCGAGACGTAGCCGTAGGTCACGTGCGAGTCGAAGAAGGTGGCATCGTCGGAGCAGATCACGACGTCCGCCTCGTTCACGAAGTACAGCGCGCCGGCGGTGCACATCCCCTGCACCGCGCACACCACCGGCTTCCAGCACTTCTGCCACTTGGGGCTGAGGAGCTCGCCGGGGTCGTCGTGGTTCCACACGAGGTCGGGCTGCCCGAAGCTCTTCGACGTGTCGAGGCCGGCCGAGAAGGCGCGGTCGCCCGCGGCGCGCAGGACCACCGCGTTGACCGCATCGTCGGCCTTGACCACGTGCCACACGTCGCGCAGCTCGTCGCACATCTGCCGGTCGAACGCGTTGAGCACGTCGGGCCGGTTCAACGTGATCGTCGCGACGCGGTCGTCGGCCGCCACGTCGTACAGGATCGTCTCGTAGCTCACTCGGCTCTCCACTCGGGCTCGCGCTTCTCCATGAACGCGCGCGGGCCCTCCTTGGCGTCCTCGGTGTGCAGCACCCGTTCGCGGTAGGCCTCGGCGAGGAGCTCGGCCTCGTAGAGCGGGAGCCCGAGCCCCTTGCGGATCGCCAGCCGGGTGCCCCGGACCGCGAGCGGCGCGTTGCGGTTCACCATCTCCGCCAGCTCGCGGAGGCGGTCGTGGAGCGCGTCGTGCTCCACGACCTCGGTGATGAGGCCGAGCTCGTAGGCGCGCGCCGCGCTCATGCGCTCCTGCCGGCCCATGATCGCCATGCGCATGGCCACGTTGAGCGGGAGGCTGCGGGCGACGCGCACCATCTCCCGGCCCGACACCAGGCCGATGCTCACGTGGGGATCGAAGAACTGCGCCAGTTCGGACGCGATGGCGATGTCCCCGGTGGTGACCAGGTCCATCCCCGCTCCGCAGCAGATGCCGTTCACCCCCACGATGATCGGCTTCGCCATCTGACGGAACGGCGGGGTCGCCTCCTGCGGCGCGTCCCACTCGTGGAAGCGGGAGAGGTACTTCCCGTCGAAGGGAACCTTGCCGTCGTCGCGCACGGTGTCGACGTCGGCGCCGGTGCAGAACGCGCGTCCCGTGGCGGTCACCACGATGGTCCAGACGTCGTCGTCGGTCTCCGCGCGTGCGTACGCGTCGGCGAGCTCGGCCTCCATCGCGCGGCTGATCGCGTTCAGCTTCTCCGGTCGGTTGAAGGTGATCGTCGCGGTGTGGTCCCCCACCTCGTAGACGATGGTCTCGTACGTCATCGCACCACATACCCTCCGTCGACGATCAGCTCCTGGCCGGTGACATAGCTCGCCTCGTCGCTGGCGAGGAACAGGATGGCGTCGGCGATGTCGTCCATCGCGCCGAGACGCTTCATGGGGAGGTGCGCGGCGAACCCTGCGATCCGCTCCTCCTGCGCGTCCTCGTCGAGCCCCTCGCGCTCGCCGGTGGTCATGGGCGTGCGCATGAAGCCGGGCGAGACCGCGTTCATGCGGACCCCACGGCGGGCGAGCTCGCGCGCGACGTGGCGGGTGTAGCTGAGGATCGCGCCCTTCGACGCCGCGTAGGCGGCGCCGCCGGTGCACACCGACGCCGCGATGGACGCCACGTTGACGATCGAGCCGCCGCCGCCGGCGAGCATCACCGGGATCGCGACCTTCGAGCACACGAAGACACTGCGCAGGTTCACCTGCAACACGCGGTCCCAGGTCTCGTCGGTGGTGTTCCACGTGTCCCGGTCGTCGCCCTGCACGATGCCGGCGTTGTTGACCAGCACGTCGAGACGGCCGAGGTCGTCGGTCGCGGTCGCGACCGCCACGCGCGCGACCTCGACCTGCGACACGTCGCCGACCACGAGCCGTCCGTCCGATCCGGCGGCGCGGAGCTCCTCGACCACCGTCGTGCCCCGGGGCTGGTCGAGATCGACCACCACGACCCGGGCGCCTTCGTGCGCGAACCGCAGGGCGGTGGCGCGGCCGAAGCCCGACGCGCCCCCGGTGATGATCGCGACCTTGCCGTCGAGTCGTCCCACGTCAGCCCCCACGTGCTCCGCCGGTGATCACGAAGTCGTCGATCGCCGGGCTCCGCGTCATCTGCCAGTAGTCAATGAGCTTCCACGGCATGTTGGTGGTGACCCGCCCGGCGTCGTTGTTGTAGTAGCTGTGCACCCGCGGGTGTCGCCACACCAGTTCCTCGTGCTCGGCGTCGACCCGTGCGTTGTAGACGTCGTGGACGTCGCGCCTGCACTCCATGGTGGACCACCCGTGCTCGAGCATGGCGCCGATCGCCTTGACCACGTAGTTGACCTGGCATTCGAGCACGAACACCACGCTCCCGACCACCGGGTTGGTGTTGGGTCCGTAGAGGCAGAACAGGTTCGGGAACCCGGGCACGGTGATCCCGAGGTGCGCGCGCGGGTCGTCGCCCCACTCGTCATGGAGTGCGGCCCCGCGTCCGGTGATCTCCATCGGCCAGAGGTACTTGTTGGGATGGAACCCGGTGCCGAGCACCAGCACGTCGGCGTCGTGGCGCGCGCCGGTCTCGGTGATCACCGCGTTCGGTTCGACGCGCACGACGCGCTCGTTGACCAGCTCGACGTCGTCGCGCAGGAGGGTGCGGAACCAGCCGTTGTCCTGCAGCATCCGCTTCCCGAGGGCCGGGTAGTCGGGCAGCACCTCGCCCACCAGGTCGGGTCGGTCGGCGAGCTCGCGCTCGACGTG
>Ga0265327_10004030_pt1 | contig 13358 bp, 12 predicted proteins | sample 41621metaG_FD_202089 | JGI IMG/M metagenome (GOLD analysis project Ga0265327, IMG submission 202089) | Rhizosphere microbial communities from Carex aquatilis grown in University of Washington, Seatle, WA, United States - 4-16-21 metaG | ecosystem: Host-associated > Plants > Roots > Rhizosphere... | reverse complement strand
GCCGGCCGCCGCGAGATAGAGCAGCGTCGGGGACCCCAGTCCCCCGGCGCCGATCACGAGAACCCGCGCGTTCTTCAGCCGCTTCTGCCCGTCGACGCCAAGGTCGGGGATGATCAGGTGGCGGCTGTACCGCGCCACCTCATCGCGGGTCAGTTCGGCCGCCGGCTGCACCAGCGGCGGCAACGGGGATGCCATGCCCCCAACAGTAATCAGCGGGTCCGCATGACATTTCGGGGCCGCTCGGCGGCGACGAGCGGGCGCTGCGTGTACGCGAATTGCGGCGTGTTGCTGTGCAAACACGGCCGCTCGCGGGGGTCAGGGAATGGGGTACGGCCAGGAGTTGACGTGGCAGGTCTTGCCGTCGGCCTTGACCGACTCCGGGTCGAACTTGGCGTCGTCGTTGTTGTTGGTCGAGAAGGTCTGCTGCATCATGATCGGCGCCAGCCCGCCGTTGTCGCCGCACGGCTCGTGCATGCGGAAGCCGAGGGCGTGCCCGACCTCATGGTTGATCAGGTACTGGCGGTACGAGCCGATATCGCCCTGGAACGGCACCGCGCCGCGCACCCAGCGCGCCTCGTTGATGAACACGCGGGACTGGGCCTTGCCACCGTCGGCCGGGAAGTACGCCGGGTTGAAGCACGACGACTCCAGCTGGATATCGTAGCCACAGCCCTCGCGCACCGTCATGGGCGAGGTCAGCGAGACCCGGAAATCGGGCTTCTCCGGCGAACTCTCGTCGAGGCGGGTGAAGGCGAACTTCCCGTCGTGCGTCCAGCTCTTCGGGTTGGCCAGGGTTTCGGCGACCATCCGTGCGAACGCCTCGTCGCCGCCGAAGCTGGTGGTGTCGACGCCGTCCTCCACCTCGACGGTGTAGGTCACCGCCTTGGTGGTGCCCTGACCGATCTTGGGAGTGGTGCCCGGCACGATGTGCCAGGCCTTGGCGCCGGCCTCGGTGATCGGCCCGCCGTCGGGGAGGATGCCGGTGGGCAGGTTGACGTCGAACTGGGTCAGGCCCTTGGGTGGTGCGCCGACGATCGCGGTGCTCGCCGAATTGGTGGGCTGACCGACCAGCGGGACGTGCGGATGAGTCGGTGCGATCGCCTTGGGGCCGGAGATTCCCTGGTAAACCACGATTCCGGTGACGACGGCAAGAGCCGGCAGCGCGTACGCGCGCCAGCCGTACGTGGAGATGAAGCGACCCAGCCAGGACTGCTTGCGCCACTGCTGGCGGTCGTCGCGGTTCGACCGGAGCCGCCCGGAGTCCTCGGCCACCGGATCCCGCTGCGCGCGCAACGGCTCATGCCACTCGTTGCGCACCACAGGGACGCGACCGGTGCCTCGGCCCGGGTCGTAGGTCACCGAACCAGGATGGCATAGAGCTGCGCGAACACCCGCCACGGCACGCCACCGGCCGTTCAAGTGCTGCAGACGCAATCGCCGAACCGCTGGTAGCGCGCAAATGCCCGCCAACTAACGGTAGTAGTGTCGTGGCGATAAACTGCCGGGTCGGTCAACCTGAACAGCAAGTTGGGCGGCCATGAACAAGGGGTCCAGGCCGGGCCCTGAACAGTTGGTCACGGACACGTGTGCCGGACAATGCCAGATTGAGGACGTGATGAGCGAGGTTGCCAACACCTCTGACGCCAGGGGAACGCAAGCCGGAACCGACGGCGCGCAGGGCGGCCCGACCACGAGCCGGCGAGGCAACCGACTGCCGCGGGACGAACGGCGCGGCCAGCTGCTGATCGCGGCCAGCGATGTCTTCGTGGACCGCGGCTATCACGCCGCCGGTATGGACGAAATCGCCGAACGTGCGGGCGTGAGCAAACCGGTCCTGTACCAACACTTTTCGTCGAAGCTGGAGCTGTACCTGGCGGTGCTGCAACGGCACGTCGACAACCTGCTGCAAGGCGTGCGGGGCGCGCTGAGCGCCACCACCGACAACCGGCTGCGCCTGCGCGCCGCGGTCGAGGCCTTCTTCGACTTCATCGAGCACGACAGCCAGGGCTACCGGCTGATCTTCGAGAACGACTACGTGACCGAGCCGCAGGTGTCGGCGCAGGTCAAGGTGGCCACAGATTCGTGCACCGACGCGGTGTTCGACCTGGTCAGCAGCGATTCCGGGCTGGAGCCCCATCGTGCCCGGATGATCGCCGTCGGCCTCGTGGCCATCAGCGTCGACTGTGCCCGCTACTGGATCAACAACGACCGGCCGATCTCGAAGGACGCCGCGGTGGACGGCACGGTGCAGTTCGCCTGGGGCGGACTGTCACACGTTCCACTCACTCGCTGACGCGGCCCGACCGAACAGAAAAGCTGCCCCCTTCCGAGCGGAAGGGGGCAGCTTTTTGCTTGCGGGCTGGTGTCAGTCCTTGCCGGTGACGCCGAAGCCGACCCGGCGAACGTCGGCCGCGCCGATCTCGACGTAGGCGATCTTGGCGGTCTGCACCAGGAACCGGCGGCCCTTCTCGTCGGTCAGCGCGAGCACGCCCGACTCCTGGCCGAGCGCGTCGGTCACCAGCTTCTCCACTTCCTCGGGAGTCTGCGCGCTGTTGAGGAACAGTTCGCGCGGGCTGTCGGTGACCCCGATCTTGACCTCCACGCTGACCCCTTTCATTCGTTTCAAGACTTCATTCGAGCTGCGATCGAACTCTCCCAGGAGGCTAGTGGACGACGACGGCCGGGGTACCCGGGGGCACGTTCGCCGTAGGCGAACCACGTGCGGAGGCCGCCCGTAGGCGAATCAGCGCGCAGGACCCTTGGACCGCCGCCGGCGAGGTCACGACGTCGTCACAGTTGTCGGCACGAAAACACCGCGCGGCGGCACCTCTTTTCGAGGTCGCGGCGGGTCGGCTCGGCACCGTCGACCGAACCGAGTCCCGACCGTTACCGGGCAGCCAGCGAGCCGACCTCATCCGTAACTTCGGCACCATTAGCATCGTTGAGGTAAGTGATACTCGACCGGGGAAAGTCGCCATGAGCAGGACATATTCGCGATATTCAGCACCGTCGGGGGCGTCCACCGGCAGCTACGGGGACACCCCGAGCCACCAGGGCTACGACCGCGGCTACAGCTACGGCTCCAGCACCGGGTACGGCAGTGGGTACGGCAGCACCGACTACGCCAGTGACCGCACCCGCTCGTACGGCTCGTACAGCTCGTACGGTTCAGCCACCGACCTGGCCGACCGCCCGACAGGCGAGTACACGGGCACCTACAGCGACACCGACCGGTTCAGCGCGGCCGACGCGGAGTACGCCGGTGGCGATGCCGACGCCGCGTACGACGACTACGACGACGACGAGATCTACGAATACGACGACGCCATCGACCGGCGCTGGGTCTGGGTGGCCGGTGTTGCCGGGGCCATCCTGCTGGTCGCGGTCATCTGCACCGTCGTGATCCTCGGCGGCGGCGACAGCGGGCCCGTCACCGCGCCCATCACGCCGCCCAGCACCAGCCAGGCCGCAACGCCGACCGCCTCAGCCGCGCCGTCGGCCGCTCCCCGCCCCCGCGTGACGGCGGCGCCGCCGAGCGCGTCGCTGGCACCCGAGACCGTCACGACGGTCACACCGACCGCGCCGGCCCCGACGACCGAGGCCGTCCCGCCGGTCGACCCTGCGGCCGTGCCGGCCGCACCGGTCCCGAACACCGTGACGTACCGCGTCGCAGGCACCAAGTCGCTGCTGGACCTGGTGACGGTGATCTACACCGACGGCCAGGGCGCGCTGCAGACGGACGTCAATGTGGCGTTGCCATGGGCCAAGACGGTCACGCTGAACCCTGGCGTGGCACTGAGCTCGGTGACTGCCACCAGCGTCACCGGTCAGCTGAACTGCTCGATCAGCGACGGGTCGGGCGCAGTGGTCGCCCTGCAGAACAACAACACGATGATCACCACCTGCACGAAGTAATCACCGCAACTGCACCACGGAACCGGGTGCGTGAACTCAGCCGAGGCCGAGTTCGCGTACCCGGTTTTTGTGTGTCTCCTGCAGGCGCTCGAAGAACTCGGTCATCTGGGTCAGGCCCTCGCCGCTGGACAGCACCAGGTCGACGAGTTCGTCGTGCTCGGCCATGACGAACTGTGCCTGGGTGATCGCCTCACCCAGCAGCCGCCGCGACCACAACGCCAGCCGGTGCCGCTGCCGGTCGCTCGCACTCACGGCGGCCCGCACCTCGGCCACCACGAACTGGGAGTGGCCGGTCTCCGACAGCACCGCGCGCACCACGTCGGCGGCCTCGGCCGGCAGCGAACCGGCGATCTCGAGGTAGAAATCCGCCGCCAGGGCGTCGCCGACGTAGGTCTTGACCAACGCCTCCAGCCAGGTGCTCGGAGTGGTCAGCCGATGGTAATTCTCCAGTGCCGGAGCGTATTTCGTCATCGCCGGGACGACGTCGACCCCGCGGCGCAGCAGCGCCTCGCGCAGCACGTCGAAGTGGCCCATCTCGGCCGCGGCCATCCGCGCCAGGTTGATCCGGCCGGCCAGGTTCGGCGCCATCCGCGCTTCCTCGGTCAGCCGGTAGAACGCGGCGACCTCGCCGTAGGCCAACAAGGCGAACAACTCGTTGACACCGGGATGATCGCCGGACACCGCCGGGTGCACCGGAGTTGCCGTCTGCTCGGGCAGCGCCTGGGACCTCGAAGGCGACGGGGAAGGCATGGCCCCAACTGTAGACCGCGACTCGCATCACAGCCGACCGGCGATGCGACCAGCTACAATGGTCTCGGCTGCAGCCAGATCTATACGAGATCGGGCGCAACCAAGGAAATGTGCGTGCACGTGTTGGCCCGCCTCCATCCGCGACCGACGCGGTAGGCGGTTCTCCAGCTCGCCGGAACACCCGGCTGAATCGGCAGAATCGCCCCGAGGGCCCAAGTGTTGATCGTCAGACTCGTGCGCGCGTGGACAAACAGCGAGCACAGACTCCGATGACACTGGAAGGCATCCACGCCACCTCATGACCGCATTGACTGCAAAGACAACCGAAGAAAAAACATTCGCTGACCTCGGCGTCCGGGACGAGATCGTCCAGGCGCTCGCCGAAGACGGCAAAGCCCATCCGTTCGCCATCCAGGAGCTGACCCTGCCCCTGGCGCTGGCCGGCGACGACCTCATCGGTCAGGCCCGCACCGGTATGGGCAAGACCCTGGCGTTCGGTGTGCCGCTGCTGCACCGCGTCGCCTCCGACCCGGCGCTGCCGCTGACCGGCACGCCCCGCGCTCTCGTCGTCGTCCCGACCCGCGAGCTCTGCATCCAGGTGTACGGCGACCTGACGATGGCCGGCAAACATCTCAAGGCCGGCGAAGCCGGGGAACGCAAACTCCGCGTCGAAGCCATCTACGGTGGCCGTCCCTACGAGCCCCAGATCGAAGCCCTGCAGCAGGGCGTCGACGTCATCGTCGGCACCCCGGGCCGGCTCCTCGACCTGGCTCAGCAGGGCCACCTGCAGCTCGGCGGCCTGAGCGTCCTGGTCCTCGACGAGGCCGACGAGATGCTGGACCTGGGCTTCCTGCCCGACATCGAGCGCATCCTGCGGCTGACCCCGGATTCGCGTCAGGCCATGCTGTTCTCGGCCACGATGCCCGACCCGATCATCACGCTGGCCCGCACCTTCATGAACCAGCCGACGCACATCCGGGCCGAGGCCCCGCACTCGGCAGCCACCCACGACTCCACCAAGCAGTACGTCTACCGCGCCCACGCGCTGGACAAGGTGGAGATGGTGACCCGGATTCTGCAGGCCAACGGCCGCGGCGCGACCATGATCTTCACCCGCACCAAGCGCACTGCCCAGAAGGTGTCGGACGAGCTGGCCGAGCGCGGCTTCAAGGTCGGCGCCGTGCACGGCGACCTGGGCCAGATCGCCCGCGAGAAGGCGCTCAAGTCGTTCCGTAACGGCGACATCGACGTGCTGGTCGCGACCGACGTCGCGGCCCGCGGCATCGACATCGACGACATCACGCACGTCATCAACTACCAGATTCCCGAAGACGAGATGTCGTACGTGCACCGCATCGGTCGTACCGGCCGCGCCGGCAAGACCGGTATCGCCGTCACGCTGGTCGACTGGGACGAGCTGACCCGGTGGTCGATGATCGACAAGGCCCTGAATCTGGATTGCCCGGACCCGGCCGAAACCTACTCCCGTTCGCCGCACCTGTACGAAGAGCTGGACATCCCGACCGACGTCACCGGCTCGATCGGGGCGTCCCGGGCCAAGCCGGCGAAGAAGTCGGCAGCCGAACCCGAGCTCAAGCGCGAATCGAGCGCCGACAAGGATCGCCCGGCCCGCGGCCGGAGCCGGTCGCGCCGCCGCACCCGCGCCGGAGAGTCGGCCACGGGTCATGTCGAGACGTCCGGTGCAGCCGAGGGCGACACCGCCGACGCCGGTGCGCCGGCCGGCGACAGCCCCGCCGAGTCGAGCCACTCCGGCCGCCGCCGGCGGCGTCGTCGTCCGAGCAAGGCCGGGGCTGCTCCTGAAGCCGCGGCCGTCGCAGCACCTGCCGCCGAATAGCCGCAGGTCGTCGGCGCCCTATGGTCAAACCGGAACGACGTACCAAAGCTGATCTGATCGCCGCCACCGCCATCGTGGCGGCGGTCGCGATCGGCGCTGCGCTGATCTGGTGGAACAGCGATGCGCGGGCCACCGTCAGCCGTCCCGCCGACCGTCCCATCCCGGCGTTGCACGCCGCGAAGTCGGTGCCGACAACCCTGCGCGAACTGTGGACAGCGGCCAGCGGCAAGACCGCCCAGCCGGCGGTGGTCGGCGGCGTCGTGGTGACCGGTGACGGCGATGAGATGCTCGGCCGTGACCCGGACACCGGCAACACCCTGTGGAGCTACTCCCGCGGCCGTGAACTGTGCGGTGTCACCACCGTGTACCAGTTCGCGGTGGCCGTGTACCCCGACGGCCGCGGCTGTGGGCAGGCCAGCGCCATCGACGCGAGCACCGGGCGCCGCGGCCCCGCCCGCAGCAGCCTCGCCGACGCCGAGGTCAAGCTGTCCACCGACAGCACGACCATCCTGTCGTACGGCGACAGCCGGCTGGAGCAGTGGCGCTCGGACCTGGTGCGGATGATCAGCTACGGCTACCTCGATGCGGTCGTCAAACCCGGCGTCCCGGCCTCTCCCCTGTGCCGATTGACGTCTGCCGCAGCCAGCCCGGCGTCGGTGGCCGTCATGGAGGCCTGCCCCAAGCAGAACGACCTGCGGCTGACGCTGCTCAAGGCCGCCAAGGAAGAGGACCAGCCCGACGTCAAACGGGTCGCGCTGCCCGGTGTCAGCGTCGACTCCGAAGCGCAGGTGATCGCGGTGTCGGAGACCAAGGCGGCGATCTATCTGCCGACACCGCAGCCGTGCGTGAACGTCATCGACGAAACCGGCAACACCATCGCCAGCACCTTGCTGCCGCGTCCCGCTTCGCCGGTGACGGCGACGACACGCGTCGGTGACATCGTCACCTGGTACACAGGCGACTCGGTGCTCGTCTTCGATGCCAGCGGACTGCGCTACCGCTACACCGTCAGCGCGCAGGGCGGCCAGGCGCCGATCGGCCCGGCCACCATGCTGGCCGGGCATCTGCTGGTTCCGGTCACCAGCGGCTACGACACGTTCGACGCGCAGAGCGGTGCCGGCCAGACGCACATCGCGCTGGCCCGGAAACCGGTCAACACCGCGGTCATCCCCGCCATGGCCGGCTCGACGCTGCTGGAACAGCGCGGCGGCCAGCTGGTCGCGTTGGGTCAGTGACCCGCGGCATCACACCTCGGGGGTGAAGACGGGCAGCGCCTTGTTCTTCTTCCAGTGCTTCAGCAGCGACTCCGCCAGCTCGCGATAAGCGATGGCGCCCTTGTTCTTTCGGCCCGCGAGGACCGACGACCCGGAGGCGCTGGCCTCGGCGAACCGCACCGTCCGCGGGATCGGCGGGGCGAGCACCACCAGGCTGTAGCGGTCGGCGACGTCGAGCAGGACGTCCCGGCTGTGGGTGGTCCGGGCGTCGTACAGCGTCGGCAGCGCGCCCAGCAGCCGCAGGTCGGGGTTGGTGATCTGCTGTACGTCGGTGACGGTCCGCAGGAACTGGCCGACGCCGCGGTGCGCCAGCGTCTCGCACTGCAGCGGCACGACGACGTCGTCGGCGGCGGTCAGGCCGTTGAGCGTCAGCACGCCCAGTGACGGCGGGCAGTCGATGATCACCACATCAAACTGGCCGGCGACCTTCGCCAGCGCACGCTTGAGCGCGTACTCCCGGCCGGCCCGCATCAGCAGCATCGCCTCGGCACCGGCCAGGTCGATGTTGGCCGGCAGCAGCGTCATGCCCTCTGCGGTCGAGACCAGGGCGGTGTCCGGCTCCACGTCACCCAGCAGCACCTCGTGCACCGATACCGGGAGCTTGTCCGGATCCTGGCCGAGGGAGAAGGTCAGACAGCCCTGCGGATCGAGGTCGACGAGCAGAACCCGCTGACCTTCCTCGGCCAGCGCTGCGCCCAGTGATGCCACTGTCGTCGTTTTTGCGACCCCACCTTTTTGATTGGCGACCGCAAGTACCCGTGTCACGGTGCCCATCCTGACACGCGGCCATGTGGCGCCGCTCACCGTGGGGCAGAATCTCGGGCGTGAGTATTGGAGTCGACCCGGCAGGCCAGCTGCTGACACACCGGCTCATGCTGCTTCGGCACGGGCAGACCGAATGGTCCCGCAGCGGCCGGCACACCGGTCGCACCGACCTCGAACTGACCGCGGAAGGCCGCCAGCAGGCCGTCAGAGCCGCCTCGGCGCTGGCCGCGCTGAAGCTCTACGACCCGCTGGTGATCAGCAGCCCACGGCAACGGGCCGTGGTCACCGCAGAACTGGCCGGGCTGGACGTCTCCGAGACCACCGAACTGCTGGCCGAGTGGGACTACGGCGACTACGAAGGCCTCACGACACCGCAGATTCGCACACAGGTCCCCGACTGGCTGGTGTGGACGCACGGCTGCCCCGGCGGCGAGAGCGTGTCCGGAGTCGGCGAGCGCGCGGACCGCGCCATCGCGCTCGCCCTGGAGCAACTGCCGTCGCGCGACGTGGTGTTCGTCGGGCACGGTCACTTCTCGCGGGCCGTGATGACCCGGTGGATGGAGCTTCCGATCACCGACGGGATCCGCATCTCCATGGCGCCCGCCTCGATCTCGGTGTGCGGCTTCGAGCACGGCGTGCGCCAGTTGGTCGCGCTCGGGCTGACCGGCCACCCCAACCCGTGCCTGCCCGAGTGACGCCGCTTTTCGTGCTGGCAGGTCCCGACGGGGTCATGCTGGCCGACGGCCCTGCCGAGGCCTTTCCGGATCTGCGCGTCGCGCGGCAGGCATTGGCCGACGACGAGGTGCCGATCCTGATGGGCGCCTTGCCTTTTGACCTCGACGCGCCCGCGGCGTTGATGGCACCCGCCACCGTGACCTACGCGCACACGCTGCCCTTCAGCGACGACCGGCTGCCGGCGGTCCGGATCGCCGCCAGCCTGCCGTCGCCCGACGAACACCGGGCCCGGGTGGCCGCGGCGGTGCAGGCCCTCCGCGACCCCGCGGCCGGCTTGCACAAAGTGGTACTGGCCCGGGCGCTGCAGCTCGTCGCCGACGACGCGCTTGACCCGTATGCGGTGCTGAGCCGTCTTGCCGAGGACCACAGTGCCACCGCATTTTTCACCGATCTCAGCGCCGCCGGCGCGCCGTACTCGGGCACCGCGCTGCTCGGCGCCAGCCCGGAACTGCTGGTGGCGCGCCGCGGCGACGTGGTGACGTGCAGGCCGTTCGCCGGCTCGGCACCCCGGTCCGCCGACCCAGAGACAGATGCCGCCAACGGCGCGGCGCTGGCGGCGTCGGCCAAGAACCGGCACGAGCACCAGCTGGTGGTCGACATCATGCGTGAGGCTCTCGAACCGCTGTGCTCCGAGCTCGACATCGCTGCCGAGCCGCAGGTGAGCGCCACCACGGCCGTCTGGCATCTGAGCACGCCGATCGTCGGGCGGCTGCGCGACGCCTCCACCACCGCACTGGATTTGGCCATTGCGCTGCATCCGACGCCGGCCGTCGGCGGAGTGCCGACCGCGGCGGCGGCGCGCCTGATCAATGAGCTGGAAGGCGACCGCGGTTTCTATGCCGGCGCGGTCGGCTGGTGCGACAGTGTCGGCGACGGCCGGTGGGTGGTGTCGATCCGGTGCGGTCAGCTGTCCGCCGACCGGATGTCGATCGATGCCCGTGCCGGCGGCGGTATCGTCGCCGAATCCGACCCCGATGACGAAGTCACCGAGACCACAACAAAATTCAGGACCATGCTGACGGCGTTGGGAGTAGCGCAATGACGGGACACCACAAATGACGACGACCATCCGCCCCGCCGTGCCCGGCGACGAAGTCGAGATCACCGCGATGATCCACGAACTGGCCGCATTCGAAAAGGCCGCCGACCAGTGCACGGTGACCGAAGCCCAGATCCGGACCGCGCTGTTCGGGGGCGCCGAGTCGGGACAGGCCGCCGTTTCCGGTCATGTCGTCGAAGTCGACGGCCGGGCGGCGGCATTCGCGCTGTGGTTCCTGAACTTCTCCACGTGGGACGGGGTATCCGGCATCTACCTCGAAGATCTCTTCGTGCGCCCCGACTTCCGGCGTCGTGGCCTGGCCCACAAGCTCCTCTCGACGCTGGCTCAGGAATGTGTCGAACGTGGGTACTCGCGCCTGCAGTGGGCGGTGCTGAACTGGAATGTCAATGCCATTGCCCTGTACGACGAGGTCGGCGGCAAGCCGCAGACCGAGTGGACCACCTACCGGGTGTCCGGCCCCGAACTGACGGCGCTGGCCCAGGGCTGACCTTTCGAACACCGGGTTGCACCAGCAACTTCGGTGTTAATCTGCGGCCGGGTCAACCGGAGGGACGGCAATGCGATTCCAGCGTCGGCAACTGCTGTCCAGAGTGAGCATCCAGTCGAAGCTCGTGGTGATGCTGGTGCTGTGCACGATCGTCGCGGCGACCGTCGTCGGTGTCATCGGGTTCCGGGCCGGTCGAGCCTCCCTGCGGGACTCGGTTCTCAACCGGCTCACCGAACTTCGGCAGTCGCAGTCCCGCGAGCTGAAGGATCAGCTGTCCGATCTGAAGAACTCGATGATCATCTACGCGCGCGGCGCCCACACCCAGGCCGCGCTCGTGGACTTCACCGCCGGATTCGACGCGCTGGCGGACAAACCCGTCAGTCCGGCGCAGTCACAGTCGATCACCGACTACTACACCAACACATTTCTCAAAGAGGTGCAGCAGTCCAGCGGCGCCAAACTGAATGCCGATCAACTGCTCCCGAGGGACAACGCGCAGCGATACCTGCAGGCGAACTACACCGCCGCACGGAAAGACGACGACACGGCGGTCAAGATCGACGACGCCCATGACGGCAGCACCTGGTCCGCGGCGAACGCCCGATACCAGGATTTCTTCCGGCAGATCGTCACCCGGTTCGAATTCCAGGACGCCATCCTGCTCGACAACCGCGGCAACATGGTCTACACCGCGTACAAGGACGTCGACCTGGGCACCAACATCCTGACCGGTCCCTACAGCGGCTCCAAACTCCGTGGCGCATACGAGAAAGCGATGTCCGCGAACTCTGTCGACTATGTGGGCATCACCGATTTCGAGATCTACCAACCGGCGGAGAACCAACCCACCTCCTGGATGGTCACCCCGATCGTGACGGCGGGACGCGCGATGGGTGTGCTCGCCCTCCAGTTCCCGATCTCGAAGATCAACCGGCTGATGACCTTCGACAAGCGCTGGAACGAATCGGGTCTGGGCAACACCGGTGAGGTCTTCCTCGTCGGGCCCGACGACCTGATGCGTTCGGATTCCCGGATGTTCCTGCAGAATCCGCAGCAATACAAGCGCGACGTCGTCGCGGCGGGAACCCCGGCCGACGTCGCCGACCGGGCGATCCAGTTGGGCGGCACCACACTGGTGCAGCCGGTGCCGTCGGAGACGAACCGGCAGGCCTTGCGCGGCGAGTCGGGCACCCGCCTGTCCACCGACTACCTGGGCCACGAGGTGCTACTCGCCTACGCCCCCATCGTGATTCCCGACGCCGAACTGCACTGGACCATCATCGGCAAGATCGATACCGCGGAGGCCTTCCAGCGGGAGACCGCATTCACCCGGACCATGGTGTTGACGACGGTCGGGATCATCTTCGCCGTCTGCATCGCGGCGATGTTCCTCGCTCAGCTTTTCGTCCGGCCGATCCGGCGGCTCGAAGCCGGCGCGCAGCGGATCAGCGCCGGCGACTACAACGTCACCGTACCCGTCGAGACGCGAGACGAGATCGGTGAGCTCACAGCGGCTTTCAACGAGATGAGCCGAAGTCTGACCGTGAAAGAGGAGCTCCTCGTCGAACAGCGCAAGGAGAACGCCAAGCTCCTGGCGCTCCTGATGCCCGAACCGGTCGCCGAGCGTTACCAGCAGGGCGAGGAAATCGTCGCCGAGGAGCATCAGAACGTCACGGTGATCTTCACCGAGATTCTGGGGCTGGACCGCTTGCAGGCCGAGCTTACGTCCGCCGGTTCACTCGCGGTGGTCAACGAGATCGAGCGCCAATTCGACGCGGCCGCAGACAGTCTCGGCATCGAACGCGGCCGCCCGATCCGCAACGGCTACCTGGGCAGCTGCGGACTCAACGTGCCGAGGCTGGACAACGTCCGGCGGACCGTCGACTTCGCGCTGGAATGCCAACGGATCATCGAACGATTCAACAGTGAAACGGACAACCACCTGAGCCTGCGAGCCGGCATCGACACCGGCACCGTCAGCAGCGGCCTCGGTGGTCAGCATTCCGTCGTGTACGACATGTGGGGCGCCGCGGTGAACGTCGCCTATCAGGTCAAGAGCGGTTCGCCGCAACCGGGAATCGACGTCACCGACCGGGTTTATCAGGCGCTGCAGGCCACCATGACGTTCACTTCTGTCGGCACCATGTCCGTGGACGGGGCGGACGAGCCGATCTGGAGGCTGGTGGCACCGCAATGATCGCCGACGTTTTCACCTCGGCCTGGTTCTACTGGGCCGTGGGCATCGCGGTCGGATTGCCCATCGGGCTGGTCGCGCTCACCGAATGGCAGCACGCGCTGCGCCGCAGACAGAGCTTCCTGCTCCGGCCGGTGACCGTGCTGCGCAACTACCTGCTGCCCCTGGGCGCGCTGCTGCTGCTGTTGACCGAAGCCCGCCAGGTCCCGGCCGAAGCCACCTCGGTCCGCACCGTCGCAACACTTTTCGCGTTCGTCGTGCTGATCCTGCTGCTGTCCGGGGTGAACGCCACCCTGTTCCAGGGCGCCCCGGCCGGGACATGG
>Ga0265327_10004029_pt1 | contig 13362 bp, 4 predicted proteins | sample 41621metaG_FD_202089 | JGI IMG/M metagenome (GOLD analysis project Ga0265327, IMG submission 202089) | Rhizosphere microbial communities from Carex aquatilis grown in University of Washington, Seatle, WA, United States - 4-16-21 metaG | ecosystem: Host-associated > Plants > Roots > Rhizosphere >... | reverse complement strand
CGCGAGACGTGGAAATACACCTGCCGATCGTCGCAACAAACAGTGCCACCCCGGCCGCTTTTAAGAGGCGTTTTTCGCTGGTCGTTCCCTTCGCGTCACGATTTGTGTCACGATTTGTGTCTCCTTCTCGACACCGTCGTCGCATCGTTGCGATCATTCCGCCACGTTGGATGATGGAAGTGGATCACAAAATCGCCGTTGTATGAGGCGACTGCTTCGTCAAAGACCAGCCGACCGATTCGCGACCAGTTGCGAATGTCCCGGCGTTGATTGAAGAGACCCCGCGTTGTCCCTTCGTCCGAGACTTCGATATTGAAAGTCAGGGTCCGCCGGGTCTCGCCCCCATAGATCATCCGCAGGATTTCGTTGCGAAAATCGAGATCCTCTCCTTCGATCTTCGGCTGACCGTCGGCGACCGTCAGTTGCAGGAACTCGGGCGTTTTCGTGGCCTGCATCGGATCCTTGCCAAGTTCAGCAATCTCGTACAGCTGACGATTCGCGATCTCCTTGTCCGTCATGCGAAAGACAAATCCGGTGACGAGCAGAATCGGAAACCCCAGCCCGCGCCGCAGCGGAGTTGTATCTGGCGCGTTTCTCAGGACCGCATCGTGAATGTAACGGCTTTTCGTCCCTCCGAGATCCTCCTGCGTGATGAAACTCGCAGTGTGGAGTCGCTCGGGATGATTCGGGTCGGTCGTCGGAAACAGCTTCCCCACCATCGACAGTGAGCGAAAATAACCGCGACGTGTTTCCGTGCAGCACGTGGAATAGCGTGCGATCACCAACGCTTCGCTGCCGGGCCGGAAGTATCCGCTGTACTTCTTGCCAGGGGGTTCTGCATCGATGATCCAGCGTCCGAACAGGCAAATGCCGTTGGGATGCAGCAGACGACGGTATCCTCGCCGGTCCGGGCCCCAGCGCAGATCCGCATGCGATTCAATGGTTCTGGCGGCGGCCTTGGGAAACAGCCAGTCCCTGGAGCACGGAACAAGTCCCTTCAGGACACGTCCCAGCGTGACTTCATAGACCGGCAGTGGCTCTTCCGGTATGCCGTCCGACAGGTAATAGGCGTTCGCAAACAGAGCCTGCCTGATCTCGGCATAACGTGAACCGGGATTTGAATGATCGTCATTCGACAATCCCTGAATTCCAAACCAGTTCGGGTCAAACTTCATCGGGATTCCCTCTCAGAGGGACGTTCCAGAACCATGCCAATTGTCGAGTCACAGGTGATGCGATGTGTTGTCCGAGCTTTCGATAACTTTCCCACTGCGGCTCATCAAAGATCTGATCACCGGTGGATTCGTGTGGAAACTCAGGATGCGTCGCCTGGTAATGCAGGATGTCCTCCGGTTCGTCCCCGCTGACCGAGGCCTTCAGGTAGAGGATCACAGTTCGTCGCACACCGGGTTCGTATTTGACCCAGTACATCGTGGCATGCCGTGGTGAATGTCCCTCCCGGGCCGGACGCAACTGGTCGGGAGTCCCAATAAACGGTCGTACTGCCGGATCGACGAACTGATCCAGTTCCGAATTCGTCAGCGGAGTCACGCTGGCCCCGAAATCGATTCGGACCTTACGGACAAAATCCGCAAAGCTCTCCATGGTGTATGTCGGATCGGCACTGCCATCGCACAGGATCATCCGGGGGACCCGGCGGCGGATCAGTTCATAACCTCCGGTATTCTCGAAGAAACCGCCATCGGACAGGTTCCAGTAGCGTTCCCAGGGGCCAGGGAATCGGGCGACCCATTCGAACAACAACAGAAACTGGGTCTGGAAGAACCGCGGCAGCAGGTAGATGAAACGACTGAGAAATGTCAGCTTTGGGAATCCGTCCCGTCCCGAGTCGGTGATCCCGCTGTCCCACCAGTAGCAGGTGCGAACGTTGGCGAGGCCAAACAGCAGCGCAGTGCCGAGTGCCGTGTTCTTCCCCCGGGCGGGACCAATCGCCGCGCCCGAAATGCCAATCCACTGGCGCAGCGACAGCATTTCCACATGACCGGGCGGCTTGCCCGTTTCATCCAGCAGCGGATGGTCATCGCCTGGCTGAATCCCCACGGGCTGCAGTCGCGAGCGGCCGACCTCCCAGAGACTGTGCCACTGTTCACCGATGCTGACCCCCAGGGCACTGACCGCCATGTTTTCCCCCTTGCGGTCGCGGTTACCACGCTGCGAGGAGAAATCAACCGTCTGGTTGACGACGGTATTGATGAGGTGAAACGGCCCTCCGGCTTCATACGGGCGATAGTCGCGGATGTCAGGGACGTCGTCGCCGGCTATGACTTCGGTAATGTTGGAACCATCCGGCCGATGACGCAGGGGATTGGATGCCCCCAGGTAGGCACGAGCCAGCCGAGCGGAATAGGTATGTGACAGGGACGATCGATTCACAAACGTGATGGCCGCGGGATGTCGCATGATCAATGAGGCGACGATCGCAAACAAGGTGGTTAACAGTCCCGCCCACAGCGCATTTCCTCCCTGGTAAATGGCGTGGGCCGTAAAGGAGAATGCGACCAGCGGCACGGTAAGCAGAACGATCGCGGTCAACCAGGCCAGGATCTGCTGATGCAGAATGCGGCTGATGGTCGAGGAGGTTTCTCCCTTTCCGGGCGCCCCCATGAACATGCTCGCGGCCATTCGGACAGTGGGTATTCCCGCCGCGAGTGCGGCGGTGATTGATGCAAACGCTTTCACATAAGTCGTGTTATGGATCACCCATTGATGCAGACCGTGTCCGAGGGAATCAATGATGGCGAATGACAGGGCCAGTCCTGACAACGAAATCATCAGTGCCAGATCGTACGTCAGGTAGTTGCGCGTTCGAAGTCGCTGCGCCGCATCACCACCACTTCCCAAAGCTTCCTCGCGCGATCGGCCGCGCCGCCAGGCCATTTCCACCGGAATGAACGAACTGAGCAGCGACAGGCCAATTGCCAGAGCGGCGATGGACCCCGAGGTCTGCATACCCAAACCCAGAAATGCCACCGAGAACAGAAACAACAACGACAGCGAGACCGGATGAAACCGCTCATGCTTGTCCTGTGAGACAATCCAGTAACCGACAATTCGCGGCACGATCAGGATCAGGATTGTCAATTCAAAGACCGTGAACCAGGGACTGAAGAATGGCCCCAGGACGGCTTGCATCAAGCGTCCCAGCGGCAGATCCCCTTTTGACAACAGGACCAGTCCCAGTCCCGCGGTCCCGGGATCAAACAGGCCGTATCGCAAGGCATTTGCCAGCCCAAACAAGGCAAACACCAAAAGCCCCACGACAAAATGAACACTGATCAGGTTTCGCACGAAGATCGCCAGATCCTCGCGCCAGTCCGACATTCCCTGCGGAGCAATATAGTTCCCGTGTTTGCGCAGCCAGGCGACGCTGTTGGAATCGGGATCCGTCAGTTCGCGGGTTACTTCCTGCGTCGTGGAACTGATCCCCGGACCGGTTGAGCCGGCAATGGTTCCCGGTCGCGCTCGATCGTAGAACCGGCCCAGGAAGGAGCCGATATAGCCCCCGCCTGAAACTGTTGACAAAAAGTCGATCCGCGGCAGCCATCCATGGCCAGCCATCGACTGCAGGATTCCCAGGCTCAGGGTCGCGCTGCGGATTCCGCCTCCTGACAGGCCGACTCCAGTGACGTCGTCCGACCATTCCTCATCGACGGCCGTTGACGAGGTTGTCTGGACCGCGCAACGTCGCCGCTGTTCGATGGCCTTACGTTCCGCATTTCGCAGGTCGGCAGGGTACTTCGCCTCGCGTGTCGATGCCGCGACCGCATTGGCCTGATGATCGGCCTGAATTACGGAGAAGGCTTTCTCGCTGATCATGTACACATTGCTGACAATGAAGTACCCCGGGATCTTTGGAAACACCGAGGCGTCGACAACTCGAAGACCCTCCACGCCCCTTACCCGGAAGCGGCTGTCGAGGACCGCGAGATCATCACCGTCCGGACCCATGCGGCAGGTCCCGCAGGCATGATGACCCCAGGCGACCTGGCGGATCCAGTTCTTGATCTGCTCGTCATTGTTCTCGGTCACCGCGGTCGTTCCCGGATAGTGCTCCTGTTTGACGACCAGATCCGCATGCCTGGCGATTCCCCGGACGAATTTGACGCCATCTACGACGGCCAGCAGATCGGGATCGAATGCGCCCCCGGGGTTGTTAGAAGCTTCATTGAAGTAATGGAAATTGATGTCTGGCGTTTCCAGCGGATCGTTGTTCCGCAGTCTCACCGTTCCGTCGTGGTTATTTGTCTGCGCTTTCAGGATCGCCCAGGTGAAGAAATTGTGCTGATCCCCGATCTTGGAATACCCGACCTGATAACCTTCGAATGGCAATGGAATTCCGAAGATGAACAGGTCGGGTTTGGGCAGTTCCGGCCGGGAACGTTTGAAGATTCCGAGGACGGCTCCATTGCTGGTGTAGAGCCCGGTTCCCGATTTCCGCCATTGAGTCAACTGTGGATCCGGCTGTTCGTGCGTGGTCGGCAATCGGAACGTCGCATCGCGCAGGACAGAGAACGGTTCGTTCATCTCGCTAATGACGGTGACTTCGTAACGATCCTGCAGATTGCGACCCACCCCCGGCAGGTTCACGCGGCAGGGAATCCCGTGTTCGGCCAGATGCTGCTCATCTCCGATCCCCGACAACATCAACAATTGAGGGCTGTTGAATGAACCTCCGGACAGAATGACTTCTCCCCCCGCTTTAACATACGCCTTGTCGGGAGTACCTGGTTCCGAACTTGGAACGGGATGGGCCTTGTACAGCTTTTTCCCCCTCAACAATTCCACTCCGATCGCTCGCGGCGGAGTGCTGCTGTCAAGCAGCACCTGTGTGACCAGGCAATCTGTCCAGATCTCCAATTTGTCCGGAGCCTTCCTTTTCGCCTCCATCAGAAGTTCACGCGGGCTGGAGCGGCGTCCGGTTCGGACATCCGGCGTCTCGCGATTCTGATGCATGTTGGTACGACTTCCCGCCACCGCCAGAGGGATCAGTGCGATCCCTTCGGGGTGCTCCTGCCGGGTCCTGGCATGATTCGGATCCAGCGATTGCGGACCCGTCCCTTTCAGAAATCGCCGGACCAGAGTCCCTGCGCGCTGCAGGCCGGATTGCTCGGATTGTTTCAAAGCCGCCTTCAACATGGTGATCAGTTGCTTGTCCCCCAGGCCGACACTGACATCGGCCATCGAGGTATGCAACCAGCCGTCGAAACCATGCCCGCCGCGAGTGTGGTCCGGTTCGAAGCCGAACAGCCACTTGACGTTGTCCCAGGCACGCCCCCACCACGACGTCGGCACCGGTGTCGGCAGATCACTGTATTCGTTGTATTCCAGCTTCTTGAAATACGTTCGCATTCGCGCGCTGCGCCACGAATCATCCTGCAGGAAGTCTGCCAGATCATCCCAGTCGGAATCCGGGCCGGCGATCGTGATCATCGCATTGTGAATCGTGCACCCCCCCAATCCGGCCGCGCGGGGATAGAAGATTCCGACCTTTCCGGGATCGCGTCCCGGCGCGGCGGGCTGCAACTTGGGATCCGGTCCCGTCGGTGGCTGGTTGTAATGCTTGACGAAGAACTCCCAACTCAGGTTGGCATGTTCTGTCGAGACTCCATGCAGCGACGGCACCTGGCTGATTTCGAGGTCACCCTTGTCAGGCGACGTCGCGGCATCGCCCCCCGCCTCGATCACCAGGACTCGATGGCCCGCCAGGGCCAGGTTTGCGGCCAGCGGACCGCCCCCCGCGCCAGAGCCAACAACGATATAGTCAAAATCCGTGGTTTCAGGACTGTTCGGATTTGCCATGATGTTCGTTACCAATTCGTTGCGGGTTGGTCTCGGACGGTCTCACGCACGGCACGCTGCCGCCATGCGACATGGATCTCGGTGAAGTCTTCAGTTTGACTGGCGAACGGTCACACCAGGTTGATTCATTCCCCGCATCAGCTCCGGGGAACACTAAAACGTCTTCAGGAGTTCAATCAGACAATCCTTGTCGTGGTCGGTCATGTCTTTGAACCATTCAAACGCATGCCCCTGATCCATGACGAAATCCGGACATTTGTTGACCTTCATGAGTGCGGGGGCGATTTTTTCCCGCATCACCTTGTCGGCATCCTTGGGGCTCAGATGCCGCGACTGGATCTCGGCCAGCGCCCCGACGGTGATCTTGAGTGCATCGGCCAGTTCCTGCGGATCGGCATCCGGGTTCAGGTTCGCGAGCAGGTTGACGGGTGTCCCCTTCGGAATGGGACCAATCTGGATGTCACCCAACCGTCCTGCCAGGAAGTTGATCACCAGGCCGGAGGTTAATGACAAGATCAGCGCCGAGTAACCGACGTACCGAGTCAGTTGGCGCTGATCTGGAGTCAGCACGACCAAGGCCGCCGCCAGCAGTAACAGGCTGTAGACCCACAGCGGCCCCAGCGATCCGGACAGCAGCGATCCCCTGAGGTTTGCGTCGAGGATATTGATGACAAAACCGAGTCCCGCCACACCGAGCAGGATTCCTCCCGCACCAGCGCGCCACGACTTCGTGAACCCTGTCAGGATCAGACTGGCCCCTCCCAGCGCGCTGATCACCACCAGCCAGCCAATCGGCGCGGAATGATTCCATTTGGCCGGCATCGGCAGCCGATCTCCTGTCAGGTACAGAACCAGTCCCAGGACCGCCACGATGATCCCGGCGAGACCAACGCTTTGCAGCAGGTGAGGTTTGTCGATTGCCAGGAAGATCAGGCCTCCGACAAACAGCAGCAGGCTCGGCAGCCACAACGGATAGATCCCCGACAGGAAGCCGAATTTTCCAGGGGCCATCCAAAGCAGAATTCCCACGGCGGCCGCCAGGAGATAGAGCACTCCAGCACGTCGTCGTTTGAGTTCCGAACCCAGGAACAGCAGCAGGAAGGAGGTCAGCATGAGAATGCCGCTTGGCAACCAGAGAGGTCGAATCTCCTTGAGCCACGGGAACTGAGTGTCCAGAGTCATGATCGACGAAATCTCGGAACCGAGCAGTGTCGGCACTCGTCGCCCCGAGATATGCAAGAACGTCTCCTGCGGGGTTCGCCAGATCAGTCCGTGATCCTCAGTCAATCGCTGCTCGGTCGCCCCGTTATAGCTGGAGCTTTTCAGCCGTTTCTCGGGCCAGAGGAGTTTTCGGATGGCATCGTCAAATGCGTCAAGTCTCCCTTTCACGGAGGGATCATTGGTGAACGTCCCCAGGCTGTTGTTGTGCAGCAGCGGTGCCGTCGACCAGATGGAAACCAGCGTGGGGACGCGATAGAAGCCAGGGCCGCCCCCACCTGCGGGAGCATCATTTCGTACCTTGTGGCGGGGTGTGTAGCGATCCATGCCGCCTTCGGAGCCCAGGTAGGGATTGAAGAACTCAATCGTGCCGACCGAGGGAAGATGCTGGTAGCTTTCCGAGGTGAAATCGTCCCACATGTTCTGGTCGAGTGCATTCGTGGCCATGGCCCGGCCGGAGTTGGTGCGAACCAGAGTGACAGGGATGCGGTAGTCGGTGGAGAGGTAGTTCAGCCGCCAGAAACTTTCAGACTCAACCACCTCTTCCGCCCAGGACTGATATTGCTGGTTTTGCAGCCATTGCGCGGGATCGTGCTCCCAGAACTCACCCAGCGTCCCACCGTCATCGCGTGAGCGAATCCGCTCTTCGATCAGCCCGGCAAATCGCGTTTCGTACTCTTTGCGCTCCCCGGCCGATTCGTAAACGGTGACCGAACTGCTTTCCGGTTGAATACTGGAATGGCAGACAATGCAGTTCCGAGCGAAGACTTTGCGGCCGTGCGCCAGTTTGTCGCGATCAATATGGCGAAGGGCCTCCTGCTTGAATGTTTTCCCGATCGGTTGATCGGGATCAAGAGCCGCAGCGCCCCGCTCCTGGACCTGCAGCGCGGTATGCTCGCCAACACTGGCGGCGACAAGCGGCATTGGCGGGGTGGCGTTCAGGAAGTAGTCCCGTAGTGCGGCGACGCGGTCCTGGTTGGCAAGCCAGTACAGGGAATGCGACTGGCAGTCCTCAATCTTGAAAGCCCCCTGGGTCTTGAAGCCAACGACCGGTCGGTGCAACCGAATCCACTGTTCGTAGTAGGTTCCGATATTCAGATAAACACGCGACAGCGCGCCCCAGGGACCAATGGAATCCGCGCCATCGAGCAGCACGCGGGGAGTGAATCGAGGATTCCCGTTTGAATCCGCGAGCTTCTCCTCCATTCCCTGCCCAGAAAACAGGGCCCGATAAAATGCGGGAACCTGATCCTCACCCGCCGTGGGACCCAGATTCCGCCAGATCGAGGGCTGATGGGCACTGATGTCCGACAGCTTTTCGCGTGGATTGCGAAATGCCATCAGCGCTCGTTGTGGCAGATTGAAAACCGAGTTCATCGTGTTCGGATTGTTGATGCTGTCCGAAGCGATCAGCGATGTGTCGATGGTTCCGGGTGGCTGACTGTCGAGGATGTGATAGATGAAGTTCGAGGGATCCAGTTGGCCTGCGAACACGGCGCGTACCCGCAGATACTGGGCTCCGATATTTCCAGAGACGTTTTCCCAGCTCGGATTGGTGACATCGCGTGGTGGGAAGAGCGGATGAAACGACGCATGGCAGAAGGCGCAGGCCATGCCGACGCGATAGGGGCGAATGATATTGGGATCGTTGAAGTATTCCGGATCTTCGTAGTACCGGCGCGCATCCCATTTCTTTCGGGCTTCGGCTGTGAAATTGGGATTCGGAAACAGTCGAAGCCCGACGACACCCGAGGAAATGCCGTAGATCTCGGGTGGTGGATAATCCACCGCTTCCGCTTCCTTTTTGGAATCGTAGGAATCCGGCTTCGTCCTATTCGCTTTGGACGGATCTGTTTCGTAACCCGCGTTCGGATGGTCGGGGAACAGGCCTCGTTGTGATTCGTGCTTCATCTCGGCAATCAAGCTGAACGTTTTCTTGAGATAGTCGTCACGCCAGGTGCGGGTCTTGCTGTCAATCGGTTCATCCAGCCAGATGCCAAATTCGTCTGGACGTCCGCTCTGTGCCATCCGCGGTTCATTGATCATCCCGCCGGTTTCGAATCGCCGGGCACGTCCGCGGCTGTCGATGACTTTCAAAAGATCGATGAAGCTCAGGCTGTCGGTGGCCAGCCAGTCCCAGAATCCTTCATTGCCGCTGCACCAGAGCATCCATGTATTGCGGCCGAGAATTTCATTGGGCGTGTTGATCGGGTCGTCGATCTTGAACAGGGGAACTTCTGTTCCCCCTTTGTCCATCAACTGATACACGGGGGTCTGCAACCACAGAGGATTGTCGGGAGCATCGACTGCGCCGGGTTTCACAGCGACACGGTCCATCCCCTTGAGGTAGTTGGGGGGATTCCCTTTTTTGTCCGCATGATCGGGATCGAAGTAGTACTTTGGCAGGAAATTGTCCCGCGCGGCCACCTTGGGATCCTTCGCCTTGCCGTAGCGAGTATTCTCGGACTTCAAGCGCTTCATCGGTTCGTCGTCAGGGATCTCGTGCGAACCATTCGGCTGGCTGCACCCCGCGCTCAACGCGCACATCCCCAGCACGACCCACGAACCGAAACCAAAAACGGACGGTGTAGTTCTCACGGCAGGATCTCTTCAAAGTGTCGAATGAACACCTGATCGGAAGTCTCAGAACTGGCAGTGATGCTGGCCCCGGGCATGACGGACAGGTTCGGGCAGCACGTCTGCAGGACAGTGGTGTCGCCCGGATGAATCGTGAGTCGCGTTTCGAGAGGAGATGAAAGGGTGGTGATTGATCATCCACTCCGCCGGGGAATAATCAATACGGCAGGGTTCACCTAAACAGGGTAGACAGCAGGGGCTTGACAGCGGTCGGTGCGCTGCAGTGGGGTTTCTGGCGACCAATTGACCGCGTCTGGTCGCCGGGAGATACTCTTGTTTCTCCGCCAGGGTCCCTGACCGAACTCCGAAGGGTGTCCGATGTCGTTCTTTTGCCGTTGTCTGCTTGGCCTGAGCGTGCTGCAGGCGTCACTACTTCACGCCGACGAAGCTGCCAATCCTGACAACATCGACTATTCGCAGCACATCAAGCCGCTGCTCGCCCGGCACTGCGTTCAGTGTCACGGAACTCAGAAACAGCAGTCCGGCCTGCGAATGGACAGCGGCAAGGCGATTCTGGCCGGAGGTGACAGTGGCCCCGCGCTGGTTCCGAAGAATACGGCGGACAGCCTGCTGCTTCAGGCGGTGACGGGAACGGGCGGCGCCTCGAAAATGCCTCCGGAAGGCCCCGGTCTGACCGCGGACGAAATTCGGCTGTTGCAGCGATGGATTGAGGGGGGCGCCCCTTTCCCTGCAGACGAAGTGACTGTTCCCACCCGGCGATCGGGAACGGACCACTGGGCGTTTCAACCCGTCAAGCATCCCCTCCCGCCCACAGTCGCGGCCCTCCCCTGGCCTCGAAATGCGATCGACAGTTTTGTTCTCGCGCGACAGGAATCACTTCAGCTAGCACCCTCGGCCGAGGCGGAACGTGCGACGTTGATCCGGCGCGTCGCGCTCGATTTGTGCGGGACGCCTCCAACACCCGACGAACTCCATGAGTTCCTGCAGGATACTTCGCCCGACGCGTTCGAGCGGGTCGTCGATCGACTGCTGGCATCGCCTCATTTTGGTGAGCGCTGGGGACGCGACTGGCTGGATGTCGCCCGCTATGCCGATTCCAACGGATTCACGCGAGACATGCCGCGGACGATCTGGAAGTTTCGCGACTGGGTGGTCAACTCGCTGAACCACAACCAGCCGTTCGACCAGTTTGTCATCGACCAACTGGCGGGGGACATGCAGCCGAACGCATCACTCGATCAACGGGTCGCCACCGGGTTTCATCGAAATACCCTCGTCAATGAGGAGGGGGGAACCGATCCCGAACAGTTTCGAGTGGAAGCGGTGGTCGACCGGACGAACACGACAGCAACCGTGTTCCTGGGCCTGACGGTCGGTTGCGCCCAATGTCACGACCACAAGTACGATCCCATTTCGCAGCGCGAGTATTATCAACTGTACGCGTATTTCAACAGCACGGCATTCACCGGCAGCGATCCCACCGCCCCGCGAATCGATGTCCCTTCCGACGAACAGATCTCCACTGGTGAACCCGAGCGACAGAAGCGAATCCGCGCCGAAATTGCCTCCCTGGACAAGATGATCAAGTCGCAGGCCGAAGCGATCGCCGCCGACATGGCCGAATGGGAAAAGACCCTGACGGATGACGACAAGAAGGCGTTGCCGTTCAACGTCAAGAACGCGGTGGATCTCCCTCTGCGAGATCGTTCGGCCACCCACAAACGCGATCTGGATGCCTATTTCCGCGGCCTGGAAATCGCCCGCCAGAAATACCCTCAGCTGGATGCGATCGCCAAACTCCGGTCCGAAGAACCCAAATTCCCCACGACCATGGTCATGCAGGAACTGCCCGCCCCGCGTGAGACGAATATTCATTTGCGTGGAGACTTCCTGCGCAAGGGGGCAAAAGTGACTCCGGGAGTCCCGGTGGTCCTCAACAAGTCCTCCAGCGCCGGCGCCGTCACCACGTCTGATTCCCCGCTGCCAACTCGACTGGACCTGGCACGATGGCTGGTCTCGGCCGACAATCCGCTCACGTCGCGAGTCACGGTGAATCGGATCTGGCTGAAGTATTTTGGGCGAGGTCTGGTGGAAACCGAGAACGATTTTGGAACTCAGGGGACGCCGCCGACTCACCCCGAATTGCTGGACTGGCTGGCCAGTGAGTTTTCCGGCAATGCCTTCGCCAACCAGCGACCCGGCTGGGATCTGAAGCGGATGCATCGGATGATTGTGTCCTCGGCGACCTATCGGCAATCGTCACGCCAGCGTCCCGAAGTGGCCGAAATCGATCCGACCAACAAATGGCTGGCTCAGCAGAATCGGCTGCGACTGGATGCCGAGGTGATTCGCGATGAGGCACTCGCTGCCTCAGGACTACTGACGACGGAATTGGGTGGGCCCCCGGTCTATCCGCCACAGCCTGACGGAGTTTTCGATTTCACCCAGGACAAGAAGCCCTGGAAAACGGCGACGGACCGTGCTCGATATCGCAAGGCGATGTACACGCATCTCTGGCGATCCAGCCTGTACCCGGCAATGACGGTCTTCGATTTTCCGGACGCCAACGTCACCTGCACGCGACGAATTCGCTCCAATACGCCGCTGCAAAGCCTGACCCTGGCCAATGACCAGACGTTTGTCGAGTTTGCCCGCGGCCTGGCGGTTCGGATACTCACGTCATCCGCGACCGACGATTCTCAACGATTGAACCTCGCATTCGAGTGGTGCCTGTGTCGTGAACCGGCGTCCGCGGAACTGGCTCGACTTCGCGACTATCTGCAGCATCAGCGAACTCGTTTTGCCAGCGATGAAAAGGCCGCGGCTGAGTTTTCGCCCTCGTCGCTGCCGGGCCAGGTTTCCCCCGTCGATGGGGCGACCTGGACCGCCGTGGCGCGGGTCCTGATGAACCTCGACGAGTTCATCACGCGTGAATAACCACTCGTGAGGACGAACACGCCAGAATCTCTGTTCCGGCCAGATGGCGGGGCGATTTCATTCTTTCAGAAAGTGATTTTCATGTTGGCCCGTACTGGTCGCGTCGGCAGCCTGATCCTGATGGCACTGGTCCTTGCATCTCAGTCCGCTCAGGCCGAGTTGAAGACCTGGGACGGCAAACACGCGATCGACAAGATCCAGGTTACGGTCGTTTACTTCGTCCCGCGCGACCGAACTCCGCTGGCAGACTGGAAGGACCGTGTCAGCTACTACTGCCGACGGATCGAGCAATTTCAGTCGCGTGAATTTCAGGGGCAGTCGACGCTTTCAACCGTGATGCATCCCGAGCCGTTTCGCTCGGCCCGAACGACGGGGCAATTGCGCGACGGCGACGCCAATTTCATCTTTTTTCAGACCCTGCGTGAGGTGGATGCGGCACTGCAGTTTGGCGAAGGAGAACACAAGGCGTTTCCAATCCTGCTGGTCTTGAGCGATGTGAACTGGCGTCCGCTCGATGATTTCTATCGGACTCGCCCGGGTGAGAACGGACGTTTCGACTTTGAAGGGAACTATTCCAATGGTCGTCATTTTCCCGGCGCCGAATCGGGAGGCGCCCGCGCGACGTACCTGGACAGACGCGGAGTGGGATGGGGCCTGGTGAGCGGCGATGGCTGGCGTGTCCCCTGCAGCGGCAGCGATTGCGTCGTCTATCACGAAGGAGTTGGCCATACCGTCGGACTTCCTCATCCGGAACCTGGCAACAATTCGGTGATGAGCATGGGGCAGTAC
>Ga0265327_10004028_pt1 | contig 13362 bp, 28 predicted proteins | sample 41621metaG_FD_202089 | JGI IMG/M metagenome (GOLD analysis project Ga0265327, IMG submission 202089) | Rhizosphere microbial communities from Carex aquatilis grown in University of Washington, Seatle, WA, United States - 4-16-21 metaG | ecosystem: Host-associated > Plants > Roots > Rhizosphere... | reverse complement strand
CGTATTACATATATGTGTTATATCCTGTTTTATATAAGGAGATTTGCTCTCAAATAACAAGGAGTGAATTGGCATGTAGCTTAACTCTTTAACACTTTTTTTAATTGTAAACTCTCTATCACAAAGTCCATAAAAAAGATACAATGGAGAATGAGAATACCATTGTTTTCCGTATATACTAACAACATTTGGTGATAGTGTTTCTCTGTATAAACAGCTAAACGTTGGAGTTTTATTTGTCCGAGAAGTATATATATGATTCGATTCTTTATATGTAAGTATGTCTCCAAATGTAGTAAACTTTCTTGGGTTCATTAAACAATAATGTCCACCATTAAACATAAATGGATTAGACATATCTACTACTTCATTTGTAGTCTTGTTTTTTACGTACCATTCAACTTGCGGAAAAATCAGAAAATCTGCTAAATACGAGCAGGATTGTTCACCTAGCAAACACCGCAAACATTCAGCAGCATATATTGAGGATACCTTGTAGGCACAGGGATATCTAATAACATCTATATCTATTTCGTTTAATACTACGTCATAAAATACAGTGTTATTTTCTCTTCGTATAGTAATATTTTGAGTGTCTACTACAACTAATGCCTGTAATATATCTACTAATTTTGGATCCAGAATAATCGTTGTATAATGATTTTTTGAAAACTCTATAACTTCTTTTTGGACTATTTCAGTTATGTTACTCATAGTCTATATCAACGTCCATTGCTGACGGATTTTCCAAAAGTTTATTGAACTTCATCATTTCACTATTATTAGGAATCCTAAATCCGTAATTTGCAATGTACTTATAAAATCTTTCAGCTTTCATTCTTTTTTCAGAAAACATAGAAGTTTGATCGTTCACCATCAAATATTTGTTGCCAACACTGAAAAAATAATCTGGGTGTGTAGCAATTCCATTCAAAGTGAACGAGGCATATTCACCTGACATTTTTTGGACTGTATCAAGAGAAATATCAACTGCGAAACAGGCTGGAACAATATCAAATGAACTTATAACATCTTCGGCACAATTCATAGATGTTCCGTTTATTGTTTTACATATGATTTGAAACTTGTATGGGATATTTTGTACTTCTATATTTAAAATATCTACTTCAAGATTGTCCGTTTTTCTTGTTGCTTTAACTCTGTCGTATGTAGAAGTATCTCCAATTATGTTATCCATTCTCTTTTTAATAGCACCGGTTGCTTGTAATCCTTCTAACGGATAAATATCTAAATCTTTTGGGATCTCATCAAAGAACAACGATCTGAAAACTCCGCCAGCAATACAGTATCTACCACTAGGCAAATACCTAATTAGTGGATTAATTCCAAGTTTAATAGCTGGAAAAGCGTATCTATCCAACAATGGGTTGTTAGTATGAGGAAAATATAGTAATCCTGGTCCAGAGCTACACACATCTAACACCTTTTTTAGAGGCGTTTTTTCTATATCTAACACTAAATCTCCTACGCTTTGTTTGCCAGATATTTTAATGAAAGAGGATAAATAGTAGTTAAAATATCTTCAACTGCAACAGCATAATCTTGAATCTCTTTTTGGGCATGAACATCTTTACGCAGCCTGACAAAGTGAGCTGCCGCCTGTAAAGATACTGTCCAATAAACTTCTGAATACATATTAAGAGGCAGAACACATCTTGCCTGTTCTCTGCAAACACCAAGAGCAATCAAATCATTGTAAGATTTAACAGCATTTTCGCATGAAATTGAAAGCAGAAGTTGAGCATGGGTGTTATCATCAATTATGCCTTCACTTCCTTGTTTGTTATCCTTATGTTGTTTTCTAAAAATATCCGGAACGTAATACTCTACACCGGATAGATTAGTATATCTACCAGAAATCTCGTTAAAATCAGATCCAATTTTATGTTTCATCCACTGTCTAAATACAAAAATAGGAGCCTTAACATGAAACGTCACATATTGATGACGAAACGGTGATAAATGTTCATGATTGACAAGATACTCGATTAGCTTCTCATCAGATTCATCTAAATGTTCTTTTTGTTTATTAAATGAAATACGAGCAGCATTTACAACACTTAAATCGCTGCCCATATAATCAACAAGGGCAATAAAGCCCTTGTCCAATACGTCTATTTTGTTCATTAGTGCCATGACTCCTTGCGTGATAGTGGCATATTCATAATCTCTTTAACAGCTTCTTTTTCACAGTCTGCTTTAAACTGTGCTTGAAGGGCTACTTGTTTTGCTCTGAAAAACTTATTTAAATCATTACGAGTTAGCCATTCCTCTATTGCTGGAATATCCTTCTTGTTAAATATGGAGTGATCTTCGTTGTTCAAATACTTACCCACAATGAACAACGTATCCATTATCTGATCAAAAGATAACTCGTTTGAAAAATCGTGTAATTCAAAATCCAATTTTAAAGTAAACTCCTTACCAGAGCTATACTTTTTGGCTTTCTTTTGTTCTGGACTTTCCTGGTTCATATACTGTCCCTTTCCCTTTGCAAGAATTACATACGCTGATACTTCCTCTTCGATCTTCTATTGTTCCTATACCTTGGCATTCAGAACATTCCATCTCAACTTGTTCTCGCATACTGTGTTTTAAAGCTTCTCCTATAACTTAATTGATTAAATTGCCATTTCTTCCGGCGCTCCATTTTTATTAATAAATCTAACTATTTTAATACCGTATTTTTTCATATAATCAATACACATATTACATGGTCTGCTTGTTGTGTATTTATCATCTGAATTAACACGGACTACATATAAAATAAGTTTAAGATTTTCATATCCATAATGTTTAATTCCGTCTACTGCCATCTGTTCAGCATGACAAGAAATATCATATTCTGTTCCATTTGGCTTAACGGCTGTATTTCCAGGTTTAGTTTTAGAGCCAGTATTATTTCCAGTAGCCAAAAGTCTATTCCCATGAAAAATAGCAGCACCAAGATAGTGACCTGGGCATTGATCAGAGGAATAAACAATGGCTCGTTTCGCAGCTTCAAATCCGTGTATCCATCTACCAGTTAAGGATTTTGTTATTATGTATTTGGTAGATTTGTTTATCTTATACCTATTTTCTGCGGTATAAGATCTACTACAACTTCGCAAACTCATTAACTATCCTTTTTATTAGTTACTTTTCGTCTTTCTTCTTGTCAGTCACTACGCTGGGAAGAATAGTAGGAAATCCAATAATCTTCTTTTTAGGAGGGACCGCAAGTTGTTTAGAATTAAGATTTAGATTTATTTTAATAGGAGGAACCTTTAATGCCCAAAGAAAGTAACCAGCATAAACAATAAACAATTTAGCAATAAACGGAAGTAAAATAATAATTCCTACAATAAACAGTATCGTCATATAGTCTCCAAAAATTAGTGAGCGTATTCTACTGTTCTATACTCTATCTTTGTTAATCCTTTTATGTTTAATGATTTAGCAACAGCACTATTTAAATCAAGAACGCGGCCAGCAACATACGGGCCTCTGTCTGTTACTTTGGCAAAAACAAATTTGCCATTTTCAAGATTGATAATTTTTAAGATAGTTCCAAAAGGAAGAGTTTTATGAGCAACCGTTAGCATAGTTGATGTTAGTCGTTCACCAGAAGCAGTTAGTTTACCTAAAAATCCGTCAGTTCCATTACCATATACAGAGGCTATTCCAATTCCTAATGTTCTTTCTATTTGAATGGGAATTACAGGGAGTTTAGGAAGAGTAGGAGCAACTAAATGAATGATATTAGAAAACGCTATCAAACATGCTTTTTTGATTGTTTTTAAACTCATGAATATCCTTATAGAAAAACTTAATTCGTATCTATCTTTACCACAATCTTATTTGCTATATTCTGTAATTCTTCTTCAATATCTAAATCTTCACAGTCGCCTCTTAGAGTTTTTAACAGTTTAAGAATAGATTTTGCTACAGCCTCTTGCTCTGGAATAGTGTATGTTTTGGTTCTATTTTTAATTTCAACAATTTCAAAATGATTTTTATCATATAGATCACAACAAGAACTAATATCATGACATCTGGTTTTAACAGTTCTAATATCGTCATCCCATTGACTACTATCAAATGTTGGATACATAATTTCACCTGAAATTTTAAGACAATCTACAACATCAAAAGAGTTATTTAATTCTTCTATGTGTTTTGTATAGTCGTCACCAAAATCACATATATGATTATGAAGTTGGTCAGAATCTTCTTTATTCATACCAAATGCTTGTAATCTTACCTCCGACATTTTTACGCCATGTTTAAGCCTAAATCCTTTTGCTGAAATACTGCTCATCCAAAATTGTGCTAATTCTTTTGACGGAAAAGTAAGCTCTTCTTGATTTTCATAATCGTTACTTGTAATTAAAAATTTAGCAAATGGAATGTATAAAATACCATAATGAACTTCAGGTTGTTTCTTTTTCTTTGCTGCCATGTTAAAATCCTCAAATTAAATGTATGAGTAGATTAAAGAATAATACTGTTAAGGGTAATAGAAGTCAAGCCGAGCAAATAGTAGTGGATCTGCTCCGACTTAACTTCAAAAAATTAGTAATCCTGACTAATGATAAAACAGCCATTGGTAAGGAACTTGATATTTTTTTACCAACTCTTAAAATAGGCATAGAAATTGACGGTATTTTTCATCAACAACCTATCTTTGGAGCTGATAAACTTAAACAAATCCAAGCTAATGACTTAAAGAAATCAAAAAAGTGTGAGCTGCTTGGTATCACCCTTTACCGTATCACATTGCCAAACGATAGTCGTAATTACTACACCTTTTTGAAGGAGGAAGTCACGAACAGACTTGCTGTCACTATCAAAAATGCTATCAATCTTGACAGTAGTAATTTGTAGTCCTGGAATAGTTTTAATCATATTGTCAACGTAATCCATTATACCTCCAATTGACTTGTATTTATTTTGTAATAGTCATTTCAAATTTGGTTGTAATGTATTGTCTTTCTTTTGAAATAAGTTCAAGTTCAGCACAAGAAAAGAAAAATCTCTGTTCATCCTCATGTTGTCTTTTTTGATAATTATACCTTGATTTAGCAAAAGAAAGAATATTAAACGTTTCAAGCCATTCTAAAAACTCTTTGCCACACTTTAATTTTTTCATTGTTGATTGAGCTGAAGCATGTGTAGAAGTAAAATCTTCCGAAAGAAACAAATTAGGATCTTTTTGAAATAGGAAAGCTCCAATTAATGCTTTTTGTTTGTCATACGAACAGAAGTTTTGTAGCGTAGAAACTGCTAATACAGTATAAAGAAGATCTATTTCATCTTCTTTACACCAGATTTCTTGTACTCCCATGCTATGCCAATAACTGTGAACATTTATGGTTTTACTATTAATAAAGTAGTCTAATACGTCTGTTCCCCACAAATTAAACTGGCTTATTTTCCAATTTCTTTGTCGAGTAAGAACATCGCCTTCTTTTTTATTATAAGCACCATAAGCACCATTTAGACAGGCACTCAAGATGTTACCGTTTGTTACGTTTAATAGAGAATAAAATACGTCTGTCTTTTTTGCCAACTTTACATCTCATATTGTTCCACTAATTTAGTAATTTTATTAAATATAGCCACCGTTAATCTTATCTCGTTCTGGTGGGTCATCTGAGTTAATTTGCTGTTGCCAACGTCTCTCACGTTCAGCATCAAACGCCTCACGTCTACGTTTAGCTTCATCCTGTCTATTTTTTTCTTGTTGTTCTTTTGTCATTACTTTTCCTTTACATCTCATATTGTTCATCTTTATTTTCTAATGTTCGTGGTTTAATCCATTGTTTATTATTTATTATATTATTCATTTGAGAACGTGATATACTATATATTTTTGCTAATTCTTTTTGACTTAACTTGGTTTCTTCATATCTTTGTCTAATCTCATCTACTATTTTCCAGGTTAATTTAGAAAACTTATTGTCTTCTCCTTGTCTATTTTCTGACATTTTTTGTTTTGTTTGATTTGTTGCTTTATTTCCTATATGAGCTATTTTATTTTTTTCTATTGCTTCTTTTGAATGTTTTTTTCCATAAAAAGGATTAGTTATTCCAGAAAATCTTTTTGACATTTTTTCTTTATATTCAGAAGAATGTTTATGTCCCTTATTAGCCTCTGATATTTTTTGTTTAGTTTCTTCCGATACTACAGATCCTAATTTAGCTTTTGATGCTTTTTGGTTCATTTCGTCTGTATGTTTATAACCAAAAGGGGAGCCAGCTATTTTACACATATTATATTTTGGATTATAAATATTAAAATATATTTGTTCATATTTTATGAGATTTTCTTTACTACAATATACTATAACATCAAATCTGAAGTTGGTTTCTGTATGTTTATTCCAAGCATTTTGGAGATATATTGAATGATGTTTATTGTCTCTAAGTTGTTTTATATGTAATTTCCATCTGTTGGAAAGACGTACAGCGGAACCGATATAAATATGATTGTTAACTATATTAGTAATTTTATATATGCCTGATTTATTTGTATTCATATAATTAATTCACTCAATAACTCCATTATATTTCAAATAATTCTTCGTTATGCTTTCTTGGACATACCCAGCTGTGAAGAATGAAAGGAGTAATCGCATGTATCATATTTGTATGATTAGTTATATTGAAAACTTGCTTCCATGTTTCCTCTTTCGCTTCTTGATTAGCATTATACAAGTCATACAATTTATCAGAAATCTCTTCATCTTTATCTCTCCACTCGTTCGACATAACAAGATGATGACCTCTAAACCCTAAATGACTATTCATAAAAGGGCCTTCACACCAAAGGTCATCATCTAATAGTAATATATCTTTGTCATCTACATCAGCCATTAACAGAATTTGATTTGTTCCTTGGCTCTGTTGTCTTTTGAAACATTTTAGAGCTTCATTAATATCAGTCTGCCACCAAACAGCAGCAGAACTAAACTCGTTCTTCTTTATTCTGTTATATTGTTCCATCAGCCACTTGTATGGATGTTCAAAACATGTATCAAGCACTACCATATCACATTTATCAAACTGTGGCTTATATATACCGTATTTGGTTAATTCAGCAAACACTTCGATAGACTGAATTGTATACAGCCGCATTTATTACTCCAATATATGTTAAGTTAGCGATAATCTTCTGGATTAAATAGATGAGGCTGTAAAAACTCTTGTTTAGGTAATGAGAATGGTTTAGCTTCTATTTTCTTAATTTGTGGAGTAGTGTTTAAGACAGGAACAGATTCAGCGTCTAATCCGCGTGTCATATCTCTGCCTTCTTTCTGTAATGTTTGTAGAGTAGTTCCAATAGCTAATCCCATATTACCACTACTCTGAAATATCTTATTATATAGCTCTACAGCGCGATTTTTAGTTTCTTCACTTTTAAAGTCCCAAATAGCCTGCGGAATGTTATTTGCCATTTTCTTCAGCCTTTTTAGTTCTTGGTTTACGTTTAGCTGACGATTCAATCTTATATTTATGTTTGTCTATAATAAATAGATTTTTCATAAATGCTATTTCTCGTTTTTCAATTTCTGCTCTTGCTTTGTCTAATTTATCGTATATTTCTTTTGGATTTTTAGTTATTGTATCAGTAACTATTTCACCAAACGAAGATGTATATTCTAAACTAAATGTTGACTTATCCGTGTCCAATACAATAGCCTTATCAATTACTTTAAGTTTAGATTTTGATTTAACTTGTTCTTCAGTCATTTCTAACTTTATTATATTACCGAGATCTGAGAGTGCGAACATTATCATAGTATACTACTTATCAGTTAACTTATGTAATTCAACTAACCATTGATTGAGAGATTTTTTACTATACTTATTAAGATGCCATTGACATATGCGTTGTTCTATTGTTGTTTTACGCCATGCCCAAATTGATTTCATTTTATTTACAATTTTAGTTGTGTCTGTAGGGTCGGTGAAAACAATATGCGGTGCCCATAGACATTCTTTTGATGTTACTATTGGTAGTCCTACATGAACCATATCAGCACTGATTATATTGAATGTTTCTGAAAAACTAACTTGTAATCCTAAATCCATAGTTTTTAATACTTCCAGAAAATCCTCATGTGAATACCAAGGATGTTCTACTAATTCACAATCTGGTAACTTAGCAAATAACAAACGAAGATTTTTAAGAATGTTGTTACTTACTTGTCCACCCTCTATCCTATTACCATTTATATGAAATCGTAGTTTTTTATGTTTCAGTTTAGCAAATTCAATAGCTGCTACTGCTTGTATTAAGTGATTTTTTAATGGCCTAATAGCTCCGAAACATGCTATATCTAAACACTCATTCTCTGGTTTTGACGGACTTACTTTCTGATGTTTGCTATAATACATGTTAGGTAAGTATACTACTTTCTTACCTTTATGCGGATAAGCAGCTTCCAGTAATATTCCCATATCGTTAGCTGATCTTGAAGAATTACATGAAACATATACGTTAGGGTATAATAAGTATCGTAAAGACCAATCCATTATGATGCCTTCTTGAGCAGCAAACGGCATCTCTGAATGGTTTCTTATAATCCATTTTACCTTGGGATGAAGTCGTGTCAGAACCTCAAACTTTTCTGGGACAACCCAATATGCCTCTATAATAACAACGTCAGGACTAAATCTTGTGACCTCTTTGTCTATACAATTATTATCTATAACATGAACTAAATCTGTTATAACTTTTCTTGATTCATTTAGTCTCTCAACAACAAAGTGAGCAGAGTTAAATAATCCAGAACTTAACACATTACCGTAGCAAGGTTCATTATCATATCCAGTCTCTCTACGTTTGAGAATGAATTGAATCCTTATGGGTTCCTGACACATTTCTTAATTCCCAGCTTTCTTCATACGTATCAATATTTACTGTTATTAATCCTTTTTCTTTATCTCGTATTTTACAAATATTAAAATACCCCGACAAGGAACAAGTGTAAGTTTTCTCATATAACTTAATTGCGTGAGTAATTCGCTTATCTGATCTAACTGACATGTCCCATCTATTAAAATCTTGTTTGTTATTTACTGTACAGCAACAAAACTCTGGAAACTGTTGTTCAAGAAAAGATATGAATGTATCTGGAAACTCACAGTTAAAGTTAGTTAGCAATACCAACTTCATTTATTTCTCCAATCAGACAGTAGAATAGCAATTAATAGAAAAAACAATCCAAAAAGTAGTAGGTTTGTTATCCCTGTTATTTTTTGAATTGTTTTTTTATTGCTGTATTTATTACTATTTTTAACACCGACTATCGTAAATATAGTCAGACAAAAGTTAACTGCGAGATAACACAGGAGTACATGCACAAGTCACCACCGCAATCATTAATCATAAAATTAATTGCTGGCGTTAACTTGGTTAGTCCCAAAGACTATTATAATATTCAATAAATAATTTAAATCCCCTATCTCTTCTTTCTTTGTTTTCTTCTTCCATATCGTATAGAGGATTTGTAGGAGTGTACGGCCCAACACCATTATACCTAATACTAACTAAAAATTGGTATTCAAAAGCATAAATCATATCGTCTAAAATAGCTTCCCAATTTTCGTTTCTTGTGTCTTTTCTTTCATTCCTGTCAAAATTAGGTAATCTTGCTGGGTATCCTTGATGATGATTCCTTAACATTCGTAATCTAGGCAAAACAAACTTGGCAATTTCACTATCCAAGTTCCACCATTCAAGTTTAATTCGTCGTTTCTCACTAAACTTGTCTAATACTCTATTAAAAGTATACCATATGTTTCTTGGTAATCCTGGTAAATAACTCCATCTATAAATACCAATACTATAAGCAAGATCATATCTTACCTCTATTGGGAGTCTACGAAGATACCTCATTCGCTTATTTCTTGTCTTAAACAATAAAGATAAACGATGGTATAGATAAATATGTCTCATTGTTTATCCTATGGTAAGTAAGAGATTGGAAGCGGGAATCGGCTACGACCCGATGACCTTGTGGTTATGAGCCACCTGTTCTACCTGACTGAACTATCCCGCACTGGTTGTAAGATTTATGGTCGGGGTAGCTGAATTCGAATCAGCGGTCTTTGCTTCCCGAAAGCAACGGATTACCAGACTTTCCCATACCCCGATGTATATAATATCGACTTTATTTAATTACACTTTAATATTAATTTCCATAATTTCAAATCTTTTATATCCATATTGTTCGTTATACCATTTTACAAACTTTTCAATATCGCCGTTGAAAAAGTATTTTGAAACTAATATAATGCTATCTTCTGGAATATACTCTCCATCAACTACATCCAATATCTTATACGTCTTCATCGTCAATCTCAACTATTTCGTATCCGTCAAATCCAACATAAAAATTAGCGCATTCAACCCAACTTTCAGCTTCATATTTTGTCAGAGTATCTGTCCAGCCATGTTCTGTTGGGATTTCTACAAACTTTCCTTGAAGAACGGCCAATACTTTATATTGTTTCATTGTCAATCTCAACTAATTCATATCTGCCATAACCACAGCTTCCGTTCCAAGCCATAAGAAGCATTTTCAAATACCGTAACTCGTAAGTAGGAATGCTACTAATATATTCGCCACTTAATACATCCAATATTTTATATTTTTTACGTTTCGATGTCAAGTTCTGTGTTTCCGTCATTTTTAGCTCCTTCACAACGAGGACAAAACTGACCTTCTAAAACAGCCCACTTACTACATCTAACACACTTGGCTACACTTACTTCACTTCTATGTTCATTAAAATACTGTTCAGATTTTTCTTTTACTTCATCAGTAAAAGAAATATTGTCAATAGGGATTTCAAAATAATACTTTTGCTTACTATGGCTAAAACAGATGCGGTAAACTTCATCGTATAAATAGGCGGATGCTTTGGCTTCAATATACTTATCTTTACTTTTAGAAGCCAAGATATTTACAGTCCAATGAATAACCATGATTTCTCCTATACTGAGATTAGGTCGAACTCTGCCGCGCTTAATGGATTTCTTTGTAATTCTGCTTTACGAAGAATAATACTATTTCTTAATCTAAAAAACAATACAGTATTACTTTTTGTCGTTTTTTGTATTTCTGTCAATTCATCTTCAATAAAATAAAGAGCTGTCATGACATTTTTATTTGCTGATTTTCTTGTCATGATGCCTTTTCTGTATATATCTATTATTTTACCTGCCATAGCTTTATTTACAATGACTGGCTTTACACACTCATGACAATCATCGTATTCTAATATAAAAGTTGCTGTTGGAATGTGAAGTATCTTAAACATTGGTATTACTTTTTTTACTTTTTGTGTCTGCTCAAATCCAGCTTTTTCTAATTCTGATTTTAAAGTGTGTAGCATGACTTCCACCTTTCTGGATTAGATTACATAAACTTCGTCTGGCATGGTTCTCTTGTTTATTCCTTGTGGACCATCATATAACATATTCAAAGTATATTATTATAATAGTTTATCACAGGACAAGAACTGCGGAACCAGAGGCCAGACTGTTGCGCTTGTTTGATTGGCGGAAGAGACAGAAATCGAATCTGCCACACCTTTCAGTGTCATAGTTTTCAGGACTATTTGTCATGCCATGGACGACTCTTCCATACTACTTTGCTGGCGGAATAGGAGAGGCTCGAACTCCCACAACCTTGCGGTTGATAGTTTAGCAAACTATTGCGGCTACCATTTCGCCACTATTCCGTATACTTAATATCGGACAATCTAAAAAATTAATTAACCGAAACTTCCACCAACCACTATACCATTTTCAACATGCGGACTAAACCTTGAATTATCACCACGAAACTCACACGTATAAATCATTCCTGGTTGTTTTACTATTACACCACTCGATTGGGCGTGTCTGGTAAATTGTTCAAGTGTTAATTTTCTTGCTATCAAAACTTTAATAAGTATTTCTCTGTGAAGTATTTCGTTGGCCTCATAATACATGTTATCTCCTATGAGAAACGATTTTGATAGTCCGTGAATGGTTGACAGAATTTCTTTATTTCTTTTGTATAATGTTTATGTAATACATTGTATCTGAATTGGGAATCTAATACAGACCACATTTCGTAACTTTTTTTACATGTAGCTTTAAATGACATTTCTGTATTGTTAAACTCACTACATATTTCTCTAAATCTTTTCATAAATAGTTCTGCTTTCTGTTTATCTTCTTCCGATAGAGGCTCCATTATGTTACCTCCACTTCAATTATTTCAAGCTCATTTTCATTTATTGGATATGGTATATTGTTATCACCAAAAAAAGCATCATATTTTGTCCAAGTTATTATAGCATTTATTAGGTCTTCTGGCTTGTTTGATGATTCATTTGTTTTTAAATTATGAAAAGTTCCATCTTCTACGTAATATCTACAACCTTTAAGTAATAAGTATCGACCTTCTGGTATGTATAAAAGTTTATGTTTCTTCATTTAATCTCCACTATCTCAAAATATACTTTATGAGCATGATTGGTTAGATAATAATTAGTTTCCTCAAACTCCACATATGCTGACGCTTGAAAATCATATTCTTTTGATAGGTGTTTCCAAAAAGTTTTCTTAAACCTTCTTTCAGCTTCCTTTCTTTCCTTAAATACAGCTAAAAAATGGTTATCTTTTTCGTCCTTTGATATTTCCTGTTCAATATATAATACCTGTCTTTGTACTTTTGACAAGCTTCCTTCTAAGTATAAATAACTTGCTGTCGGAACAAACAAAATAGCATAAGCCACATTATACCTCGACTATTTCAAACAATGGTCTATTATCTTTGTTTGTAAATGATATATTCCTACTATCAATAGTTATAAAATCAAACGTTTCGTTAATTCTTTTCCAGTATTCTTTTGTAAAGATTTTTTCTGCTTGGTTTATTGATGTAAATGTTGCTGTGTAAAAAGCAGACTCAGAAGAACTTCTCGATTTGACTTCTTCTGTTGAAAATATAGCACCTTGATCAAACCCATCTTGAAAATACAGATACTCACCTGTTAAAATATATAAAATAGCATAAGCCATATTATTTACCAGTCTCGTTTAACTTTCTTCTAAATGAAGAAGTGTAATTAGAAAACATAAATGTAATAAAATAAATAATACCAGTAATCCACCATCCAAAATATACAAATAAAGCTACTATAACAGCATCATAAAGTTTATCAAAAATAATAGCGAATTTATTAGTCATACAATATACATCAAAACTATTTTTAACAGTTTCTTGTGTATCTTTGTCTAATGCTGGATAAGAATATGCTATTATAACTCCAATAAACCCTAAAATACATAATAAA
>Ga0265327_10004027_pt1 | contig 13363 bp, 16 predicted proteins | sample 41621metaG_FD_202089 | JGI IMG/M metagenome (GOLD analysis project Ga0265327, IMG submission 202089) | Rhizosphere microbial communities from Carex aquatilis grown in University of Washington, Seatle, WA, United States - 4-16-21 metaG | ecosystem: Host-associated > Plants > Roots > Rhizosphere... | reverse complement strand
CGGTCGCCGAGGGCGAGTTCCCGCTGGTGCTCGGCGGCGACCATTCGATCGCGATCGGGACGCTCGGCGGCCTCGCCCGCGCGCACGGGGCAGCGGGGGGCGTGATCTGGATGGATGCGCACTCCGACATCAACACGCCGACCACGTCGCCCAGCGGCAACGTCCACGGCATGCCGCTTGCGGTCGCGCTGGGCCTCGCCGGCGATCCCCGGTTCGACAGCTCCGCCTGGCCGCTGCCGATGGTGGCCGAGCAGCACACCGTCCTGGTCGGCGTGCGCAGCGTCGACGAGGGGGAGCGCGAACGGCTGCGCTCGATCGGCGCCCGCGTCTACACGATGGAAGACATCGACCGGTTCGGCATGCGCCACGTGATGGAGGAGGCGATTCGCATCGTCTCCGGCGCGCCGTTCGTTCACCTCTCGTTCGACATGGACGTGCTCGACCCCGACCAGGCGCCCGGCGTCGGCACGCCCGTGCGCGGCGGCATCACCTACCGGGAGGGGCACCTGGCGATGGAGATGCTCTCCACCAGCGGCGTCGTCCGCTCGATGGAGGTGGTCGAGGTGAACCCGGTGCTCGACGAGCGCAACGCCACGGCCAACCTGGCGGTCGAGCTGACCTGCTCGGCGCTGGGCGCACGCATCCTGTAAACCGCTAGCCGCCGTCCTTTGGTTCGTAGAAGACGGTGCCGGCGAGCTCGTCGGGCAGGTACTGCTGCTCGGCGTCGGGGTGGTCGTGGGGGTAGATGTAGCCGGTGCCGTGGCCGAGCTTGGCGGCGCCGGCATAGCTGGCGTCGCGGATTGGCTTGGGCGGCCGCAGGCCGCCGCGCTCCTTGACCTCGGCCAGCGCCCGGTCGATCGCCCGGTAGCTGGCGTTCGACTTCGGTGCCCGGGCGAGGTAGGCGGCCGCCTGGGCGAGGTTGATCCGGGCCTCGGGCAGCCCGACGAACTCGACCGCGCGTGCGGCCGCGACCGCCACCTGGATCGCCTGCGGGTCGGCGTTGCCGACGTCCTCGGACGAGAACACGATCATCCTGCGGGCGATGAACTTGGGATCCTCCCCGCCCGAGATCATCACCGCCAGGTAGTAGATGGAGGCATCGGCGTCCGAGCCGCGCATGCTCTTGATGAAGGCCGACGTGACGTCGTAGTGGTGGTCGCCGCCCTTGTCGTAGAGCAGCGGGCGCTTGCGCGCCGCCTCGGCCACCAGCTCGGGCGTGATCGGTGCGCCCGCGGCGGCGTCGGCGGCCGCCTCGAGGATGTTGAGGGCATTGCGTGCGTCGCCGCCGGCCGACCGCACGATCGCGGTCGTCGCGGCGTCGTCCAGCGAGATGCCGAGCACCCCGGCGCCGCGGCCGACGACGGTGGCCAGCGCGGCGGCGTCGAGCGGCAGCAGCTCGAACAGGTGGCAGCGGGACAGCAGCGCCGAGTTGACCTCGAAGTAGGGGTTCTCGGTGGTGGCGCCGATCAGGGTGATCAGGCCCGACTCCACCGCTGGCAGCAGGGCGTCCTGCTGCGCCTTGTTGAACCGGTGGATCTCGTCCAGGAACAGGATCGTCCGGGTGCCGTTGGCGCCCAGCCGGTCGCGAGCCTCGGCCAGCACGCGGCGCACGTCGGGGATGCCGACCGACACGGCGGAGAGCTCCTCGAAGTGGGAGCGCGTGGTGTGGGCGACGATCCGTGCCAGCGTCGTCTTGCCGGTGCCCGGCGGGCCGAAGAAGATCATCGAGCCGATCCGGTCCTCGGCGATCGCCTTGCGCAGCGCGTGGCCCTCGCCGACCACGTCCTCCTGACCGGCGAACTCGTCCAGGGTCTGGGGCCGCAGCCGCTGGGCCAGCGGCGCCGCTCGGCTGAGCCGGTCGGTGGCCGAATCCGCAAACAGGTCGCTCATGGACGGAGCCTATACTCAGGGCATGGCGGCAGGTCAGGAGCGCGTCCGGTTGGGTGGCATGGCGATGCAGAACGGCATCCTCGTGCACAGCTTCGACCACTGGGCGGCGGCGGTGCGGGACGAGTCAGGCGAGGTTCGCGTGGCGTCCGGGCGCAAGCCGGAGCTGCCACCGGCGCTGCTCGCCGTGCCCGGCGTGCGGGGCATCGCCCGGATGGGCGAGATGATGTTCCTGCTGCCGACCATCAAGCGCGAGCTGCCCGCCGCCCGGCTGCCGATGGAGAGCGGGCAGGCCGTCGCCGCGATCGCGGGGTCGGTGGTGCTCTCGCGGGTGATCCGCCGATCGCGCCTGAAGCCGCTGGCGGCGGAGGTGCTGGGGGCGGGGATCTCACTGGCGCCCGCGCTGGCGTCGCTTCGCAGCTCGCAGCTCGCCCGCTACCACGGGGCCGAGCACAAGGCGATCGGAGCCTACGAGCACGGCGAGGAAGCGGCCGACGCGACCAAGGAGCACGAGCGCTGCGGGTCGCACATGGTAGGCCCGCTGATCGCGGCCACCGTGGCGGGCAACGTCCTGGTCTCCAGGCTGCCCGCGACTCGCAAGTCGAACGCCGCCCGACTGGTCGTCAGCCTGGGCGCGGTCGCCTTCGCCACCGAGACGTTCGGATGGATGACCCGCCACCGGGACACCGCTCTGGCCCGCGCACTTGCCCGCCCTGGGTTCGAGCTCCAGCGGGTGGCCGCGACCCGGGAGCCCTCGGAGGAGGAGCTCGAGGTTGCCGAGGCGGCGCTGAACGAGGTGCTCCGGCTGGAGGCCGAGGCAGCCTAGAAACCAACCCGAGCCTTGCAGTTTGTCCAATGCGCAGTAGATTGGATGGGTGATTGCGTGGGTCTTGGGGTTTTTGGTCTGGCTGATGGAGGGTGTCCTCCATCTGTTCCCCTACGTGCTCGGTGCTGCGATCATCGCGCTCGTCTACCTCGCGTTCCGGATGTTCCGGAACATGCCCAGCACCCGGCCGGCGAAGATCCGCCCGACCAAGGCGCCGCCGGTTCGGTGGGAGGACGTGGCCGGCGTCGAGGAGGCGCGCGACGAGCTCGAGGAGGTCGTCGACTTCCTCACCAACCCGAAGCAGTTCAAGCACCTGGGGGCGAAGGTGCCGCGCGGCATCCTGCTCTACGGCCCGCCCGGCACCGGCAAGACGATGATGGCCAAGGCCGTCGCCCAGGAGTCGGGCGCGACGTTCTTCGCCGTCAGCGCGTCGTCGTTCGTCGAGATGTTCGTCGGCCTCGGCTCGGCCCGCATCCGGCGCCTGTTCGCCGAGGCGCGCAAGCAGCAGCCGGCGATCATCTTCATCGACGAGCTGGACGCCGTCGGCACGGCCCGCGGCGGCCACGGTAACCGCGAGCACGACCAGACGCTGAACCAGCTGCTGGTGGAGCTGGACGGATTCGACGACGCCCAGCGGGTGATCGTGATCGGGGCGTCGAACCGGCTCGAGGATCTCGATCCCGCCCTGCTGCGCCCGGGCCGCTTCGACCGCAAGATCGTGGTCTCGCCTCCGGACGTCGCCGGCCGCCGGCAGATCCTGCAGGTGCACACCAGGGACAAGCCGCTGGCGGACGACGTCGACCTCGACGAGGTCGCCCGCCGCAGCGCCGGCCTGACCGGCGCCGACCTGGCGAACATCTGCAACGAGGCCGCAATCCTCGCCGCGCGCGACAAGCGCGAACAGATCACCGAGCGCGACCTCGACGGCGCCATCGACCGTGTCGTCGCGGGGATGCAGCACCGCAAGCTCCTGACCGAGAAGGAGAAGCGTGTGATCGCCTACCACGAGGCAGGCCATGCGCTCCTGGCGCACCTGATGCGCGACGACGTCCACCGGGTGACGATCGTCCCCCGCGGCCGGTCGCTGGGCTCCATGTTGAGCCTGCCGGAGGAGGATCGGTACGTCCTCTCCACCGAGGAGCTCGAGGACTGGCTCAAGGTGAGGCTGGGCGGTAGGGCCGCCGAGCAGGTCGTGTTCGGCCGGATCACAAACGGCGCAGAGGGCGACCTCGACCGGGTGACCACCGTGGCGCGCTCGATGGTGTTCGAGTGGGGCATGGGGAAGACGACCCGCTCCCAGCAGCTGAAGGCGGACAACTACGGGCTGTCCGAGAAGACCAAGCAGCTTCGCGACCGCGAGCAGCGCGAGATCGCCGACCGCGCATACGCAGAGGCGCTGCAGCTGGTGATCAGCCACCGCGAGCACCTCGACCGGGTCGCCACCGCCCTGCTGGAACGTGAGACGCTCGACCGCAAGGACCTGCGCGAGCTGCTCGCCGACCTGGAGCCGGTGTCGAACGCGTCGCGCGAGATCGGCGTCGAGCAGCCGCGCGACCGCGCAGCCGCGATGTTCCCGGCCAGCCCGCTGCCGAAGAGGTAGTTAGCTCTCGGTTGTGGGCGTCTCGGAGTCTGCCGGAGGGGTGTCCGGCACCTCCTCCGCAGTACCGTCGACCGTCTCGCCGGTCGCGGTCGACCCATCGGCCTCGCTCTTGCTGGCGGCTGCGATCTCGGCCTCCTTGTCGGAGACCTTCTGCTCGAGATCGTTCGACTTGTCGAGGAGCGGTTGCACCGACGGCGGCACCTCGCCGACGTCGCCGGTCTTGTGGAGGCGGTGGAACTCCTTGCCGAGCTCGGCCTGGGCGTCCTTGAGCTCGCCCTTCAGGTTGCGCAGCTGCATCTGCAGCTGACCCGTCTTGGCGGTCTCCTGCGTCTTCTCGACGACCGTGCTCGCGATGTCCGTTGCCTGCTGCTTGACCTTGTCCAGAAGCCCCATTGCGTCTCCCGTCGCTTGCTAGCGGTGCGCCCGCGGCCGTCCACTACGATCTCTGCGCCGTGCGCGCTCTCGACGTCCATCATATCGGGCATGCCGTGATCGATCTCGGTCCGGCGCTCGACATCTACGAGCGAGTGCTCGGCGGCACGCTCGAGCACCGCGAGACCGTTCCCGAACAGGGTGTCGAGGCGGCGTCGGTGCTGGTCGGGACGGCGCGGATCGAGCTGCTCAGCCCGCTCGGCGAGGACACGCCTGTGGGCCGGTTCCTGGCCAAGCGTGGGCAGGGCATGCACCACATCGCCTACCGCGTGGAGGACATCCGGGCGGCCCTCGCCTCGGCCGCCGCCGAGGGCGCCGAGCTGATCGACGCCGAGCCGCGTACCGGGCTGTTCGGCTTGCAGGTCGCCTTCATCCACCCCGAGAGCATGGCCGGGGTGCTGGTCGAGCTGGTCGAGCCCCTGAGTTCGACGAATGGAGAGTCAGATGGCAGATGACATGCGGGTCGAGCTTGGGTTCGACGGAGGGCTGATCGTCAGCATGCGGCTGGACGGGGGCGAATGGGACCGGCTGCGCTCGCAGCTGGACCAGGGGACGGGCTCGGTGACGGTGACCTACGAGGAGGGCACCTGCTACGTCGACGTGTCCAAGGTCAGCTACACCAAGTGCGAGCAGTACGTCGGCAAGGTCGGCTTCTGAGATCGCTCCGCCGTCCGTGGCTGAACCGTGTGGTCGTGCCGTACACGACGGCAGGTAACTACGGCGTGCTGTGGGTGGTCGTGGGAGTGGCTGCCCGCCGGCCGGTGCGGGTTGCGGCCACCGTGTGGGGCACACTGGCGGCGAACTACGCCGTCAAACTGGCCGTGAACCGCGAGCGCCCCGCGCCCGAGCACGCTGACCCGCTGATCTCGCTGCCGAGCTCCAGTTCGTTCCCCTCCAGCCACGCCGCGATGTCCACCGCTGCGGCGATCGTGCTCTGCCACCAGGTGCCGCGGCTGGCGCCCCTGTGGATCGCCATGGCCGCCGCGATGGCGGCCAGCCGCGTCTACGTTGGCGCCCACTACCCATCGGACGTGCTCGCCGGTGCTGCCCTGGGGTCCGTCACCGGGACGGCTGCGGGGGCGCTCGTCTAGATGTCGAGCCTCGAGGTTGGCATCGTCGGCTTGCCCAACTCGGGGAAGTCGACGCTCTGGAACGCGCTCTGCGGCGGCGGCGCGGTGGTTGCCGCCCACCCGTTCTCGACGACCGAGTCGCAGACCGGAAACGCAGACGTGCGCGACCCCCGGCTCGCGGATCTGGCGCGGGTTTCGGAGTCGGCGAAGATCGTGCCGGCCACGCTCCGCGTGGTCGACGTCGCCGGGCTGGTGCGCGGCGCCGCCGGCGGCGAGGGCCTGGGCAACGCGTTTCTCGGCCAGCTTCGGACGACCGAGGCGCTGCTCCATGTCGTCCGCTGCTTCCAGGCCGACGAGGTGGTCCACCCGGCCGGCCGCATCGATCCCGCCGACGATGCCGAGACGGTCGAGCTCGAGCTGGTGTTCGCCGACCAGGCCGTGGTCGAGCGGCGCCTGGAGCGCGTTGCCAAGGCCGCGAAGGGCGGCGGTCGGGACGATGTGGCCGAGCGGGACACGCTGTCGGCGCTGATGAGCTGGCTGGAGGAGGGGCACCCGGCGCGCTCCTTCTCCTTGCCGCTGCCGGCCGACGTCGACCTGCTGACGTCGAAGCCGATGCTCTACGTCGCCAACGTGGACGAATCTGGCGACAGCGACGAGATCGCGGCCCTTGAGCGGTTTGCCGGTGAGCGGGGCGCCTCCTGCATTGCGGTCAACTGCAAGCTGGAGGCCGAGGTCGCCGAGCTCGACGCCGGCGATCGCCTTGCCTTCCTCGCCGAGCTGGGGATCGACCGGCCGGCGCTCGACCGCGTCAGTTTAGCGGCCTACGCGATGCTCGACCTGATCCCCTTCTTCACGACCGGGCCCAAGGAAACCCGGGCGTGGACGATCCACCGCGGCGACAACGCGCAGCGCGCCGCCGGCCGCATCCACTCCGACCTCGAGCGCGGATTTATCCGGGCCGAGGTGATCGAGTGGGACAAGCTGGTCGAGGCCGGATCGGAGGCCGAGGCCAAGCGTCGCGGCTGGGTGCGCGTCGAGGGGCGTGACTACATCGTCGCCGACGGCGACACGCTGAACGTCCGCTTCAACGTCTGAGCTAGGGCGACCGCACCGCCACGAACCAGCGGCCGGCGTGCAGCACGTCCCCGCCGCCCAGCTCGGTGGCGAGCTGTTCGGGGTCGAAGTAGCGCTTGTAGACGGCGTGCACGCTGCCGTCGTTGAGGATCCGCTGCTGCATCGCCTCCGGCTCGACGCCGTCACGGGCTGCCGAGTCGACCACGACCAGCTCGGCCGCCACGCGCCGCGCCTCCTGTAGGAACGCCTCCCGCTCGCCCCGCTCGAGATGACCGTAGAAGTGGCCCGTGAGCAGCCGCTCGAACGTGTCGTCACCGAAGGGCAGCGGCATGGCGTCGCCCTCCACCAGCGTCGCGTCGGGGACGCGCTGGCGAGCCAGGTCGAGCATGGCGCGGCTCTGGTCGAGGCCGGTCACTTCGCCCGGCAGGTGGCGGGTCAGAAACCCGGTGCCGCAGGCGACGTCCAGGGTTCGGGCCGGCGGCATGTTGCGCAGCGTCTCGATCAGCGAGGCGAGCTCGTCGTCCCACCCCGGCCGCTCCATCAGGGCATAGCGGCCGGTGCCGAGGTACCACTGGTCGTACTCCGGCGCGCGGCGCTGGTAGTAGGCCTTCACTGCCCGGGGCTCGGTTCCCCGAGGCGGGCATCGAGCGTGTTGGCGTGATGCAGGCAGATCGCCTCCAGCGTCTGCGAGCGGTTGCCCTCGATCGCACCGTGGTGGCTGGCGACGGCGTTCAGCACCAGCAGTAGAGCCTCCTCGGGGACGTCGAGCGCCCGCGCCCGCGCGTCGATCAGGCGGACACCGGCCAGCACGTGCCCGAGCAGGCGGCCCTCGTCGGAGAGCCCGATGGTGACGCCCTCGCGGAACGTCTCCACCCGGCCGGCGTCGTGCAGGATGGCGGCCGTCAGTACCAGATCTGGCCGCAGCCGGGGATGCAGCTGGGCCGCCTCGCGGCACAGCGTGGCGACCGCCACGGTGTGCTCGAGCAGCCCGCCGGCATAGCTGTGGTGGCTCTCGCTCGCCGGCGCGCTGCGAAAGCGGCGGCGGAAATCGTCGTCGTCGAGGAACGAGGCGACCAGCGCGGCTAGCTCTGGATGGGCGATCTCACCGGCCAGGAACTCCAGCATGCCGTCCAGCGTCTCGGCGTCGCGGCGCGATCCCGGCACGAGCTCCAGCGCGTCGCCATCGTCGAGCCGCCGCACGTCGCGCAGCTCGATCTGGATGGCGCCGTCATATCGGTCGACGCGTCCGAGTACCCGCACGGTATCCCCTTCTTCGAACCGGGCGCCCAGAAGGTTCACGTCATTCCAGACAACGGCAGGAACGCGGCCGGTGCGGTCGGCCAGCTCGAGGGAGAGGAAGGGGTCGCCGTTGCGCGTGCGGCGGCGGCGCTTGCGCTGCACCGCGAACGTCCCCTCGACCGTGGTTCCCTCGGCCAGTTCGGTGACGTAGGTGCCGCCTGCCATCCGGGCGATTCTACGTGAGTAGGTGGCAACCCGCGCCCGCCGCCGGCGGGAGAAGCGGCGGGCGCTTGGAGCAGACGGTCAGGGAATCAGGTTCACCGTCAGGTTCGACACGTTGTGCGGCCTCAGCGACACCTGCACCTGGCCGCGGGCATTCTGGTAGGCGCCCGTGCCTCCGGTCACGGCGAGCGTGAAGGTGTTGGCGTTCCCCTGCATGCCCTCGACGGCGACCTGCCCGCCGGGAAGCACGAGGTTTGCACGTCCTGCGTGTCATTGATGCCGCCGACGAGGGTGATCGTCACGACGCCGGTGCCGACCTGCTTGGACAGGTCGCTGGCGAAGTATGCGGGCTGGTTCAGCACCACCCGGTCGCCAACGCTGGGGCCTTTCGCGCTCCCGTGTCGATGAACGTGGTCTTTCCGCCGCGCAGCTGCATGCGCAGCGTGGTCGGCTGGGTGATGCCGCTGGATGCCGAGGCCACCCCAGCAGCGGCGATCGCCACCGCTGCTACCACGGCTACACCCAGTGCGCTCAGCCCTAGCTTCCTGGAGCCCATAGCACACCCTCTAAGAGTTGTCCTAGTACAGCCCCGCCGTGTGGGCGCGATCCTACGCTTCTTGAGTGGCCGTGGCATGCACGGTTTGGTGGGCTACACCACTAGACTCCAGCGCCATGTCGCAGACCGGCACGCGGACCGCCGTTGAGCCTTTTCGGGCGCTGCGGTACGACCCTTCGAGGGTCGACCTCGCGCGGGTTGTCGCGCCGCCGTACGACGTCATCAGCCCGACCGAGCGCGAGGTGCTGATCGCCGGTGACGAGCACTCGGTCGTGCGCCTGGAGCTGCCGGACTCGAACCAGGGCGCCGCCGACCTGCTGCATCGCTGGACGCAGGACGGGACGCTCCGCCGTGAGGAGGAGCCTGGGCTGTGGTGGCACGAGCAGCGCTTCGTCGGTCCCGACGGGGTCGAGCGCGAGCGCGCCGGGTTCTTCGCCGCCGTCCGCCTGTCGCCCTACGACGAGGGCCGCATCCGGCCGCACGAGCAGACCCACGCCTCGGTGAAGCAGGGCCGCCTGGAGCTGATGCGCGCCCTGCGCGCCAACACATCCCCCATCTTCGGGCTCTACGACGACCCAGACGGCGGGCCCCGCGGGGCGCTGGCCGGTGTCGCCGCCGCACCACCCGCGATGGAGGTCACCGACCCGGACGGCACGGTGCACCGCTTCTGGCCGGTCCACGACCCGGGAGTGGTGCGCGTGGTGCAGGACGCGCTGACCGACCGCGAGATCCTGATCGCCGACGGCCATCACCGCTACGAGACCGCGCTCGCATACCGCGAGGAGCAGGGTACGCGCGACGGGGAGCCCGTCGGCGACCAGCCCTACGACTTCATCCTCATGTACCTCGCCAACCTGCACGGAGAGGGGCTCGCGCTCTACCCGACGCACCGGGTTGTGATGGCGGCGCGCGACGTCGACTACCGCTTCATGAGTGCGTTCCGGCTGACCGAGCTGGAGGCCGGCACCGACCCCCGGGAGGTCGAACGACTGCTCAACGAGGTACCCCTCGACACGATCGCCTTCGCGCTCTGGAGAGGGCCCGACCGACCGCCGGTGCTGGCGCAGCTCAAGGACGCCCACTCGGTGATGATGGCGATGCCGGGGGCGCCGAAGGCGCTGCGGGCGATCGACGCCGCCGTCCTGGAGGCGCTGGTGCTGTCACCGCTCCTGGGCCTGGACGGGGAGCAGTTCCTGTCGACCGACCAGATCCGCTACGTCCGCGGGCTGGAAGCGGCGACCGGGCTGGTCGACCGGGGCGAGGCCGGCAGCGCGTTCTTGCTCCGGGCGCCCACCGTCCAGCAGGTGCAGGCCGTCGCGGCCTCCGGGCGCGTGATGCCGCAGAAGTCGACCTACTTCTTCCCCAAGCTCTACTCGGGGTTTCTGCTGAATCCGCTGACGTGAACGGCCAGGCCTGGCTCGAGTTCTGCCGGACGATCTCGGCCGACGTTCAGGACGTGTTGTCTGAACTGCCGACGCGCGACGACCGCGAGCCCGTGGTCGGGCGCGGCGAGGGCGGTGACGACACCACCGTCATCGACCAGCGCGCCGAGCAGGCGGCGGTCGCGCGGCTGGAGGAGCTCCACAGCACGGGCGTCTCGTTCCGCCTGGTCTCCGAGGAGCTGGGCGAACGTAGTTTCGGCACCGGCAGCCCGTGGGTTGTCGTCATCGATCCCATCGACGGCTCGCTGAACGCCAAGCGCGGGCTGCCTTTCTTCTGCCTGTCGATTGCGTTCGCGGACGGTCCTGGGGTGGACGATGTCAAGTTTGGCTATGTCAAGAACCTGGCAAACGGCGAGGAGTGGGTGGCACGTGCGGGGGAGGGCGCGACGGTGAATGGGCGGCCGCTGGGCGGAGTCCAGCCCAAGGAGCGGCTCGGCATCGTCGACCTGGAGGCAACGAACGCGCGCCTGATCGCCGATGCCGCCGACCGGCTCGACGGGCACGTCGGCCGGATCCGCGTGCTCGGCGCGCTTGCCCTTGCCCTGTGCGAGCTGGCGGATGGCCGGCTGGACGGTGTCATCTCGCTCAAGCCGTCGCGTTCGGTCGACGTCGCGGCGGCGTCCCTGATCGTGCGCGAGGCCGGCGCCGAGCTGTCGCTGCCCGATGTGCCCAACCTCCCCCTCGATCTGGAGTCGCGATCGCGTGTGGTCGCCGCCCGCAATCCTGCCATGGCCGCCCGGCTGGCGGGATTGGTCTATTCGGACGCCGGGTAGCATTCCTCGCATGATTGACGAGGCGGCCGTTCGCGAGGCGCTGGTCGGGGTGATCGATCCCGAGATCCGGCGCAGCGTCGTTGAGCTCGACATGGTGCGCGAGGTCGGAGTCGCGGGCAGCCGGGTCGACGTGACCATCGCGCTGACGGTCGCCGGCTGTCCGATGAAGGCCGACCTCGAGCAGCAGGTCCGCGAGCGCGTCTCGGCCGTCGCCGGCGTGGCAACGGTCGTCGTCCACTTCGACGTGATGACCGCGGAGCAGAAGTCGGCGCTCCGGCAGCGCCTGCACGGCCCCGCCGCCGCGGAGGGTGAGAAGCGCACGATCGCGCTCGACCGCAAGACCCGTGTGATCGCGGTCGCGTCGGGCAAGGGCGGCGTCGGCAAGTCGACGCTGACCGCGAACCTGGCCGCCGCTTTGGCGCTGGGAGGCGCGGAGGTCGGCGTCATCGACGCGGATGTCTACGGCTACTCGATCCCCCGCATGCTCGGCATCTCCCGCCGTCCGGTGGCGGTCGACGGGATGATGGTTCCGCCGGTTGCCCATGACCTGAAGCTGATGTCCATCGGCTTCTTCACCGACAACGACGCCGCCGTGGTGTGGCGCGGGCCGATGCTGCACCGGGCGCTCGAGCAGTTCCTGGCCGATGTCCACTGGGGGGCTCTCGACTACCTGGTGGTCGACATGCCTCCCGGCACCGGAGACATCTCGATCTCGCTCGGCCAGCTGCTGCCGGAGCCCGACCTGGTGCTGGTGACCACGCCGCAGCCCGCCGCCCAGAAGGTGGCAATGCGGGCCGCCGAGGTGGCCGGCAAGACCGGCATGCGCGTGGCGGCGGTGGTCGAGAACATGAGTCACCTCGTCTGCCCGTGCTGCGGCGAGATCAGCCGCCCGTTCGGCGAGGGCGGTGGACGGCGGCTGGCAAGCGACCTGGGCGTTCCGCTGCTCGGCGAGGTGCCGATCGAAGAGCCCCTGCGAGTGGCGGCCGACGACGGCACCCCGCTGGTGATCGCCGATCCCGACGCGCCCTCGGCTCGGGCCATCAGCGCGATCGCAGCAGCCCTGCCCGGCGTGCTTCGGCCCCGCGCCGGCGCCGAGCGGATCCACACACCGCTCTCGGTCGTCTAGACAGCCCGCCGGCGATGACCGGGGGCCCCTGCTGGAGGGAGGGGGACTATCGTGCTCCGGTGCGCCTTGAACCACTCTGCACGTTCGACTGGAGCTATGACGAGGACGTCCGGCTGAAGGCTCCGGGGTACGCCCTGCTACGTCCCTACAGCAGTGACGAGGGGATCGCCTACGGCGAAGGCCGTGGAACGGCGAGCGGTCTGATCACCGGAACCGTCGTTTGGTCGAACTATCCGCACCGGCGCAGCGATGGCCGCATGCTGCCGAATGTCCGCGGGCTGATCACAACCGATGATGGCGCGGCGATCGTGTTCGAGTTCCGCGGGCGCACGATCTTCGCTGAGGGCGACCCGTCGGGCCGCCAGAACCTGGTGGGGTGGTTCGAAGCCGATGAGGAGCGCTATCGGTGGTTGAACGACACCGTTTGCATCGCAGAGGGTCGCATCGCCGACGACGGGATGCACATCCGCGTGTTCTCGGGCGTGTACGAGCTCGGAAGCTGACGTGCGGGACGCCGTTAGCGGGACGCGTCGAACAGGTAGGGCAAGGAACGCGACAGGTTCAAGGGTGGAGGCGTGTCGTGGTGTTCCCCGGGAAGAACGTCGCAGCCGATCTCGAGGCTCGGGTGCCGGCTTCGTCAAGCGGTCCCACGATCCCGACGACGTGAGGTCGAGCGTGAGTCACCACAAACCACGCATGCACGTTGTTTGGGATGATGTGGCCGTCGAACAAGGGAGCCAGGCGTGAGCGAGCGGACCGAGAACATCAACCAAGCGGACATCGCCGCGGTCACCGAGGTCGTGCGTGCCTACTACGACGGTTCGATGACTGGCAACGAAGCGAAACTCGCCAGTGCGTTCCACCCACGAGCCTGCATCGTCGGCACATGGGAAGGCAAGCTGGAGTGGCAGACGCGAGAGGAGTACATCGCCGAATGCGTGGAAGGCGCCAGCGAAGCAGGTGAATACGACTTGCGGATAAATGGAATGTCGTTCGAGGGGGACACGGCGCTCGTCAGAGACGGCGCCCAGTTCGGCGGCACCTACTTCAGCGACGATCTCTCCCTGGTCAAGGACGACGGCACCTGGCGCATCGTCCACAAGACCTACTACGCGC
>Ga0265327_10004026_pt1 | contig 13363 bp, 14 predicted proteins | sample 41621metaG_FD_202089 | JGI IMG/M metagenome (GOLD analysis project Ga0265327, IMG submission 202089) | Rhizosphere microbial communities from Carex aquatilis grown in University of Washington, Seatle, WA, United States - 4-16-21 metaG | ecosystem: Host-associated > Plants > Roots > Rhizosphere... | reverse complement strand
TCGCACCCAGCGGCCACGCACAGCTGCACGATGGCGGCACCCAGCCCGCCCGCCGCGCCCATGACGACGACGGTCTCGCCCACCCGGATCTTCCCGCGGCGGTGCACTGCGTGCCACGCGGTGTGCGCAGGGATCATGAACGCGGCGGCCTCTTCGTCCGACATCGACTCGGGCACCTCGAACATCGTCGAGATGCCGACCGACACCGGCGCGAGGCTGCCGAACGGCTGGATGCAGACCGCGGCGACGCGCCGGCCGAGGAGGTCGGCCCGCTTCGCCGACGCGTCGATCACCACGCCGACGCCCTCCTGTCCCGACACGTAGGGCATCGCCACCGGCACCGGGTAGGACCCGCGGGCCATGGTCACGTCGGGGAGCGCCAGCGCGGCCACCGACATCTGCATGATCACCCAGTCGTCGAACGGCTCGATGCCCGGCTGCACCGGGACCCACCCGCTCATGTGCATGCCGAGGCCTTCGAGGTCGGCGGCGGTGGGCTCGGGGATCTCGTCGAGCTCGAACACGTCGCCCGGCTCGCCGTGGCGGTGCACCCGCCACGCCCGCACCTACCGGACCGCCTGCAACTGCTGGAGCGTTGCGGGGTGCACGCCGATGCCGCCGGCCGCGCTGCTCTCGTACGCGGCGAGCGCGAAGCGCAGGACGTCGACCGCCTCCTCGCCGCTCCACAGCAGCGGCCCTTCGCCGGTGTGCAACCAGCGGAGCCAGTGGCGTCCCGAGTCGCGGAAGCTGCTGCCCCAGTCGTCGTCGAGATCGTGGTACGAGGTGAGCTCACCGTCGGAGTACACCTCGAGGCTCGGTTGCTGGATGGCGCGCCCGGTGCAGCGGTTGACGCGCGCGTACCCCCGCCGCCCGGTCACCTCCCAGCGCTCGTCGTTGGTGTAGTAGTCGGACCGCAGGTAGAGGTCGGTCGCGAGCGTGATGTCCCACACGCCGCGCACGCCGCTCTCGTGCTCCCACGCGATCATCGTGGGCGCGTCCATGCTGATGCCGGGCACGACCTCGGTGGCGCCGATCCACGCCCGCACCTCGCGGATCGGACCGAACAGCCACAGCGCGGTGGCGAGCTTGTGCCACCCGTCGTCGAACACGAGGATGCCGCGGGCGTGGTCGCGCATCTGCTTGAACTGCCACTCGTAGCTGCTCATCGGGACGTCCCACCCGCCGCGCCCGCTCGCCACCATCTTGAGGTGGTAGCCGACGACCTCGCCGATGGTGCCGTCCTCGATGGTGGCCTTGAGCTTCTGCAGCGGCTCGTAGAACAGGTAGTTCTCCATCACGCGCAGAACGCGGTCGTTGGCGGCCGCGGCGTCGAGCATGCGCTGGGCGTCGGCCAGGGTGTTGCACATCGGCTTCTGCAGGTTGACGTGCCATCCGTGCCCGAGCAGGTCGACGACGCCGTCGACATGCAGCGGGATGGGGAGCAGCGCTTCCACCGCGTCGACCGCGAGTCCGCTCGCGGCCAGCTCGTCGACCGAGGCGAACATCTGCGCGTCCGGCCAGTCGCGCGACCGCTCGACGCGTCGTTCCTCGCTCGGATCGACGAGCGCGACCACTTCGACGTCGGGGTTGTCGCGGTAGGCGCGCACGTTCAGGTCGTAGATGCGTCCGAGGCCGACGAAGGCGGCTCGTACGGGGCGGTCGTAGGGGGTGAACATCAGCGGTACTCCGGGTCCTGTTGCAGCTCGATGGTGTTGCCGGCGGGGTCGTTGATCCAGATCTGCACGTTCGACTCGCCCTGGATGGCGCGCTTGTACTCGATGCCCAAGGCGTCGAGCTCGGCGATCGCGGCGTCGAGGTCGTCGACCGCGAGGCAGTAGTGGTTGCCGGTGGAGTCGATGGGCGTGCCGCGGGGCGGCGCGCCCACGAGGTGGAGCTCGAGGTCGCCGACGCCCTTCCACGTGCCCGGGACGCCGGGGATCTCGGGTCGTGGGACGTCGGGCAGGCCGAAGAGACCGCCGTAGAACCCGGTCATGTCGGCGAGGTCGGCGTCGTGGCAGTTCACCGACACGTGGTGGAAGCGGGTGACCCTCACTCGGTGCCTCCTTCGACCGTCGTGGCTTCGATCGTCGTGGCTTCGATCGTCGTGGCTTCGAGCTGCTCCATGAACTCGAGCCGGATTCCCCCCGGCGCCGACACGAACGCGATGCGCCGGCGGCCGAACGGCCCCTCGACGATCTCCGGGCCCCACACCACGTCGTGACCGGCGCGGCGATGGCGGTCGAGCTCGCCTTCGAGGTCGTCGGTGAAGAGCGCCGGGTGCAGGAACCCCTCCGCGGGGAGCTCGACCGCGTCCTCGTAGATGGCGCGGGTGAACAACGTGATCTGCACCGGACCGAGCAGCACGTCGGCCCGTTCCGCACCGTTCCACTCCATGCGGTCGCGGACCTCGGCCCCGGCGCGCTCGTAGTAGGCGCACGCGGCGTCGAGGTCGGCGACCTTCACCGCCAGGTTGGCCATTCCCGTCACACCCATGTCACACCCACGCCCGGACCTTACCGAGCCGGGCACGCGCGGCGCCCACTACCGTCGCCCACTGTGAGCAGCTCGACCTGGCGTCGACCGATGGGCGCGCGCGACGTCACCGAGGAGCACCGCGCGTCGACGCCGCTGGAGCTCCTGTTCGACCTGTGCTTCGTCGTCGCGGTGTCGCGTGCCGCGTCGCTCCTGCACCACGCGGAATCGGCGGGTCACGCCGGGACCGCGATCGTCAGCTACCTCTTCGTGTTCTTCGCCATCTGGTGGGCGTGGGTCAACTTCACGTGGTTCGCGTCGGCGTACGACAACGACGACGTCGTCTACCGGCTGCTCGTGCTCGTGCAGATCGCCGGGGTCCTCATCCTCGCCGCCGGTGTACCCGACGCCTTCCGGCACCACACCATCGACACCGTGGTCGTCGGCTACCTCGTGATGCGGGCCGGGCTGGTGACGCTGTGGCTGCGCGCCGGTCGCCACGACTCCGTGCGACTGACCACCACGCGCCGCTACGCGCTGGGCGAGTCGCTGTGCATGGTCGGCTGGGTCGGGTTGGCGCTGCTCGGCGCGCCCTTGTGGTCCTTCCTCCCGATGATGGCGGTGGAGATGCTGGTGCCGGCGTGGGCGGAATCCGCCGCCATCACGCCGTGGCACCCCGAGCACATCGCCGAGCGGTACGGGCTGTTCACCTTGATCGTCCTGGGCGAGACGATCCTGTCGTCGTCGGTGGCGTTCCAGGCCGTCGTCGACGCCGACCAGGCCGACGTCACCGCCATCCTCACCGCGGTCGGAGCGATCCTCACCGTCTTCGCCATGTGGTGGCTCTACTTCGGCAAGCCGCACGCCGACGCGCTCGAAGGCGGTCGGGTGGCCTTCGTCTGGGGCTACGTCCACTACGTGGTGTTCGCGTCGGCGGCCGCGGTCGGCGCGGGCGTGGCGGTGGTGGTCGACTCGGTCGTCGGTCACGCGCACACGTCGGACCACGCGGCCGCGGCCGCTTTCACGGTGCCCGTCATCCTGTACGTGCTCGCGGTGCTCTTCCTCCAGTCCTACCTGCACGGCCGGCAACCGGATCGCGTCGTCGCCTTCGTGGTGGCGCTCGCGCTCGTGGGCGCGGCGACCTTCACCGGCCAACCGGTGCTGCTGACGGGCGTGGTGCTCGCGGTCCTCGTCGGAGTGCTGGTGGCGATGCACGAACGGGACACGACGCCCGTCGAGTGATTCAGCGGGGATTCATCGGGCGCGCGGCACGATGCCGGTATCGACCCGCAGACTCTCTCCACGACGGTCCTCCCCCTGACCGCACCTCCGACCCCGCGTCCGCCCGCGCCACCGACGACGCTGGTGACGCGGATCGTGCGCTGCCTGGGGGTCTCGGTGATCACCACCGTCATCAGCGTCACCACGCTCGCCGCGACGACCGTCGGTCTCGGGCTCACGGCTTGGATCGCGAACGTGCTGGCGACCGCGGTGGCGACGGTGCCGTCGTACCACCTCAACCGGCGGTGGACGTGGGGCAAGCGCGACGCCTCCGACGTGTGGCGCGAGATCATGCCGTTCTGGGTGCTGTCGTTCGCCGGTCTCGTGCTCTCCACCCTCGCCGTCGCGCTCACCGACTCGTGGCTGCACGGCACCCACCTCGGTCAGCCGCTGCACACGTTCGTGATCCTCGCCGCGCACCTCAGCGGGTTCGGGATCCTCTGGGTCGCGCAGTTCCTCCTGCTGGAGCGGGTGCTGTTCGCCCGTCGCGTCGGTTCGCTGGAGGCGCCTCGTTAGCATGACCGCGTGCGGTCGGGGGCGGGGATGCGATCACGCGTCGACGCCACCGTCGCCGCGGTCGCGGGGATCACCATCGTGGGGTTCGTGCTGCGCCTCGCGGTGCTGCTGCGGCCCCTCGGGGTGATCGACCGCCTCTTCGTCCCCGACGACACCTACTACACGCTCACCATCGCCCGGTCGATCGCCCACGGTCACGGACCGACCGTCGACGGCCACACCCTGACCAGCGGGTTCCAGGCGCTGCTCGGGTTCCTGATGGTGCCGGTGTACTGGCTGAGCAACAGCCCCGACACCGCGCTGCGGGTCGACCTCGCCCTCCTGGTGGTGGTCGACACGCTGACGATCGTGGTGCTGGCCTGGGTCGCGTACCGCTTCGCCGGACGGGTCGCCGCGGTGACCGCGGCCGCGCTCTGGGCGGTGTCACCGGTCGCGGTGTCGATGGCGCTCGGCGGCCTCGAGACGTCGCTGGCGATCCTCGGTGCGATGACGCTGGTGGCGGCGTGGATCTGGGCCAACGACGCCCCGAGCACGACTCGCGCCGCGGTGACCGGCGTGGTCGCGGGACTGGCGGTGCTCGCGCGCGTCGACGTCGCGTTCCTCGTTGTGCTGCTCGGCGCGCTCCAGCTGTGGCGGGGTCCGCGCCGTCTGCTCGTGCCGGGGTCCATCGCCGGCGCGGTCGTGGTCGCACCGTGGTGGATCTGGTGCACCGTGCAGTTCGGCACGCCGGTGCCCACCAGCGGAGCGGCCGCGCACCACCTCGCGCCGTTGCCACCGTTCGCGCGCGAAGGTCTCGCGCAGGTCGCGGGCGCGGTCGCGGGTGGCCCGTTCGACGTGTGGCGATCGCTCCGGCAGCGGCTCGCCGACCATCCCGTGCTCGGGATGCTGGTGTTCTGGGTGTTCGTGCTCGCGTTGGTCGCGCTCGGGGTCTGGTGGGCGCGCCGGCGGACCATGCCGCAGCTCGCGGTGGCGGCCCTCCCGATCTTCGCCGCGGGGTTGCTGCTCTTCTACGCGTGGTTCGGCGTGTCGTTCTACTTCACGCGCTACCTCGCGCCGGTGGCGTGCGTCGTGGCGCTGATCATCGCGGTCGCCGTCGAACGGGTGTGGCACGCGCGCGGCTCGTGGCGGATCCCGCTGTCGATCGCGACTGCGGCGGTGCTCCTCCTGGGCGTGGTCGCGGTGGTGCGCGCCACGTACCGGAACCTCACCGACACGAGCGTGGCGCCGTCGGCGTTCGACTCGGTGACGGGTTACCGCGCCGCGGCGAAGACCGTCGTGGCGATCCCTCCGGAGGGCAGCGTGCTCGGCGCGTATCAGAGCGGCGCGTTCGGGTACTTCGCGAACGGCCGACTCGAGGTGGTGAACCTCGACGGGGTCGTGAACCCCGACGCCGCCGATGCGCTGCGCCACGACACGACCGTCGAGTACATGCGCGACCGGGGGGTGCACTGGCTCGCCGACTTCACGTTGCACATCGTGGAGTTCGCGGTGAAGAGCAAGCAGCAGCTGCATCCGCCGCCCGCGGTGCGGAAGGTCGAGGGACTCCCGCAGTTCCCGCCGTTCCCCGGCTACGCGTTGGCCGAGATCACGTGGCCACCGACACGCGGTTCCGGCGCCGGCTGAGCGCCCACTCGATGCCGCGCGCGCCGGCGTACCCGACCGCGAGCACCATCCAGCCGCCGACCGCGTCGAGGATCCAGTGGTTGGCCGTGACCACGATGCAGAAGAAGATGCTGACGGGGTAGAGCGCCCACAGCACCTTGGCCCAGGTGCGGCGGAGCAGCGGCCACACCGCCAGCGTCGACCACGTCGACCAGCCCACGTGCAGGCTCGGCATCGCCGCGAAGAGGTTGCCGTAGGTGCGGATCGCCTGGGCCGATGGCTGACCGTTCGGCCCGAGGTGCACCCGCACCTGCGGGCCGAAGTTGAAGAAGGCGGCCGCGGCGTCGACGAACCCGTAGTGGGCGGGCATCAGGCGCGGCGGCATGAGCGGATACGCCCAGAACAGCACGATCGACACGCCCAGCATGAGCACGATCGTGTTGCGCCAGCGCACATAGCGCGCCGGGGCCTTGCGGTACATCCACACCAGTGCGACCACCGGCATGACGAAGTGGATGGTGCCGTACCAGATGTTCCAGAACGACATGAACCAGTCGACGCCGAGGAAGGCCTGCTGGATCGAGTACTCGTGGTACAGACCGAGGAACTTCTCGGCGTCGACGATCTGCTGCGCGTGCCGGAACGCGTCGGCGCTCACCCCGGCCACGTGGTCGCGCAGCCAGTCGTAGAACAGGTAGATCCCGGCGCCGACCAGCACCTCGACGATCCAGCCGTGGCGAATGCGGCGGGTGAGCGGTCCCGGTCGCGAGTCGGTCGCCGGTGCCGGCGCGGTGGCTGTGACCGGCGCGTTCGTCGTCACGGCGCGGTCACGCCGACTTGCGGCGCACGATGAACGTCGCCATCGCGCGCGACACCACCGCACCGTCGGCATCGGTGACCGTCGACTCGGTGTAGGCGACCTGACGGGTGAGCTGGCTCACCTCGCCGCGCACCGCGAGCGCGTCGCCCACCTTCGGCGCGCGGCGCGTCTGGTACGACACGTCGAGCGTCGCGACCCGGTCGCCCGACTCGAGCGCGCTGTTGGCGGCGAAGTTCATCGCCGCGTCGTGGACCACGCCGTACACGCCGCCGTGGACGATCCCGAACGGGTTCCCCGCCGACTCGGTGGGGGTCCACGCGGCCTCGGCCCAGCCCTCGCCGTAGCGCTCGAAGTTCACGCCGAGCTGCGCGAGCAAGGGCATGCCGCCGTCGCCGAGCGAGCGGTCCATGTTGCGCACCGGGTGAGGCTACCGGGGACCACCGGTACCCTCGGGTCGACCCCGAGAGCAGGAGTGCGCCATGCCCACCGCCGTCGTCGTCGACGCCATCCGCACGCCTCTCGGTAAGCGCAACGGGCAGCTCGCAGGATGGCATCCGGTCGACCTCCTGGCCCACGTGCTCTCGACGCTGACCGTCCGCAACGAGCTCGATCCCGCCCTGGTCGACGACGTGATCACCGGATGCGTCTCGCAGGTGGGGGAGCAGGCGTTGAACGTCAGCCGCAACGCGCTGCTCGCCGCCGGCTTCCCCGACTCCGTGCCCGGCACCACCGTCGACCGGCAGTGCGGCTCCTCGCAGCAGGCGCTGCACTTCGCCGCCCAGGGCGTGATCGCGGGCGCGTACGACGTCGTGGTGGCGGCGGGGGTCGAGAGCATGACGCGCGTGCCGATGGGTTCGTCGGTGCTCGGCGCCGACCCGTTCGGCTCCCGCCTCGTGGAGCGATACCCGAACCTCGTGCCCCAGGGAATCTCGGCCGAGCTCATCGCCGAGCGGTGGGGCTTCACGCGCGACGCGCTCGACGAGTTCGCGCTCGAGTCGCAGGCGCGCGCGACGAGAGCGACCGCCGAGGCGCGGTTCGACCGTGAGCTCGTGCCGGTGCCGATCGTGGTCGACGGCCGCTCGCGCGCGATGACCGCCGACGAAGGCATCCGGCCCGACACCACCGCCGCACGGCTCGCGGCGTTGAAGCCCGCGTTCAAGCCCGACGGCGTGGTCACCGCCGGGAACTCGTCGCAGATCAGCGACGGCGCCGCGGCCGTGCTCGTGACCAGCGAGGAGGCGGCGGCCCGGCTCGGGCTCACACCGCGGGCGCGGATCACGCAGTTCGCGCTGGCGGGCGACGATCCCATCCTCATGCTCACGGCGCCGATCCCGGCCACCCGCCGGATCCTCGAACGCGCCCGCACCACCCTCGACGCCATCGATCGCATCGAGATCAACGAAGCGTTCGCCAGCGTGGTCCTGGCGTGGGCGCACGAGGTGCACCCCGACATGGAGCGCGTGAATGTCAACGGTGGCGCCATCGCGTTGGGCCACCCGCTCGGCGCGTCCGGTGCTCGCCTCACCGCCACGCTGCTGTGCGAGCTCGAGCGCAGCGGTGGTCGCACGGGCCTCCAGCTCATGTGCGAGGGCGGCGGGCAGGCCAACGCCACCCTCTTCGAGCGCCTCTGATCCGACCGGTCCCGGGCTCCGGCCGGCCGCGTTCCCGTTCCCGGCCGCTGCGGCGCGACCATCGCGACATGGCGTGGACCGTCCTCCGCATCCTTCTCGGCGTGGTGGTCGCCGTCGCGCTCTACGTCATCGGTGCGTCGATGCTGCGGAAGTTCCACGTCGCCCCGCCCGAGGAACCCGATCCCGAGGACATCAAGCCGGTCGACCTGCACTTCCGCTGCATCGTGTGCGGCGCCGAGGTGACGATGACCGCCGCGCAGGAGGACCCGGAGCCGCCGCGCCACTGCCGGGAGGACATGGTCCTCGTCGCCGAGTAGGAGCGGTCTTCCACAGGGTGTGGACAAACCTGTGTGGAATTACACGCTTGGAGTTCCGGCGAATCGCCCAGATGCGGACGATCGCCCGGCGCGCCCCGCGGCACGGAGCGAGCGGAGGCGGGCAACGGTGGAGAGTCAGCGGAAGAATGTGGACAACACGAACCCGATGATCAGCAGCGCGAGCCCGATGAGCAGGAAGTTGTTGCTCACGTCGCCGCCCGGCAGCAGCTCGAGGTAGTTGCCCGCGATCACGATCACGCCCAGCGCCAGGCACGTGAACATCGTGACCGGCACCCAGAGGTGGCTGTGCTTGACGTTCTTGGGTGCCGGCGGCGTGTAGCGCGAGCCCTTGGTGGGGCGACGGGTCGGCTGCGGCGGCGCCTTCTTGGTTCGTGCCACGGGAGGGGACCTTAGCCAATCTCTCCGCGGCCGAACTGTCCGCGGCCGATCTCGCCGGTCGCGCCGACCCCGGCGCCGGTAGCGTGCTCGCGGTGCGCGTGCTGGTCATCGACAACTACGACTCGTTCGTCTACAACCTCGTCCAGTACCTCGGTGAGCTCGGCGCGGAGCCGGTCGTCCACCGCAACGACTCCGTGACCCTCGACGACCTGCGCGCCCTCGAGCCCGACGCGGTGCTCGTGTCACCGGGGCCGGGCACCCCCGACGAGCCGGGCGACGTCGGCGTGTCGATCGACGCCATCCGGGCCTTCGGAGAGGCGGGAGTCCCGGTGCTCGGCGTGTGCTTCGGTCACCAGTGCATCGGCCAGATCTTCGGCGGGCGGGTGGTGCGCGCCCCGCACGTGATGCACGGCAAGACCTCGCAGATCTCCCACGACGGGCGCGGTGTGTTCGCCGGGCTGCCGTCGCCGTTCACCGCCACCCGCTACCACTCCTTGGTGGTGGCGCGCGAGAGCGTGCCCGAGGTGCTCGAGATCAGCGCGGAGTCCGAAGACGGCCTGGTGATGGGCCTGCGGCACCGCGAACTCCCGATCGAAGGCGTGCAGTTCCACCCGGAGTCGATCCTCACCGAGGCCGGGCACTCGCTGCTCGGCAACTTCTTGTCCCTGTCGCTCGAGTCCGCGAGCACCGTCCCCGCGGCGGGGCCGGGCGGAGCCCGATCCCGGTCGGACGGCGCGGCCTCCTAGGGCTCCTAGGGCAGGCGGGCGCGTCCGCGCACGACGACCGCCAGCCCGTCGGCGACGAGCGAGGTCAGCACCTCCGGGTCCAGGTCCCGCACCGGCGCCGAGCCGGCGCGCAGCCGAGCCATCACCTCGCCGCGGCGTTGCCGGAAGCTCCCCGCGAACGGAGCCTGGCGATGGCGGGTCTCGTCCGGGAGGGGACCTCGGGTCGCGCACCGCCGACGCAGTGGGCAGTCGCCGCAGCGCGGCTCGCGCGGTCGGCAGAGCAGCGCGCCGACGTCCATGAGCGCGAGGAGTCGGTCGCGGCCGTGGAGCGGACGACCGATGCGCACGCTCGCGTCCTCCGCCGCCCGCTCCGAGAGACGCGTGCCGCTCACCCGCTCGGCGACCCGGCGGATGTTCACCTCGACCGCGGCGACGTCCAGGTCGTCGGCCTGGGTCAGCACCGCGGCGGCGGTGTACCGCCCGACCCCCGGCAGCTCGCGGAGGTCCTCCGGCCACCCGCGATCGCGCAGCGCGACCGAGGTGTCGTACAAGCGGCGGGCCCGGCGCGGGTATCCGAGCCGGCCCCACGCCGCGATCACCGCGCCCGGTCCGGCGTCGGCCATCGCGGTCGGGGTGGGGAAGCGGGTGAGGAAGCCGTCGTACACCGCCGCGACCCGCGCCACCTGGGTCTGATGGAGCATCACCTCGGACACGAGGATCGCCCACCGGTCGCGGGTGAGCCGCCACGGCAGGTCGTGCCGTCCGTGGTCGGCGTACCAGGTGGCGAGGGTCAAAGTCCGATCACGAGGGCGATGCCGGAGCCCTTCGGGACGTCGCCGCTCGACGGGCTCTGCCCCACCACGAGTCCCTTCTTGGTGGGACCGGCATTCACGAAGCTGATCGTCAGCCCGAAGCCGAGTTGGTCGTGCAGCACCGCCTCCGCGTTCGCACGGGGTTGCCCGACCAGGTTGGGAACGGTCACCGTCGCGGGACCGGTCGACACGAAGAGCTTCACCGCGGTGCCCTTCGCCAGTGGCGTGCCCACCGCGGGATCGGTGCCGATCACCGCGCCGGCCCCGACGGTGTCGCTGGGGGTGTCGACCCGGGTGGGCTGGAAGCCGGCCTGGGTGAGGGCCGCCAGCGCCGCGTCCGGATCCATGCTGGTCACGTCGGGCACCGGGACGAGCGGCTCGCGAGCGATCACGACCGACACCGTGGGTCGACCGCCCTGGGGCAGCTTGGCCACCGGCCCCCCGGCCGCGGGATCGCTGCGGAGCACGGTGCCGGGCGGCTGGTCGCTGTCCTCCTCCACGAAGTTCCCGGTGAGGTTGCTGGCGGCGAGGGTCTGGGTGGCCTGGGCCCGCGGCTGGCCGACCACGTTCGGCATCGGGATCGTCGCGCTGCTCACCTTGAGCGTGATGAGTCCGCCCTTCGGGATCTTGCGGCCGCTCTCGGGATCCTGGCCGAGCACCAGGTCGGGAACCTGCTCGGGCTCGTTGACGTCGCTGCGGGCCACCGTGAACCCGAGCGCGGTCAGGCTGGCCTGGGCCTGGGCGTACGGGACACCCGCCACCGCGGGCACGTCGAGGGTGGGCTTGGCGGTGCCGGTGTCGCCGAAGTCGGAGTTGGCGAGCAGGACGACGATCAACCCGACGAGCACGGCCAACGCGATCCCGATGACGACCGCCGGTCCCCAGCGACCGCCCTTGTCGCGCGCGCGCGGAGCGGCCGTCGCCGTGGTCGGCGCGACCACCGCCGGAGCGGGGACGCGCACCGGGGACGGTCCCATCGCCGCGGTGGCGGCAGTCACCGCGGTCGGCACTCCCACCAGTGGGCGGCCGCGCTCGAAGCGGAGCAGGTCGGCGCGGAGGTCCTGCGCCGACGCGTAGCGGGCGTCGACGTCCTTCGCCATGGCGGTGAGCACGATGCGGTCCATCGCGCCGGGAAGATCGGGCACGAGCGACGACGGCGGTGCCGGCGTCTCGCGCACGTGCTTGTACGCGACCGACACCGGACTGCTCGCGGTGAAGGGGGCGACGCCGGTGACCATCTCGTAGAGGACGACACCGAGCGCGTACACGTCGGAGCGGCCGTCGAGCGCGAAGCCCTGGGCCTGCTCGGGCGAGAAGTAGGTGGCGGTGCCGAGCACCGCGCCGGTCTTGGTGAGCGGCTCGCTCGTGTCCGCACGCGCGATGCCGAAGTCGGTGACCTTCACCTGGCCCTGCGGGGTGATGAGCACGTTGCCGGGCTTCACGTCGCGGTGGACCACTCCGTGCGCGTGCGCGAACGCCAGCGCGTCGGCGATCTCCGCGGCGATGCGCGCCGCGTCCATGGACCCCAGGCGACCGTACGTCTGCAGGATCTCCCGCAGCGTCTGCCCGGCGACGTACTCCATCACGATGAAGGAGGTGTCGTCCTCCTCGCCCCAGTCGTAGACCGCCACGATGTGCGGGTGGCTGAGCCCCGCCGCCGCCTGGGCCTCGCGTCGGAAGCGCTCGACGTTGGTGGCGTCGGCCGCGAACTGCGGGGCCAGCACCTTCACCGCGACGCGACGGTCGAGCAGGCGATCGTGCGCGAGGTACACGTCGGCCATGCCGCCGTGGCCGATCGCTTCGCCCAGCTCGTAGCGGTTCGCGAAGACGCGGGTGGCGGGCGGCATGGTCACGGCAGGCTACTCACGGGTTCGTGGCGAACAGGTTCTGCAGGACGTCGCGCGCGATCGGCGCCGCCACCGCACCACCGGTGGCTTCGCTGGCCAGGTTGCCACCGTGCTCCACGATGACCGCGACCGCGTAGCGCGGCGCGTTCGCCGGCGCGAAGGCGATGAACCACGCGTGCGGTGCCTCACCGTCGGTGGTCTGGGCGGTACCCGTCTTGCCCGCGACCTCTACGCCGTCGATCTGCGCCGCGGTGCCGGTGCCCTGCTGCACGACCTGCACCATCATGTTGGTGAGCGCGGCCGCGGTGGTGGGCTGCATGCACGTCTTCCAGTCCTTCGACTCGATGGTGCGCACGACCTTGCCGTCGCTGTTGCGGATCTCCTTGACGACGTGTGGCTCCTTGATGATGCCGCCGTTGGCGATGCCCTCGGCGATGAGCGCCATCTGGAGGGGAGAGGTGAACACGTCACCCTGTCCGATGCCGGCGAGCGCGAACCGCGGCTTGTCTTCCCCGACCTGCGGACCCACGCTCTCGACCGCCGACGGCGTCAGGTCGATGGGAGGCGCGCTCTCGATGCCGCACTGCTGCATCGCGGGTGCGAACGCGTCACCCATCTCGTAGCCGAGCTGCGCGAACGTCGCGTTGCACGACTCGACCAGGCTCTCCTCCAGCGAGCCACCGCAGGTCTCCCCGCCGAAGTTCCGCAGCGTGGTCTGCGTCCCCGGGATCTGGAACCCGTCGGTGAAGTCGAACTCGCGGTCCACGGTCGTGGTGCCGGTCTCGAGTGCCGACTTCGTGGTGACCACCTTGAACGTCGATCCCGGTGGATAGCGGTCGCGGTACGCGCGCTGCAGCGCGGGCTTGCCGTTCGCGTCGCTGTTGATCTGGTTGAACGTGTCCTGCACGACCTGCGTGTTGTGGACCGACAGGCCGTTGGGG
>Ga0265327_10004024_pt1 | contig 13367 bp, 9 predicted proteins | sample 41621metaG_FD_202089 | JGI IMG/M metagenome (GOLD analysis project Ga0265327, IMG submission 202089) | Rhizosphere microbial communities from Carex aquatilis grown in University of Washington, Seatle, WA, United States - 4-16-21 metaG | ecosystem: Host-associated > Plants > Roots > Rhizosphere >... | reverse complement strand
ACAGGAGATATTTTGCAGATCATTTTTTTATTGATTATGATGTTTTCGTCAGATTGGAGATTATCACTCGTAAGTCTATCTGTATTACCCCTATTAGTGTACTCAGGATATTTATTTAAAGAGAAAGTTCGCGTTTCATTCGAAGATGTTAGAACACAAGTGGCTAAGCTTAACACGTTTGTTCAGGAGCATATTCAGGGAATGCAGATTGTACAGATATTTAATCGTGAGAATAAAGAGTTGAATAAATTCAAATTGATTAATAAAGATCATAGGAGTGCAAATATTCGTTCTGTATTTTATTATTCTGTTTTCTTTCCAGTTGTTGAGGTCATCGCTGCAATCTCCACAGCACTTATCGTTTGGTATGGTGCAAAAGGAGTGATGGATGTACATACCTCCATAGGGACAATGATTGCTTTTATCATGTATATAGGAATGTTTTTTCGTCCGATTCGCCAACTGGCAGATCGTTTTAACACTTTACAAATGGGCATGGTTGCATCTGAACGTATTTTTAAATTATTGGATGATAAAGAAAATATTGAACCAACAGGAAATACTATTATAGAAAAAGTTGACGGGAAAATTGAGTTCAAAGAGGTGTGGTTTGGATACAATCCTAATGATTTTGTATTGAAAGGGATTAATATAAAAGTGGAGAAAGGAAAGACTTTAGCTCTTGTTGGAGCTACGGGAGCGGGTAAATCATCTATCATCAATTTGCTCAGCAGATTTTATGAAATTGAAAAAGGAGAAATTTTAATTGATGAAAAAAAGTTAATAGATATTGAAATAAAAAGTTTGCGAAAAAACATTTCGGTGGTGATGCAAGATGTGTTTTTATTTAGTGGAAGTGTAATGGATAATATCCGGTTGTATAATAAAAATATTACGGAGGAAAAGATCATTCAAACCTCTAAGATGCTTGGTGCGCATAACTTCATCAACCGTTTACCAAATGGATATTTACAAGATGTACATGAAAGAGGAGCAACACTCTCAGTAGGGCAGCGACAACTTATTTCATTTGTAAGGGCAATGGTTACAGATCCTGCAATCTTAATTTTGGATGAAGCAACTTCATCAGTAGATAATGAGACGGAAATGGTTATTCAGGAAGCGATCAAGAAAATGATGAAAGGTAGAACATCCATTGTCATTGCGCATCGCTTGTCAACGGTTCAATTTGCCGATGAAATCATTGTAATGGAAAAAGGGGAGATTGTTGAGCGAGGAACTCATACAGAATTGATTCAACATGATGGATATTACAAAAGATTATATGATCTACAGTTTTCAATATCTGCTGCATAAGTTGCTAAGCTGTGTTTATTTAAATAGATTTGTTTAAATAGATTAATTAGTTGAAAAAAAGCACACTCCTTTTTTTGCTTTTTGCGGTTCAAATTATACAGGCACAAAACTTTGTGGTGATTGATAGCCTTATGTCACGATTAGAGTCTTCAAAAGATACATCCAAGGTAAATATTTATAATCAGCTTGCATATGAATATCGTAAATCTGAGATCTTAAAAAGCGATAGTTTTGCCCAGCGTGCAATTGATCTCGCTACAAAGGAGAACTATTATAAAGGCTTAGGCTATGCTTATATTCATAAAGGTTTTGCTGAGAAAATAATAGGTGACTACCCTGCATCAATTCAAACATTTCGTTTGGCTTTGGTAAATTTTGTTAAGTGCAATTTTAAACCTGGTTATGCTGCGGTATATAATAATCTTGCAGGTGTGTATTATATCCAAAGTAATTATGTTAAAGCTCAATTTTATTATTTTGAATCTCTCAATATTTCGGGAGAATTGAAAGATGAAATAGGGGTGGCCAAAACTTATAACAATATCGGTGCTGTTTATATGGAACAGAATGAGTTGGACAAAGCCATTCAGTATTTTCAAAAAGCATATTCTATTCTTGAGAAAGCAGATCCTAATCAGGCGGCCGACTGTTTAAATAATATCGGAACGGTTTATCAATATAAAAAAGATACGATCAAAGCCATTTTGAATTATCGTAAATGTATGGAAATCAACAAGAGGCTTGGTGATAAAAAAGATGTATCTTCAGTATTGAATAATATTGGTTTCATGTATGCCGAAAGTGGTAATTATAAATTAGCTCTTGATCATTATTATGAATCTTTACAGATTGATGAATCACTTGGAGATGTTCATGGAATGAGTTCATGCTATGGAAATATCACAAACTGTTACATTAAACTGAACATGTTGTTTGCAGCAAATAAATATGCAAATAAGATGCTTGAGAATGCAAAAAAATATTCAATTAAAAATGATATATCAGATTCATATAAATATTTGAACATCATTGAAGAGGCTAAAGGTAATTATAAGGAGGCCTTGGAATATCATAAATTATTTAAAGCATATAACGATAGCCTTTTTAATGATGAGAGCAAGAATGCTCAATCACAACTTGAAGGATTGTATATAAAGGAGAAAAGTGATAAAGAAAAATTGATATCAAATAAGGATGATGAAATCAAAAAAATAAAATCAAAAGAAAGAGAAAAGGAGTTTTCTCAATATATTCTGTTGATTGGATTTGTGCTCTTTCTTTTTATTTTGATTGTTTATGTCTCTTTCTTCCTTATCAGACGTAATAGATACTCCTGATTTTAAACCTGATTTATTTCAGTTAAATTTTATTCAAAATAATAGCATATTTGCCCCACAAATAGCAAAAAAGTAAACTTCAAAATATGTCAGTATTAGTAAATAAAAATTCAAAAGTAATTGTTCAGGGATTTACCGGAAGTGAAGGTTCATTTCATGCTCAACAAATGATCGAGTACGGAACAAATGTTGTTGGGGGTGTAACTCCCGGAAAAGGAGGACAAACACATCTAGATAAACCGGTATTCAACACAGTAAAAGATGCGGTTGACAAAGCCGGAGCAAACGTTTCTATTATTTTTGTGCCACCTGCATTTGCAAGTGATGCTATTATGGAAGCTGCTGAAGCTGGTATCAAAGTGATTGTTTGTATTACAGAAGGAATTCCAGTAAAAGATATGATTGCTGTGAAAGAATATATTAAAGGTCGTGATTGTACATTGATTGGCCCTAATTGTCCTGGAGTCATCACTCCGGGAGAAGCAAAGGTTGGTATCATGCCTGGCTTTGTATTTAAAAAGGGAAGAATAGGGATAGTTTCAAAATCAGGAACGTTAACTTATGAAGCAGCTGACCAAATTGTGAAAGCAGGTTTAGGAGTTTCAACAGCTATAGGAATTGGTGGTGACCCAATTATCGGAACCCCAACTAAAGATGCAGTAGCATTGTTGATGGATGATCCTGAAACAGATGCTATCGTAATGATTGGTGAGATTGGTGGAAGCTATGAAGCTGATGCAGCACGTATGATCATGGCAGGTGGAAATAAAAAACCGGTTGTAGGATTTATTGCCGGACAAACAGCTCCTCCTGGAAGAAGAATGGGACATGCAGGTGCAATTATTGGCGGCAAAGAAGATACAGCAGCAGCAAAAATGAAAATTATGCGCGAGTGTGGTTTGCATGTAGTTGAATCTCCTGCTGAAATTGGAACGGCAATGATTAATGCATTGAAAGCAAAATCGAATTAAGAATACTTTATACTTTTAAAATTTAAAAAGCCCACGATTTAATCGTGGGCTTTTTTTATATTGTAAAATCTATCAACTTTTTTTATTCATTTTTAAAGACCAACTGATTTTTCTTATCAAGCATCAGCAAAATTTTAGAATCCTTTTTTACATTTCCCATCAAAATTTCTTTTGATAATTCGTTTAACACTTTGCGTTGCAACACACGTTTCAATGGTCGTGCACCAAATTGCGGATCATAACCTAATTGTGCCAGCCAATCCAAAGCTTCATCTGTTGCACTGAATTCTACTTCTTGTTCTCCTAATTTATCTTGTATACCTTTAAACTGAAGATTTACAATTTGCCTAATGTCTTCACGAGTTAATGGAGTGAACATGATAATATCATCAATGCGATTTAAAAACTCAGGACGAATAGATTTTTTCAACAAATCCATCACCGAATTTTTAGTTTCAGCAATCACTTCATCTTTATTTTTCTCGTTATACTTTTCAAATTTTTCCTGAATAATATGCGAACCAATATTGGATGTCATGATGATGATGGTGTTTTTAAAATTCGCAACTCTACCTTTATTGTCTGTCAATCTTCCATCATCCAACACTTGCAATAAAATATTAAAAACATCCGGATGCGCTTTTTCAATTTCATCCAACAACACAACAGAGTATGGTCTTCTTCTGATTGCTTCAGTTAATTGTCCTCCTTCTTCATAACCCACATATCCCGGAGGCGCACCAATCAAGCGACTTACGGTATGTTTTTCCTGATATTCGCTCATGTCTATTCTAACCAAAGCATTTTCCTGATTGAATAAAAATTCAGCAAGTGCTTTAGCCAATTCTGTTTTTCCAACACCGGTTGTTCCCAAAAAGATGAATGAACCAATCGGTCGTTTGGCGTCTCCTAATCCCGCACGATTTCTACGAATAGAATCCGAAATCGCTTCAATAGCTTCTTCTTGTCCAACAACACGTTTATGCAATTCATCTTCAAGATGCATCAACTTTTCACGTTCGCTTTGCAACATACGAGTAACTGGAACTCCTGTCCAACGGCTCACTATACCGGCAATATCTTCACTATCCACTTCCTCTTTCACCATTGGGGAATCCAGTTGCATTTCGTTGAGTTTTGTTTTTAACTCTTCCAACTTTTTCTCAGATTCTTTTACTTTTCCATATCGTATTTCGGCAACTTTTCCGAAATCTCCGGAACGTTCAGCAACTTCTGCCTCCAATTTTAAATTTTCAATTTCTTGTTTGGTTGTTTGAATTCCTTCCACAACAGTTTTCTCGCTTTGCCATTTTGCTTTTAATGAGTTTCTTTCATTTTGCATGTTAGCAATGTCTTCGCTCAAGTCTTTTACTTTGTTGGTATCACCTTCACGTTTGATGGCTTCACGTTCAATTTCCAATTGCATGATTCTTCGCTCAAGCTGATCCAATTCTTCAGGAACCGAATCAATTTCCAAACGCAATTTTGAAGCAGCTTCATCCATTAAGTCAATAGCTTTATCTGGAAGAAAACGGTCAGAAATATATCGTTGAGAAAGTTCAACAGCAGCAATAATTGCTTCATCTTTTATTCGAACTTTATGATGCACTTCATATCGTTCTTTCAATCCACGTAAAATGGAAATGGCATCTTCAGTATCCGGTTCTTCCACATATACTTTTTGAAAACGTCTTTCGAGGGCTTTGTCTTTTTCAATATACCGTTGATACTCGGCAAGAGTAGTTGCACCAATTGCTCTCAATTCTCCACGAGCCAAAGCCGGTTTCAAAATATTTGCAGCATCCATTGCACCTTCGCCACCACCACCAGCACCAACTAAAGTGTGAATCTCATCAATGAATAAAACAATTTCTCCGTTTGCTGAAATCACTTCTTTGATAACAGCTTTCAATCGTTCTTCAAACTCACCTTTATATTTTGCTCCTGCAATAAGCGAACCCATATCGAGCGAATAAATCTTCTTAGATTTTAAATTTTCAGGAACATCACCACTCACAATTCTTCGTGCTAAGCCTTCCGCAATGGCGGTTTTACCAACACCAGGCTCGCCAATTAACACAGGATTATTTTTTGTTCTACGAGAAAGAATTTGCAATACTCTGCGTATTTCTTCATCTCTTCCAATCACCGGATCCAACTTACCTTGTTGTGCCAATTCATTTAAATTTTTCGCATATTTATTTAGTGAATTGTATTGTGCTTCGGCACTTTGTGAAGTAACTTTATTTCCTCCACGTAATTCGTTGATAGCTTTTTTTAATTCTTTTTCGTTGATGCCCGCGTCTTTTAATAATGAAGCAACTTGATTTTTACCATCAAGCAATGCGAGCAAAATATGTTCAACAGAAACAAACTCATCACCAAATTCTTTTAAATAAGATTGAGCTTTTGTGAGTAATTGATTCGCATCATTTGATAAATACTGATTGCCGCCTGAAACTTTCGGGTAACTTTTAATGATAGCTTCCAAAGCTGATTCGATGCGAGTTTGATTGACATTTATTTTTTTGAATAAATAGGAGATCACATTTTCATCTGTTTGAATAAGCGACTTTAAAATATGTGCAGGCTCAATGGATTGTTGTCCGTTTTGTAAAGCAATTTGAACAGCTTGTTCAATGGCTTCCTGAGATTTTATCGTAAAATTATTTAAGTTCATATTATGAATATTAAATTTTAAATGTTGAATGAAAATTCAAGTAACACACTTCAAACATTTTCTATTTAACCTCAATACTGGATCCATTCACAATATTTGGAAATATTGGCGCTTTAGCCCATGATAAAAAGAAAAGTTGGCTGAAAAAATCATTTCAACCAACTTTTCTATATGCATTTGAGACAAAAAGGCTTAAGGTTCAATTATGAATGAGTTTACTTTTTTGAGTTGTATCCAATTGATAGGCCAACTCTAAAACCATCTTTATTTGGAATTGTAAAATAGGCATTTAATGGGATATTCATTTTCCCTGATTTAAATGTTTTTCCTACAGCAAGCACTAAAGCTGATGTAAATTCTATATTTCCTCTACTATCTAGTGCTTTGGAAGTTTTTATGTCAGACCTGCCCATTCCATTTAGTTGATCCTCTGTGTATGTTACTCCATCAATAGTAGCAACATTAGAGAATCTGGATAAAGCGATTGTTGGACCAATGGCAATTTCCCAACCATTTTTGTTATTTCTAAAACCATTTAAAAAAGTAATACTTGGGATGATCAATTGTTGATCAATACCTGTTACTAAAGGTATGAATTCAAATAAGGCTTGATAATTTCCCTCATTCAAATATTGCTTTTCAAATTGATAGCCAAATTGAAACATTGCAGGGTAGGCTTCATAACCACCATTATCTCTTGATCTCCCAAGAATTTTTGCATCATTTCCGAAAATAAATGAGTACCCAAATCTTGGACCTTGAAGATTTAATCTTGATTTATCGGGATTGTTGGTAGAGTTTTCATAGTTAAATTTTTGCGTAAGTCTTATCAATTGAGTTTCATCATTTGGTTTGCCAAACATTTTTCTGACAGTAATAGCTGTCATTCCTTGAATTTCTAATGGTAGATTCAAAAACTCCATCACAGTTGTTTTTTCGATTGATCCTTTTTGGACATTGATCAGCCTAAATGTAATCACGATGGTTTGTGCATATAACTCTGCACTTCCTGTGTACATATAGTCTGTTTTAATAGTGTTCCCAACTTCAAGTAAGCACATTTTTCCATAGCAATTTGTGATATTCAGTTTATTCTTATCAATGATATATGCTACATCATAGCGGTCAGTGACATCAAATGTGTCCAATTTCTCTAATTCGATTCGTGTCACATTCCCCATTTGCTGAGGATCGAGTTGAATGCCTTTTGTATCGATATTCAATACAGTGATGGACGCTCTTTTGTTCTGAGCATTCACATTAAATGTTAAAAGTAAAAAAAGCGATAAGAAGCTAATAGTACTTAATAGATTTTTAATTGTTTTCATGATCTTTAGTTTTAATTATGGAACAAACTTATGGTCATGATTTCGCCTATTAAAACTGATTTGAGCAGCCTCTTGGTTCAGTTTAACAAACTTTACAAAAACGTATTTTCAGGACTAACATTATTGGAGTTTTTAATATTTTTTGCAAATCATATCGTGAGTTTATTATAAATTGCCAAAGAAGCCTTTTCTGAAAATGTTTTTTAGTAGAAATAAATGGAAGCAAAAGCAAAAAAAATACAAGAAAATTTCCTCAACCGTGTAAAGTCAGCATTGCCAAATAATCTTTCATTGGTTGATGAACTTGCAGATCTATTGGAAGTGAGCAATGATAGTGCTTACAGAAGATTAAGATGTGAAACACCTTTAAACATTGATGAGATCGCTAAGATATGTTTACATTTTAAAGTTCCATTTGAAACTGATGCCCAAGCAGATTCAGAAACAGTAATGTTTAATTTCTTTAAACTTTATGGCAAGAATGAAAATTTTCAAAAATGGCTGGAAACACTTCTTTCTAATGTAAAGAGGGTTTCAATTGTAAAAGAAAGTAATATTTTTTATGCAGCAGATGATGTCCCTGTTTGGCATCATTTCATAAATGAAGAGTTTGCTTGTTTCAAAATTTTTTATTGGTTGAAGTGTATTTTAAATCATGACGATTTTGTAGGAAAAATTTTCGATCCTGAATTGATTGACAAAGATTTGATCAAGATGGCTCAAGAACTTTTATTGGAATATAACAAAACGAACTCGACAGAAATTTGGACAGAGGACACTTTGAACAGCACACTCAAACAGATAGAATTTTTTTGGGAATCAGGTTTTTTTAAAGATAAAGATCAGGCATTGCGAATGTGTGATCATATTGAAAAAGTGATATCTGTATTGAAATTAAAAGCTGAAAAAAGTTCTAAGTTGATTGAAAAAGGCGAGCAAGTAAGTGAGAATTTTAAATTTTATAGAAGTGAAGTGATGATTGGAAGCAATAGTATTTTAGTTACTCTTGGGGCAAATAAGATTGCATTTGTTTCTAACAACACATTTAATTTTATGACCACATCAAACATAGAATATGTGAATGAGAATGAAGAGTGGTTGAAAAATCTTTCACGTAAATCTATTTTAATAAGTGGGGTGTCTGAAAAGCAAAGAAATCAATTCTTTAAGTTGTTACGAGATAAAATTGATCATCTAAGAAGTACTATCAACTAAGCATTTTCAATGAAACAATTATATTCGCCCAACTTTTATTCAAACATTTGATAAATGAAATTAGCAGACAGACTGAATTGTATCGTTGAATCAAAAACGTTAAAGATGGCTAAGCTTAGCCGTGAGCTCACATCAAAAGGCTTTGATGTGATAAACTTAAGCCTTGGTGAACCTGATTTTCCAACACCGACACATATAAAAGATGCAGCTAAAAAAGCACTTGATGATAATTTCACAGTGTATACCCCTGTAGTTGGGTATCTCGATTTGAGAGAAGCTATTGCAGCAAAATTCAAAAGAGAAAACAATCTTGATTATACAGCAAATCAAATTGTAGTTTCAACTGGTGCGAAACAATCTATCATCAATTCGATGCTGGCTATTTTAAATCCAGGAGATGAAGTGATTGTTCCTACACCATATTGGGTAAGTTATTCGGAGATGATCAAACTTGCAGAAGGGAAACCTGTTTTTGTAAATGCAAAAGTTGATGCTGATTATAAAGTGACTGCAGAGCAAATAGAACAGGCCATCACAGCAAAAACAAAAATGATTATTTTTTCTTCTCCTTGTAATCCTACGGGGTCGGTTTTTTCGAAAGAAGAATTATTTTCTATAGCAAAAGTACTTGATAAGCATCCTAGTATTTATGTTATCTCTGATGAAATTTATGAGCATATCAATTTCATCGGTAAACATGAAAGTATCGCTCAATTTGATTTTATCAAAGACAGAGTTGTAACAGTAAATGGAATGTCGAAAGCATTTGCGATGACAGGGTGGAGAATTGGTTATATAGGTGCTTCAAAAGAGATAGCTGAAGCCTGTGAAAAACTTCAAGGACAATTTACATCAGGAACAAATTCTATTGCACAACGTGCAGCATTATGTGCTCTTACTAGTGATATGACTCCAACATATGAAATGGCTAAAGCCTTTAAGCGCAGACGGGATTTGGTATTGGGGCTGATGAAAGATATTCCAGGATTTAAAACAAATTTACCAGGAGGTGCATTTTATGTGTTTCCAGATGTGAGTTATTATTTTGGGAAAAAGGTTGGTAATTCTATTATCAATTCATCAGAAGACCTATGTATGTACATACTCAATACTGCTTATGTTGCGTTAGTTTCTGGCGATGCTTTTGGTGCACCAGAGTGTATTCGTTTCAGTTATGCAACCAGTGATGAAAAATTAACTGAAGCACTCAGAAGAATAAAAGAAGCATTGGCAAAACTAACGTAAACCCAATACGTGATTTCGATATTGAACATGAAAAATATAGTAGAAAAATTTAACGGTATAAAAGTCTTAGTAGTTGGAGATATTATGATTGATGCCTATTTATTTGGTAAGGTTGATCGTATTTCTCCGGAAGCTCCTGTACCTGTTGTTGCTGTTAATAAAAAAGAAAATAGATTAGGTGGTGCAGCAAATGTTGCACTTAACTTAGTATCGTTAGGTGCAAAACCAATTTTATGTTCTGTGATTGGAGATGATCAGGAAGGGAAAGAGATGCTCTCTCTCCTTAATCAAAATCAGATAGGAATAGAAGGGATTGTTTTATCGTCTGAAAGGATTACAACAGTAAAAACTCGTGTAATCTCTCAAAATCATCAAATGCTTAGAATAGATAATGAGATCACACATCCGTTAAGCGAATTCGATTCAAACAAACTTGTTTTAAGAGTTTGTGAACTTTTAAAAGATACAGATGTATTGGTATTTGAAGATTATGATAAAGGAGTATTGGATGAAAAGAATATTCTTCAGATCATTAAAGAAGCAACTGAATTAAATGTTCCGGTAGCTGTTGATCCAAAGAAAAGAAATTTTCTTTCATATAAGGGAGCAACTTTATTTAAACCTAATTTGAAAGAATTGAAAGAAGGCACTAATCATCATTTTGATATTGATGATAAAGTTTCATTTGAAACAGTTGTGAAAAAGCTGATGAGTGAAATGAAATTAGATAATTTATTTGTTACTATGAGTGAGCACGGTGTGATGATTACTGATGGAAGACAATTTGACTATGTACCTGCTCATATACGTAAAATTGCTGACGTGAGTGGAGCAGGAGATACAGTGATAAGCGTTGCAGCATTATGTCTTGCATTAAAATTACCAAATAAATTAATAGCTGAAATTTCAAATCTAGCGGGTGGATTAGTTTGTGAAGAAGTTGGAGTTGTACCAATCGATAAGAATTTATTGCAACTAGAAATCTCAAATCTCAACTTATAAATAAATTGTATGAAAAGATTTTTCTTCATACTTATTTTATTTACACCAATTTTTATTTTTGCACAAGATGATGGACGAAAACCTGTTCCTCCTAATTCGGTTCGTGAAGCAGATGTGACTTTTTCAAAACGTGTTTGGCGTGTAATAGATCTTAGGCAAAAGCAAAATAGAAAAGCAATTTGGCCAGTTGCACCCATCAATAAAATTTTATATGATGCAGCATCAAATGGAAAGTTGATTCCTTATTTAAGTGATTCGTTAAAAACGAAAATGACCATTAAGCAATTTCTTTCTAAAGGAACGGATACCACTTTCCAAGAAACCCCGATAGATCCTAATGATCCTTCTATCACAAGATTGGATACATTGTTTACCCCTTTTGATGCAGTGGAGAATATTCGTCAGTTAATGGTCATGGAGGATTGGTATTTTGATAGAAAACTTTCTACGATGATTCCAAGAATTATTGCCATAGCACCGCTTTACAGATTGAAGGCTTTAGGTTTAGATCTTGGATTGCAGCCATTATGTTGGTTTAAATATGATGACCAGAAAAAAGTTGAGTCATGTTGCAGAGATGTTTTCATCACTATAAGAATGTTCAATAAAGAGAATAGCAGAAGCACATTTACTTTTGATGACTGGTTTGAACAACGTCAATTTGGAAGCTATATGGTTAAGACTTCCAATATTGATAACGTAAGTATTCTTCAGGATGAAGAAGTGAAAAAGATAGGATTGGGAGCATTGCTTAAGGAAGAACGAATGAAGAAAGAAAATTTTGATTACGAAGCGGATTTGTTCGAAGATTAATTTTTTTTAATAAAATGACAGAAGAAGAATTTAATAAAATCATTGAAACATTAAAAGGTGATCTGGTTATTTATGATGAGATGATCAAAGAAGTGTCAGCGGAAATGATTGCTGAAGGATTCACCCAATACCCTGTTTTTATTGCCACTGAGCACGATGTTAAAATTGGTGAGCTCATTATTGATAAAAATGATATGGCTGGAACTTTTAATATTTATGCAACCACAATGGAAGAGATGTTGGACAAGAATCTGATCCTTGAAAATAAGAAAAATGATTTTGTGAAAGCATACAAAGATCCCAAAAAATTTATGTGCACGATGCTGCTAACAGAAAAAGTTGCCAGTTTTATTTTTAGTAAATATAAATCAGTGAAAGAAGAAGAAAGAAATTCTTAACTCTATTTTTCGACATCAAAAAAAATCGCATAAAAACTTACACCATCATTTGCATCAAATTTTTCTCCACTATTTTTATTAATAAACAGCAAAGGTTTTTGTTCAAGTAATGGTCTCATTAACGAATCATTTTGATTGTTAATGTTTTCATTCATCAAAACTTGTTGATGAGGTTTTAGATATGGAATCAATCTGGGAAATGCACGTCTATCCATATTATTCACAACAATCACTTTGCTGTTTTTTACATCGTTTATCAGTTTTGAAAATTTATTGTTTGAGCGAATCATCAAAACCATACCCAAACAACTTCCCAAAAACATCACTGATAAAATGATGATCTTTATATTCTTAGAAAAAGAAAGATTTATTTGCAACAAAACAATTGCCATTAAAGGGTACAAGTAAACCAAATATTGTTCGCCCATGGCATGAACAGGTGTGATAAAGAACAAGTAAGGCAAAAAAATTATCGTACTTAGAATGCACAATAATTGCCAAGTTTCCGGAATCAATTTCCGGAAATATTTTTTTGGGAAAAGCTTTGTTCTAAATAAGAAAATCAGTAATCCAGACAAAACAGAAAATAGAAGTATCATCAAGTTCAGTATATGTGAATTAACTTTCATTAGCAAATTTTTTGCACTAAAAACCGGAAGTACAAACTGAATAAAACTTAATAGTATTTTACTGAAACGGAATGGAATTTCTTGCCATAAAAAAAGTTGTTTTCGTTGTTGTTGAATAATGAATGAATCGACATAGCAAGGGTGAATAATGGTCATAAAGGCAAACGATACTATTGATGCGACAATAATGACTGATAAATTCCTGAACTTATTTTCTCTAATTTTAATTAATGAAAATAAAACACATGCAGCCATCACATATATGAATGAGTAGTGCGTGAGTATGCCACAAATGCCCAAAATAACAATCATCAAAATATTTAATTTGTTTTGTGCCACTAACCATTTAAAAAAGAAATACAAATACAACACAGTGATTAAAGCAAGCAATTCATAGGGGCGCGCATTCATTGACACACCTATACACGCAGG
>Ga0265327_10004023_pt1 | contig 13375 bp, 8 predicted proteins | sample 41621metaG_FD_202089 | JGI IMG/M metagenome (GOLD analysis project Ga0265327, IMG submission 202089) | Rhizosphere microbial communities from Carex aquatilis grown in University of Washington, Seatle, WA, United States - 4-16-21 metaG | ecosystem: Host-associated > Plants > Roots > Rhizosphere >... | reverse complement strand
ATGGCTAAATTCCATGGAATCCTTCTCCAGATGGCCAAGTTTGCTGTTGAAGAAAAATGGATGAGTGGAAATGCGGTCGAGCGGATGATTGCGAACGTGAACTGAAATTCCGGGAGCCATTGAAACGTAACGGTGGATAGTGAGGTGCGGCGGAAATGCGCCGGGAGTAAAACAGCCGTAGCTGTAAGCCCCGATTTCGATTCCGTAGCGCGCTTTCATAATTCGCCTCGCGCTGAGGGAGTAGAATTGACCGCCTTCGAGTCTTAGCGCGAGCATCAAGCAAATGCGCCGCATTTTCGGGAGGCCAGAAAGAGCGACGAGGAGCGAACCGAGCGGCGAGGAGCGCAGCCCGGCGTTGAAGTCGGCAGAATTCATCAGGAAGACCGTTTAGCGCGAGTTCGCGCTCAGTGCAAAATCAAACGGTAAAATCTTTTTACGGCCCCGGTGAAGCTCGTGTCCACGAAATCGTATACGCCATTGGTCGCGCTCAGGATCGTCGTGAGCGTAGTCCAGTTGGTCATGGTCGTGCTGTATTGGATGTCGTAGGAATGACCGGCAGCAACGGGAAACACGAGGTGCAAGGTATTGGTTGCATCGAAAGCTGCGGCAATTGTGCCGGGATCAATGTAGCTAGCTTCGTTCGATGGAAAACTTTCGAGCCGCTGCGCATCGTATGAGGTAGCGACAAAATAATTAGTGGTGCCCGGGGTCAAGCCGGTGACGGTGGTGATAGTGGTGTTTCCGACGTCCATTCGTTGCGTATAGCTGCCAGTAGCAGGACCATAATAGAGATAATAGCCGGCAACGTTGGTGTCAGGGCTCGGCGACCATGCCAAATCAACGCCGCCGCTCGCTTGCACGGCCTGCGCCGATTCAATCCAGTTGCAACCAAGCGCAATTATTAGCGCGAAAATTAGGGTATAAATCCTCCTCATTGCCCGGCACTATCAGGCATAAACTCATATTGCGCTAGGGGTGCGGCCCCTTTTTTTAAGCCTTTGCCTGAGACATCCGGGTTTTTGGAATTGGAGTCAGTTGCCTGACGGAGTCGTGCCGGGGTCGATACGAGTTAAGCCCCGTAAGTTCGCTTAGTCAGAAGCCCCAGATCACGGTCGACGTACGCACCGGAACCCTAGATACCAATTAGCGAAAGAGGGAGCAGATTGATACGCTTGACCGCGGTATGCGCAACGAACGTTCTTTTGGTTTTCATCAAAAGATCCTCCACGAGAAAGACGGCTCGGTCCGGGCGGGCCGCTTGGAAATGTGATCATATCGCCGACTAAAGGACCGGTGGTGTCGGGTGAGCTTGCTTCCGGTTGTGAATACCAATCTCCTTGGTACCAGTCCCAACACCATTCGCGGACGTTGCCGGCCACGTCGTACAGACCATATCCGTTGACGGTATCCGGACCGGGCGGATCCTGCGTGCCGTTAAAGTAGCCTACAGGCGTATTCGTAAACGGGTGCCCCAGACCGATCTGCGTATAGGTTGCCATGTTCGTAGAGATTTGATTCAAGTACCCTTGCGTACTGCCATTCATGGGGCTGTCCCACGGATAGTTCTGATCGATCTGACCACCGCGCGCTGCTTTTTCCCATTCGGCCTCGGTGGGAAGGCGGTAACCATTCTTGGAAAAATCGCACGTCCAATTAGTGAGATTGTAGCACTGCGGCAAGCCTTCGCGTTCGCTTCTCCAATTGCAGTAAGTGACAGCACCGTACCAGGTGACGCCAACGACCGGGTTGTTGGTGCGACCGGCTTCGACATAGAAGCCAAACGCCGAATTGCCGTTAGTGTCTATATACCCACCGTAAATCACCTGGTTGAAGGAATTCGCAAAAATCGAACCTTTACATTGCAGCAGCGGGATGCCGGCAGAATTTCGTACCATTGCACTAGTATCAATAGTCACCCTCCCGCCGTCGTAAGCCCACTGCATCATTTCCGCCATTTTGCTGTTAACCATCTCGAATTGATCGCAAAAGAATGCACTCGTGTAAACCCAATGGCGCGGCTTCTCGTTCGTGTAGGTTAGGGTATTGTCGTCACCCATCAAAAAATGGCCGGCAGGGACCAGCTTCATGCCGGCGGGAAATGACGCGGTGTCGCTCGATATAAGGCGATAGAACTGGGTTTTAGAGGTGTTCGTGACAGAGAGCGAGCCAGTGGAGTTGGTCACGATCATCGCCTTACGTGGCACCCAGATATCGCCGATCAAGTTCGTTGCTGAATCGATGGCGACGAGCCCGTTGGTAAACCCGACGGTCCACGACGCTTTGTTTTGCGCACGATTATAGTTCAAAGTTTGCGCCCAAGTCGTCGCTGCGATAGCGCAAAGCACGGCGGTAAAAATTGATCTCATAGCGAGTGGGCCCCGGTTGTAGGTCGATTTACGGGGTGGGACGTACACGATAAAAGGCGCTGCTGTTGGTCGCGACAGCCGGTGTTGAGTCGAGGCCGCCGAGGCTTGGAATCGGCTGACCGACAGCGGACCAAGCTTGCGCTAATAGGTCGATACAAGTCTCGACCTGATATGAAACATTTGATTGGCCACGCCAGGAGATTTGGACCTGTGGCAGCACTATTGGTGTGATCGTAACGCTGCGAGCTGCTTGATAGATTGCTTTCACTTCACTCGCTGACAGTGTACGGTTGTAAATGCGCACGTCGTCCATCCGACCCGCAAAGTAACCGTCGTTAGGATAATTATCCGAATCCGCCCATTGTGGGGTTCCGTTATGGCAGGATGCACCGACGCATAACCATCTCAACGTCCTGCAGCCGTAAATGCGCAAAAAAGGTACGCCAACCGGATTGTTCGTGTAAGGAACGCCATCGAAGTAGGCGGTGGCGATATTGGAAACACAATCGATGGTCGCGGTGTAAAGGTGCAGGGTGGTGGTTGAAAAATTGATACCGTTGTTGGGCCACGTCAAAATTTTTAGCGCCCCGTTACCAGTGAGGCCAGGGCCGCCATTCGGATAGACCCAGAACGTCAGGGCCGGATCGGAGTTTCCATATCGTCCGAAGCTCCAGCAGTTAGACGCACTCGGGGTGGAGTTGCTAATTAACGCGTAATTGTAGCCGCAATCAAGAATGGAAACGACTGATTTGTTCGTATTCTGATCGAACTGAAGCCAAACACTGATCGTGGCGTTGGTCATAACGGCGAAGCCCTGGAGATTAGTGACAGCGATGTATTGAGACAGAGGTGTGACGGTACCGAAGCCACCGACGCAGGTGAACTGGGCGCCCATGCCGCCAAAGGAACCGTTGGTATAGGAGAGAAAGTTGGTGGTGTTGTATTGGATTCCGTTGTTACCGAAACTGCTCGTGTCGACAACGGTTCCATCAGCAGGTTGCGTTTCGAAATCGTAGTGCAGGACGAGGTTCGGATCGTTTTCCAAAATGCCACCGGCACGCATTACCTGCGCGCAGATTAACACAAGCAAAACGAAAATTGTTTTGAGTGATGAAAGCATTTTGGTTGTTAGCGCCGCTGAACGCGCCGATTTGATCAATGCGCGACCTCGCAGGGACCAATACTCCATTTCCCAAGTCTGGCGTCGCCAAAAAAGTCATTATTGAAGGTTTCGAGCACATGGCCTTTGCCCGCGAGGATGCTGTTTGGCTTGAGGTGGAAGTCACGCGCGGTCGCAGACATAAACCCGGGATCACCGCCATTGATTCCGTGCGGCTCTAAAAAGACCCAGCTGGAACGCCCCCGCACCGACTGCTTGCGGCTGAATCGTCGACCCGCGACGTAGTTGTAATCACATTGTAAATCGGTCAGGCCCGTTGGCGCGTCATACCAGCCAAACTGCGGATTATCGACACGCGAACCACATTCGAGAAAAATGTTGTTCTTGGCCCCGCTACGCCAGGCAGGACCTTTTTTGTTATTTGGCGCAGCGAACAATATAACAGAGCCGGTGTTTGTCGTGCATTGATAGAACAAATTATTGTACCACCACACGCCCGGCAAGTCGCAGTTTGCTGCGTAAGACATGCGAACAAAGATGTTATTGCGAAAGGTCCAATCGCGAATGTCGGGCACTCCCTTTTGTTCGAGTTGGCAGATTTGGCTGAGGGAATCGGCGCAGTAGTTTCGTTCGAAAACGATGTTGTAGGCAGCGACGCCCCAGTCGCCGAAGGTCTGAATCAAATCCGGATGGCCGCGGGTTTCGGTGACGCTGCCGAGCCCCATGTTGGTGATGATATTGCCGACAATATGATGGCCGGCACCCCACGCGCGGACGGCATCGCCTTCGTTGAAACTATTCGCAAATGCGTTGCCAATGACGAGATTGTTAGAACCAAAAAGATTTACATTGATGTGGCCAATGTATTCGAAAAAGTTGTTGCTGATAATGCAATTGGCCGGGCCTTCTTCAGGGAGTTTTCCGTGGGATTCCATGTCGATGCCATAACTATTAGTGAGGTGGTGGATGTGGCTGTTAATAATCGAAGCGTAGTGCGCGAGGGGGAGAACTCGAATAGCGGCGTCGTGTTTGGCGACCGGACCAAAACCAATGTCGAAGCCGTCGATCGTGACGTGGCTGCCTTGAATGACGAATCCTTTATTGCGAGCGCCTGTGCTTCCTTTGAAAACGATCGGTTCGTTCGGATTACCGCTGGCGGTGACACGGACGTTTTCTTCGTAATAACCGCCGGCGACGTGAACGATGTCGCCGGGTTTAACGACGTCGGCGGCTTTTTGCATCGTGCGGAATGGCGACTCTTGCGAGCCCATGTTTTGGTCAGCACCGCTGAGCGAGACGTAGAGGTCCGAGGCGTCAGCTGCAAAAACCAAGATAAATAGCAAGAGCAACGCACTACAAAAGCGGCAAAGGACTGCCGCGCTCCAAGACGCTTCGCGTGTTATTAGACGAAATGACATTCTTTTAGCCAAGGATTTTGGTGAATGTGTCGCCGAGCTGAGCGCGCGCGGTTTCGATGCGCGGCGGCAATGACGCCGAGACCTGCTGACGGTTTTTGAAAATTTCCAGGGTGCGGCGCAAGGCCTCTTCCTTGCTGGTGGTGCGAGCGTCGATGACGCAGTCGCCGATGCCCACGGAATTGAATACGCCAGCGAATTTTTTACTGTAAGCGACAGCAACAGTGGGGATGCATTGGGACACGGCTGCGATGCAGGCGTGCATGCGCGTGCCGATGAAGAAATCGGTCATTCCGATAACGCCTTTGATTTCATTCTGGTTCAATGGCTGGCTAACAATGTGAATGCGTGATTTCATTTCAGCTGGAATCGCGTTCATCAATTCGCGCGAGGCGGCAGGATCGCTTTCGGCACTGTGGTCCGGCGCGAACGTGTGCGGGACAAGCAGCACGCGATTATTGGTATCCGCGAGCAGCGCGCGCAATAAATCAGCCAAATAACCGCGGTAATCCAGTTGCAGACTGAACATGTTAGCGCGAGTGTAACCGCCATTGTAGACGAGGCCATTGACGTTCAGACCGATAAGGCAGGCAGGTTTTTCTTGCGGCAGTGGCGGCTCGATGTGAGCGTCTGGCGGTTTGATTGATTCTAAAACGAAAGCGACATCAGGACAGAATTGCGCGGAGCGACGGCCATTGGTCAGTTGCTCGACCACTTTAATGCTGTCCTGGTCGCGAGAGAGAATAGTGGAAGCGTGTTTCAGGACGTAACGAGCGAGCAAGCGGGCAAACGGGTGTTTGAAGGGACCATAGGTTTGCGGTAGCAACGTTGCGCTGCCGCGCACCCACATCATTGTCAGCAATGGGATTGTGCCTTCGACAAAACGGCGAAGCCCATAGATGTCACTAAAGCTGTCGCCGCCGCGAATCTCGCCTACGAAGTCGGCTTCAGTCGCGGCTTTGAGCCACGGTGTCGCATTCAGAATTCTTTGACGCAACCCCGCGATTGGGACAGCCCGATAAAGTAACGCCATTGCGCTAATCCAAACCAAATGCTCGTAATATCGTGCTTTGGGAGACATTCGATAATTGACGCCGCGCAATAAATGGGGCGTTCCATCAACCAGCAGTTGCACATCCTCAGGCTGGCGGCTGCCCACCATTAGCGAGATTTGCGCACACGGTCGGCTTTCGACGATCAGTTTGACCGTGGAAGCACACAAAGCGGAAACACCACGGTTCCCGGTAGATAGTGATGCACCAATGACGCACGCTTTGTAGGGTGTGTGTGACATGAGACGGCAACCGAACTAGTGCTCGCGATTTATGGCGCGAAGCGGAAATTCCCCGGTGCAACTGGGCGCTGACCGCTGCGGGCATAAGCACCCGGCGGATCGCTGGGTGTGCGCGATGCGCCTTCGATGTCGTAGGGAAGCATCCACGCAGTTTGCACAGGGAAGTGGCTGGTCCACGCCGGGGTCAGATGATAGTTGCCGCCACCTAAGCCAGTGCTGCCGTTCCACGATTGATCGGAAACAAAACCAGCAAACGATGCGGAGTTCGTGCTGCCGGACGGAGGCTGGGTAAGACTCGTAATAGCCGGCTGGTAACTGGAAACGCCCGCGAATTCCTTGAGGAAGTTTCCCGGAGCCCCCGGACTATATTCAAGCCACGCTTCTCCTTGCGCGCCTACTCCCCAAATCTGCGGCCAGTTTCCGGTGCGGTTCCCGTCCGTGGTGTTGCCGCCGAACGTGTCGCCTTTGCGATTGCCGTCGCCGATCAGGTTGTTAGCTTCGCGCCACAATACCGTGTAATGCGGACTGCTTCCCAAGTCATCATACGCGCTGTTGTATTTTCCGCCGACGACTGTGTTGTTAAAAATCATCATGTTGGTCGCCGCCGCCGTACTGCCGTCGCCGTGCAAAACGCAAAAAGCATCCCCCGAAATGGGATTGATACTCTCCAACAGGTTCTGGCAGAAGACGGCGCCGTAATCACAGTTCGTCACGTTGTAGAATGAAATAAAAGTCGAAGTCGAATAGTAAGATCGAACGAATTTGTTGAACGCAACGATACACTGTTCAGGAACGCGCGGCAGACCTGACAATCCCGACCCAATAAACGTTCCCACCTGATTTGTGCTGTCTCGCAAGTTGCCGATAAAGCAATACGAATGAGACGCCGGACATTTCCCGAGAATAGTAGAACCTCGCACCAACGCCCAAACGATATTTTGCGCGCCCTGGTGCAAAAAACCTTGATCGAAATTTCTGACGATACAACGCGTCACCCAATGGAAGCCCGGTCCGTCCACGAGGTCTGCCGATGAATTGGTCACGTCAAATGAACAGGCGTCGAACCAGAGGTTTGACACGTTTGCAAAAGTGAAAGCCGCGTTGACGGAAATATTGACGCCGGAGATTTTGATTAAGCCATTGATGTTACCAACGCCGCTCTTGCTGTTGATCACGGCGGTTTGGCCAGGATAGTTTGTGATGACAAGCCACGTCTTACCGCGTGTCACGGACGGTGACGCACTGGTGCCAGTCCAGGCGTTGCTGCCGCGCAAATAAATGATTCCGCCCGACACATCGTCGTGACCGTAAACAATCGCATTGGTTGTTTGGATCGCATGCGCTGCTTGAGAAATACTGGAAAAAGCTGCAGGTGACGCGGAGGTATTCAACGCAGTTGTAATTGCAACCCCGTTGGCCGTGCCGGTGGTTGGATCAACGACGGCAGATGCGGTGCCGTATTGATTGTTCTGGTCGGCCAAATAATAGAGCGGCGCGTAATATGGGTCAGCCGCTGTATAAAGACCGTCGCTGGTGTCGAGCACGCTATGCACGTCGCCTATCCACGGCAGGGCGCGGAAATTGTTCGTGATGATGTCACCGGATGTAAATGTCGATGAATTCATTGTGGCAACGAATTCACAAATCGGAACTGCATCTCCAATTGTTGTATCGACCGACATACGGCTAACAACGTTGGTGACGGAGTGACCGTGCGCGTCAGTAGCCCAGAATTGCACAGCAGCAACCGGCGATCCGTTTTGACCGAAGCGATTAAATGCAACACAGCGGAGAGTGTAGGTGTTGCTCGTGATGCGGTCGTAATTTGGCCAAGTCCACTTGCCGATGGTTTTCGGGAACACCATCGTCGAACCGTTCGTTGCTGTGACTGTGGCGTTGGCGTTATTTGCCGCATACCACCCAGCGTCGACGCTTACGTTTTGGATGGAATCGTTTTGGAAAATGTAATCGCTTAAAGCGCAACGGATCACAGCATCGGCGCCACTGGCAGTCACGTCGTTGATATAATTCGTCGCGGATTGGCCGTTCACGCCGTAGGGAAAGCGAAGTTGTTTGGTCGCGTAAACAGTTCGTAAAAAGGTGGTCGGAGCACCGGTCGTATCGTACCCAGGGGAATTGACGGTAATTTGAACTTTGCTCATGCCGGAGTTGTTAGCGCTCCAGCCAAAGTTGAAAGAGCCGTTTGTCGGCGTGCTGGCGACGCAGATACGCACGACCCAGCCGTTGGGCTCAATCGTGGCCCATTTGACGTCGCCTACCGCAGCGAACGCTGCGAGTGGCAAGAAAATCAGCGCTGTTAAATGACAGAACAGCTTCACAATTGTGAGTTACTGCAAAGAACCGCGTGTTGCGGCGAACTGGCGTATTGTTAAGCAGTTACTATGCCGGTTGCAACCGCTTTGCAACATAGCTCAAGGCGAGGTAATCCGCACCCGATAGAACCGGCGGGGATCGGCGGGAAAAGCGTCGGATAAAACTTGCTGAGAGCCGTTGCCGCTCGCGCTGGCTACTGGCTGCCAAATGGTTGCCGTAATATCGGGAAGACATTCCAGATAATAAGTCGCGCCAGTCTGCGTCGGTACAGCGACACTGAAGGTGTTGGGCGCGTAGGTGGGATTTTGCAGCGAACACGCCTTGGCAGAGGGGAATGCAAAAACGCCCGGTGGATCCGATGCGCTACGAGGGTTTCCATCCAGGTCGTACGGAAGAACCCATTGTGTCTTGAGCTGCCAGAGCGGCGAGGTACTTCGTAGATGGTAATCTCCTTTTCCGGGAGCGATTCCGTTTGTCTGCACGGTCGCAGATTCGCGGTCCACAAAGTTGAAGCATGTTGCCCATCCGCTGCTTGGGCCGGCACCAAACGCGTTGTGATTGCTGTAACTGTTTATACCGAACCAATTCCAATGCCACCCGCCGTCCATTTGCGCTGGATCCAAATCGGTATTCGCCTGCGCGCCAACGCCAAACATTACCGCCCAATTTCCAGTGCGGACGCCAGAAGGAGTGTAGTCCAAGTCGTCTTTGGAATTAATCTGGTCAAAAACGTTGTTCAGTAAAGTTCCGTTATTGCGCTGCGCCACGATGGAACCATTTGTTCCCCCTCCAGCGTTCTCCAGCCAATTTACGCGTTGGCCAACTATGGTATTATTCCAACAAAATATGTTGTCGCCAATGTTCGTATCAGAAAGTGACGTGGAAGATTCACCTACTGACATACAACGAGGGGCGTTAGGAAATTCGTTTACGTGTTCTATCAAATTCTGAATGACAGCCGCGCCATTGGTCGTACGCATGTAACTGCCGGCATGCGCCACCTTGAACACGTCGCTCCCCAGCGACGCATTCTCGCACATGAATCGGTTAAATGCTATGATCGGATACGAGGGCGGTTCGTGCACGAATGTGTCCGTCCAATCCGCTTTTGACGGACCGTTAGTGCCAGAATCGCGCGCATTCCCAAGGACCGTCGACGGAAACCAATTGCGAACCAGGCCCGATATGTCATTTCCTCGGATCAGCCGAAGATTTGAGTTGCGAACGCCCACCGGCAAAAGTCCTTGCGGGATTTCTTGAACGACACACTGCGTTACGTACCAGTTGGTGCAGCTATCGACGATTGCACCTTGCGTCGAATTGATGGAAAACAAGCAATGGTCGAGCCAGAGAAAATCGGTTTGGCCGATAATGGATGTCGCGTTGAGGCACTGGAAGGTGCAGTTGGAGATTCGCGTGAGTTGAGAGAGAAAATTTCCAGATGAACTGAATGCGTCGACAATGGTCACTTGCGAGCGGCCTACCCCGGGGAACGGCGCGACGGTCATCCACGTTTTCGGATAGTTCGTCAGGCCGATGTTGGTTGATGCACCATAGAAGTAATTCCCAGGCTGTAGATACATCATAGCCGCTCCATTTTCTCGCATCGCTGATCCGAACAGCGCTTTGTTAGTTCGAGCCAAAGCAAGTGCGGCAGCACCGGTGGTAGCGAACGCCGGTGGTGGGGCATTGGGACTGAACGAAGATGATGAGACGACCATGCCCGAAACATCCGAACCGTTAGGCGAAACAACGGCAACTTGCACCGGATAATTGTTCTGGTTGTCGAGGAACATCGGCAAAGGGGACGCTTGCATCGACGGGAAGGCGTACCGGCCGTCGGAGGTCATTAGCGCTGAGTTCGTGTCACCGATCCACGGATAAGCCGCGAAATGCACCGTGAGCCGATTGGACTGCGCAAGGTTGGAACAGTCGATGTTGCCGACGTATTCAACGATCGGCACGGCGTCCCCCTGGCTGCGATCAATTGTTGGGCTCAAGACCGTGTTAGTTGGACTGCACGTATTAGACTCGTCGACCGCCCAAAATTGGACACAACGCACCGGACGACCGGATCGCGCACCGTGTCCAAAGGCAACACATCCGACGGTCGCAATATTGTTAGTAATTCGTTGAAAAGGCGGACGTGACCAGTTCCCGACAACGCGGCCCGCAAGGTTTGTTGAATTATTGATAACCGATACTGTCGGCTGAAGTGCGTTGTTCCCGTACCAGTTTGCCAAGACGTTCATCGTCAGATTGGAATCGGTAAGGTAGACGTAATCAGACAAACCAAGCCTGACGAGGGTGTTCGTCCCACTGCCTGTCACGTCCAGGACGTAATTGAGTGCAGTCTGGCCGTTGACCCCGTAGGGGAAGCGAAGAGTGCGGGTGCCGTAGACAGTGCGAGGAAACGTAGTCGGCTTCGCATTGTCGTCGAATCCGAGCGAAGTCAAGTTGATCACCAACTTGCCGGGAGGAATTCCAACAATCGTTGCGCCTCCAACCACCTGATTCGCGAAACCGTAATCAAAAGACGAAACATTCGTTAGCGAGACAACGGTCACGTCCAGCACCCAACCGTTCGATTCGACAACGGCTGAGACAATGTCGCCAGGAGCAGCGTATGCTTTGACGACCAGCAGCATTAACGCCGCTGTCATCAGAACGACAAGTCGTTGAAGGAATTTATTATACTGTGTCTCGCCCTTCTTGTTCATTGGTCAGTTGCAGCAGAGCCAGTGAACGTCTCGCTATGCGAGTGCCCGAAGCTTTGGATCATTGAATAGTAATCGACGGAGCTCAACAAGCTCTTATAGTCCTAATTATGGTCGGTAATACCCCTTTTGTATCGTGAGGGAGTTCCTTGCGCGTCAAAAGTCATAGCGGAGCCAAAGCATGTTTTGCGGCCGCCAGAATTTTGGTGGTAACTTCGGCGAGATCCGCCGGTACCAGATTTTATGATACCCGACTTCGAACCCCCGTCGGATTGCAGAAAACATCTTAAAGCGTCTCAAAGACACAGCGCGATTTGCAACAATTCGAACGATTTTCGTCGGATATTCCACTGCACCCAAACGTTTCTTATATTCGTAACTTGCAAGGCCGGCTTCTGCGCGACTCTTTCCTTCGCCGATGGCAGCAGAAATCATCGCAAGAGCGCCAGCCGAGCCGAGACTTATTCGTTCCCACTGAGGAGCAATATCTCTCGATGGCAGCTCCCAGTAATATGAGTCACCGAAAGAAAAGGTAAACTGATTCGCAATCACCTTATTATCGGCAAGTATCCGAATAAACCGAACGCGGCCTTGTTGAGCTTGTCGTCGCACGAGGGCTCGATTGAACTCCAGCGCGCGCGGCCAGGAACCAAAATGACCGGGTCTTCCTTCTGCGCGCCATTGTTGCGCGTGTTGAACCGCGAACTGATCGAACTCTTCGATAACGACCGACGGATCGATCACAACGTCGTTCTTGATGACACGGCCTCGCTCCATGACACGCGCCTCATATTTTCGATTTTTACGCTCTTTGGAACTAAGCGACTCGAAGTATTGCTCCATGTCTGCCGGCAGGTGAAACATCGAATGCACGCCAGTGACAGTTTCATAGCGCCCGACCAAGTCGGGGTCGTTGGCACAAACCCGCTCCAGAATATCAGTAGTTGGTTGCGTTGTCGAAACTGGGCCGATACTGATTAAGTCACAACGGTCCTGCTCAAACAATTGTCTCAAAATCGTCCGAAACACCGCGGCAGAGACTGATTCCGAAACGGCCAGCGTAAACGGTTTAGGCGGAATGTTGGACCCCACCAACCGCGCGATGCGCAAGTTCAAAAAGCCAAAGCCAATTTCGTCAACATACAGTGGGATAATCGCTACAATTTTTGCATCTTCGTAACAAACGAGGATACGGAGCTGTCTCCCTGTGCCATAAAATTCCCACCACGTCCTGCACCAGTCGTACGTCATGTAAACAGAGCCCCCAAATGAGAGGACCGCCGCATCCCAGTCTTTACGGAATGAATCGCATTCGGAAAAGTCTCCAAACACAACACAACGGATCGGCGACACGGCTGGAGCCGTTTGGACAGGGGCTTGCATCAATGAAAATGACTGAGTTGCCAGCAGGCTGCCAGCAGCTACGGGACAATGCGCAGATTGCTCGGGGGCGCCGGCTTCGGGGTGCTGGCGATCGTCACCGTGTTACCACCCCCGGCGTTATTGGCGAGGTTCATAATTTCACTCGCAGAAAGCGTGCGGTTATAAATGCGGAATTCACCGAGCACGCCATTGAACCAACCGCTGTTCGGATAGTCGTCAATATCCTGCCATTGCGGCGTGCCGTTATGTGACCAACAACCGAGACTTACCCAGTTGAAGTCGTTCGTCATTTTGTAGAAAGGCGCGCCCATTGCATTTGACGAAACAAGGCTGCCATCGAAATACGCAAGGAGGTTCGTTCCTGTCGTGCTACCGTTCCAGGTCAACGTGTAAAAGTGCCAATTGGTGGTATTCCCCGTGAGAGTATGATCGGGCCACGACAGTAACGTCACCGGGTTTGCCTGCGGATCAGTCGAATAAAGCCTCATTACCGTCTGGTTGTTGTCTCCGCTTACCGGACTGAAACCGCGACCTATGAAGAACGTACCAGCACTCCATGGATACCCCTGATAGCCGCAATCATAGATCCTCTGCACTCGCATCTCATCCGACCAAACAACCCCGTTGCTCAACGTAGCGAAGTACTGCGCCCAAAAACTAACGGAACCATTCGTCAGGTTTTGCAAATTACTGAGATTCGTTATTGCGACGTAATCACCCCAACCAAGATCGGTACTTTGTTCATA
>Ga0265327_10004022_pt1 | contig 13381 bp, 14 predicted proteins | sample 41621metaG_FD_202089 | JGI IMG/M metagenome (GOLD analysis project Ga0265327, IMG submission 202089) | Rhizosphere microbial communities from Carex aquatilis grown in University of Washington, Seatle, WA, United States - 4-16-21 metaG | ecosystem: Host-associated > Plants > Roots > Rhizosphere... | reverse complement strand
AAGCGGATGCCCCAGGGTCAAGAGATCACGGCCGACGAGAGCGTGACGTAGCGGGGCTGCTCACCCCGCGCCCCGGGGACCGACTCGACCAGGCACAGCTCTGAGACGGTCCAGGTGGCCTGCACCGCTTGCCCGGCGAGCGAGCGGGAGAGTCTGGCCCGCCGTCGGGCCCGAGCGAGGGTGAGATGGCCGCGGTACGGCCGCTCATCCAAGGCGCGGCCGGCACCGAGCGCCGTTGCCCTGAACGCTGCCGCGGCGATTTCCAGTCCGGCCACCGGGACGGTGAGCACGGCCGGCCCGAGGAGCTCGGTGGCGGGACCAAGCGTGGCCTCGGGGGAGCGATCGAGGGCGGCGGCGGTGTCGTCGACCACGCCGGCCCATCCCGCGAGCTCGACCTGTGTCACTTCACCGAGGAAGGCGACCGTCACGTGCCACCGATCCGGCAACGTCCAGCGGACCTCTGGTACCTCGGGTCGCGGCAGCGCGGCGAGCGCGTCGCGAACCTCGACCGGGGGCCACGCGGCCACGAACAGGCGCACCCCACCAGTGTGGTCCGCTCGAGCGTCCGGGGTAGGTTGCGCGCGTGGAGGATCGTGGTGGCACCGGCAGGTTGGTCGAGGCGGTGCTCGGCGATGTCACTCTTGAGGCCGTCGACGCCGTCGTCAACGCGGCCAATGCCGCCCTGGCACCGGGGGGCGGGGTGTGCGGGGCCATCCTCCGTGCGGCGGGTGCGGACCGTCTGGGGGCCGCGTGCGAGGCACTCGGGGGCTGCGCCCCTGGGGACGCCAAGGCGACCGACGGGTTCGATTTGTCGGCGCGGTGGATCATCCACGCGGTCGGTCCGGTGTGGCGCGGCGGGGGAGCGGGGGAAGACGACCTTCTCTCTTCCTGCTATCGCCGGTCGCTCGAGGTGGCCGACGAGCTCGGCGCGCGCTCGGTTGCCTTCCCGGCTATCTCCACCGGTATCTACGGCTTCCCGGCGGAGCGGGCGGCCGGTATCGCGGTCTCCGCGGTCCGCTCATTCTCCGGCGGGGTGCAACTCGTGCGGCTGGTCGCCTTCGACGTGTCCACCCTCGGCCTCTACCGCGCCCTGCTCGGCTGAACGGCTGCTTCAGCCCCCCTGCGCCAGGAGCTCACGGCGCAGCAGGTCGAGCGCGGTGATGGCCGCGTACTGGCGGATCCGAGGCCGGTCGCCGAACAGTCGAAAGCCACGGGTGGTCGGTGGGCCGTCGCCAAGGGCCAGGCCGACGAAGACCGAGCCGACGGGGACACCCTCCTGCTCGTCGGGTCCTGCCACCCCCGTGATCCCGAGGGCGACGTCCGCCTGGAGCACCCGGCGGGCCCCCAGGGCCATGGCCCCGGCGGCCGCTTCGCTCACGACCGGGCCCTCAGGCACCCCGAGGACGGCGTGCTTGATCGCAGTGTCATAGGCGACCACGCCACCCTTGAACCACGTACTCGCCCCCGGGATGTCGACCAACCTCGAGGCGATCAGCCCTCCGGTCAGCGACTCGGCGACCGCCAGCGTCTTGCCCTGCTTGCGCAGGACGGCGGCCACCGCCTCTTCCATCGACTGGTCGTTGGTCCCGAAGACGATGTCGCCCAGCTGCGCCTCCAGGACGTCGCGCACGCGTGCCTCTTCTTCGTCGAGCAACGCCTGCACCGCCTCCTCGGTGGGGGCCCGAGCAGTGAGTCGGACCTTGATCCCCTCGATCCCGCTGGCCAGGAAGGCGATGGTGACCGAACCGCCTTCCAGGGCGTCGATCCGTCCCTGCAGAGCTTCGGCGAGCCCGGACTCGCTCGACCCCCAGGTGCGCAGGACGCGGCTCACGATCACCGACGCGTCGCCCGAGGCGGCCATCCGCCGACGGAGGTCGGGCAGGATCCCCCGGGTGAACATCTCCGCCATCTCATGGGGGACCCCGGGGACGGCGTAGACGACCTTGTCGCCCAGCGGACAGATGAGCCCGGGGGCGGTGCCCTGGACCTGCTCGATGACCGAAGCCCCCTGCGGCACGTCGGCCTGGCGGGCGTTGTTGGCGGCCATCTCGCGACCCCGAGCACCGAAGAACCCGGCGATACGGGCCACGATCTCCTCGTCGCGCACCAGGGGGACGTTCATCACCTCGGCAATGGCCTCGCGGGTGATGTCGTCCTGCGTCGGGCCGAGGCCGCCGCAGACGATCACCCCGTCGCTGCGGGCAAGGGCCGTGCGAAGGGCGAGCACGATGCGCCCGTGGTTGTCGCCCACAGCCTGGTGGAAGTGGGAGGCCACGCCGGCGGCGGCTAGCTCTTCACCGAGCCACGCCGAGTTGGTGTCGGCGATCTGGCCGAGCAGGAGCTCGGTGCCGACCGCCACGATCTCGACCCTCACGTCGTCATCCGATCGGCCGACCCATGGCCCGGCGCCCGTCCATGAGGTACTGCACCCCGGTTGCCAGGGTGAGAACGGCAGCGAACCACACGAAGGCCAACTGCAGGTCGTGTGCCGAGGCCAACGGGGGAAGCAGGCAGGTGGCGATGGAGAGGTCCTGGACGAGCGTCTTCACCTTGGCCGAGGTGCGGGCCGGGATGGACACCCCCCGCCGGCCGGCCCACGAGCGATACACGCTCATGCCGACCTCCCGGGCGGCGATCAGCACAACCGGCAGCCAGGGCAGGTGGCCCTCAGCAGCCAGGGCGAAAAAGGCGCTCAGTACCACCACCTTGTCGGCCAGGGGGTCGAGGAAGGCGCCCGAGCGCGTCGCCCCCTGACGACGGGCCACCCAGCCGTCGATGCCGTCGCTGAAGGCCACGGCCGCCCCGACCACCACCGTCCACCACGAGGCGCCCTTCACCACGATGAGCGCCACGAAGATGGGGGTGGCCGCCAGGCGGGCGAGGGTAAGGGCGTTGGCCGGGGTGGCCAAGGCGGAGGGGCCGAAGGTGTTCTCCCCGGTCGTCATCGGGCCACCTCGGCGGTCACGGGGCCCGAGGCGCTCGACGACCGGCCGATGGGCTCACCCACCAGGTCCGTGCCGAGAGAGGCGGTGAGCAACACGTCGAGGAGGCTCCCGACCTCGAGGTCGCCGGGCACGTGCACCACACCGTCGATCTCCGGGGCCTCGTGCACGGTGCGCCCGACGGCCGGAGCGTCCACCAGCACCTGGCGGATCTCGCCCACCAACAGGTCCCGCCGGGCGGCGGTGACGGCGTCCTGCAGCTCGGCGCACTCGCCCAGCCGCTCGAGGGCGAGCCCGGGGGGGATCTGGTCGGGGAGGCCGACGGCGTGCGTCCCCTCCTCGGGAGAGAAGGTGAAGAAGCCGGCCCAGTCGAGCTGCGCCTCGCGCAGGAACGCCAGCAGTCGGTCGTGATCCTCTTCGGTTTCGCCGGGGTAGCCGAGGATGAACGAGGAGCGGAAGGTGGCCGTCGGCTCGGCCCGCCGTATCTCGGCGATCCGCTGGAGGAACCGCTCGCCGTCGCCCCACCGGCGCATCCGGGCGAGCAGCGGTCGGGAGACGTGCTGGAGGGAGAGGTCGAAGTACGGCACGCCGGTGTCGAGGACGGCCGACACCAGCTCGTCGGTGAGGCCCGACGGGTACAGGTAGAGGAGGCGGGTCCGCTCCACCAGCTCACTCACCGACCGGGTGAGTCCGACGACGGGCTGACCGCCGCCGGCCCGACCCCCACTGCCACGGTCTCGACCGTAGGAGGCGAGGTCCTGGGCCACCAGGACGACCTCGCGTACCCCGGCTGCGCCGTTCGCGCCGTCGGCCAGCGCCGCCACCTCGGCCAGCACGGCCTCGGGGGTGCGAGACCGCTGGCGGCCGCGGAACGAGGGGATGGCGCAGAAGCCGCAGATGCGGTCGCAGCCCTCGGCCACCTTCACGTAGGCCCATGGGGCGCCGGCCGCCGGGCGGGGGAGCTCGAGGAGGTCGAACGACCCGGCGCCCACAAGGGGGTCGGCGGGCAGTCGGGACGGTCCGAGGGTGACCGGCACGGGAGCCACCGTCGGCTCCAGCGATGCCCCGAAGCCGGCCACCAGGTCGACCTCGGGCAGGGCGTCGGCCAGTTCGGCGCCGTAGCGCTCGGCCAGGCAGCCGGTGACGACAAGCCGTGCTCCCGGTGACCGGGCGTCGGCCAGGGCCAGCACGGCCTCGATCGACTCCTGGCGGGCCGCCTCGATGAAGGCGCAGGTGTTCACCACGACCAGATCGGCGTCCTCGGGTGCTGACGCCGGGCGGTAGCCGTCAGTGGCCAGCCGCCCGGCCAGCTTGTCCGAGTCCACCTGGTTCTTCGGGCACCCGAGCGTGTGCAGCCAGTAGCGGCCCTCGGCCATGCGACGTTCCACTCCCTTGCCGGCGGGGAGGGACCCGTCCACGCGGGTCCGACACCGATCGATGGGCCGGCGACCGCCGACCGGTGTCGGCGGCCGTCACACCGGCCGTTGCGCGGAGAGGGAGGGATTTGAACCCTCGGACCGGGTTCCCCCAGTCAACTCATTAGCAGTGAGTCCGATTCGGCCGCTCTCGCACCTCTCCGAGGGGCTCAGTGTACGCCACGCCCTCTGGCCCACCCCAAAACGAAATGGCCCCGTCCACCTGCCGTTTCTCCGCCCTCGGCGAGACCTCCGACCGATGTGGATGTCAGGCGCGCCGCGGGTGCCACACCCGTGAGGTGGATCGGGCCACCTCGACGTCCGTGGCGTTCGGTGCGCCCGCCGCAAGGCGCCCTTGCATTTACTACGTTGTACGTAGTAGAACGTAGGCATGGCTCGGGGCACGCTCCGCCGCACGAACGACCCACCCTTCCTCATCCTGACCAGCCTGGCGGGGGGCCCGAAGCACGGTCACGCCCTGGTCGGGGACATCGAAGCCTTCGCCGGCGTCCGGCTCGGCCCCGGCACCCTCTACGGCGCCATCACCCGTCTGGAGGAAGACGGGCTCATCGAGCCGCTGCCGACCGAGGGACGGCGCCGTCCCTATCGGCTGACGGCCGCCGGCTCGTCGGCACTGGCCGAGGCGGTGGCCGAGCTGCGCAAGCTGGCCGACGCCGGCACCGCCCGCCTCGGCTCGGTGGCCGGAGTGCTGGCGTGAGCCCGACCCCGGATAACAGGACCGCCCAGCGGTTGCTTCGCTGGTACCCCGCCGAGTGGCGCGCCCGCTACGGCGACGAACTCGTCGCTCTGATCGAAGATGAGCACGGGGACGGTCGGCCACGGATCGGAGCCCGGGCCGAAGTGGCGTGGGCTGGTGTGCGAGAGCGCGCCCGGCAGGCCGCGGTGATCGGTGACCGCCGTCCGCCGACGGAGCGCATCTGGACCGGGGCGCTGGTCGTCCTCTGCGGGTGGAGCGTGTTCGTCCTTGGCGGAGCGGCTTTCCAGCGCCAGTCCGAGCACTTCGCGGTCGGTGTGCCGGCGGGTGCCCGCTCCGTACCCGTCGACGCCTTCCACGTCGTGCAGGCGCTCGCGGCCCTCGGTGGCCTGCTGGTGGTGACCGGGGCCTTGGTGGCGATGCCGGCCGTTGTCCGACTCGTGGGTGGCGGCGGGTGGCGCCAGCTACAGCGGCGGGCGGCCTGGACGGCCGGCACGACGGTCACCTGTGTCGGCGCAGTCGCCGGTCTGGCCGCGTGGGCCCACTCCCTCGGACCCGTGGCCCGCAACGGCGGGTCAGTGCTCTACTCGCTGGCCTTCGTGGGGGTGGGCCTGCTGGCGGCGTTGGCCCTCGGCCAGTGGACGGCCCTCGCCGTGGCGGCCGCCCGCCGTATCCACGTCGAAGCATGGCTTCGACGCACCGAGGCCGGGCTTGCCGCCGCGCTCTTCGTGGTCATGGCCGTCATCACCGTGGCTACCGCGTTGTGGTGGTCCGAGTTGGCCGCGTCCGCCCCATGGGTCCTCGCCGGCACCGGGCCAGGGTCACGCCCGGTGGCCGTCACCGTCTTCCTGGTCACCGCGGCGCTATGCATGGCCGCGGGGACGGCTCTTGCCGCCTACGGCGTCGGGCGGATGGTCGCGGCGCGGCCCCGTCGTCCCGCCTGAACCGCTCCGCGGATCGGGCGCCGGCCCTCCGCCCGGCGGGCGTTCACCGGCCAGGCCTGCGAACCCTGGACCCGCCACCACGTCGACGTGGTCCTGCGGCGGTGGCACGTCGCTCAGCGCGCGCCGGTCATGGCCAGCGCTTGTTGGCGGGTGCGAGCACGTCAGGGTTGCGCCGTCGCATCCGGGTTGGCCACGCCACGCGAGGCGGCCATCTGCCGCACTCGCGCATGGTCGAAGACGGCGAACTCGCCCTGCGCCTCCAGGGTGACCTCGCCGTTCTGAAGCAGTCGGCCGACCGAGTGGACCCGTCGATCGGTCCGAGACGTCACCTCTGCTTCGAACCGCGCTTGGACCCCGAGCAGGGTCGGGCGGCGGAAGCGGAGGTTGAGACGGACGGTCGGGCCGGTGGCGTCGGCCACCACGTTCGCCGCGGTGAGCACGATGTCGAAGGTGGCGGACAAGGCCGCGCCGTGCACGCACCCCGGTGCCCCTTCGAACGGCGCACCGAAGGTGACGAGCCCGATGGCCTTGGGCGGCTCGAAGTGCAGGTCCACCGGCGGAGCCACGGGGTTGGCGGCGCCGATCACCATGTCGAAGGGCATGGCGCGTGCGAGGATCGAGCCGTCGGCTGACAGCGCGGCTGGCCCGCTGCCCAGGTCGCGGGGGAACAGGCGAGAGACGGGCACCTCGGGCACGTGCGGCTCAAGCCGCCCGGCGGCCTCTGCCAGCCTCGCCGTGACCTCGGTGAGCACCTCTGGCGGTGCGTCGTTGGTCACGGCCAACTCGATCAGACGACGGAGCGAAGCGGCCAGCTCGTTGGTGGCGTCCTCGCGCCCGGAGACCGCCGGGTGGCTGTGGGGGTCCATGGAGACCGAAGGGTACCTGCCGCTCCGGACCGACTACGACGCTCCGGGAACAGCCGTCTTGGGTCCATCGACCGGCCGCGAGCACAATGTCGCCACGAACTCGGCCGGAGCTCGGTTGACGACGGCACGAAGAAAGGATCACGTAATGGGTGATGCCACGACAGGGGGAGAGGGCGTCCTCGCCCGCGATGAGGGCGCAGTCCGACTCCTCACCCTCTCGCGCCCCGAGCAGCGCAACGCCTTCACGATCGGTCTCTACGACGCCCTCTCCGACGCGCTGTGGTCGGCAGACCGGGACGAGAATGTACGGGTGGTGGTGCTCACCGGGGCCGGCACCGCCTTCAGCTCGGGGACCGATCTCGCCGAACTTGCCGACATCGCGGCCGGACACGGCCCGGCACGCGCCGGCGAGGCGTTCCCCGGTCTCGTCGCGGCCCTCGCCGAGGTGGAGGTCCCCCTCGTCGCTGCGGTGAACGGACCGGGGGTGGGGGTCGGCGCCACCATGCTTCCCTACTTCGACCTGGTCTTCATGGCCGACACCGCCAGGTTGAAGACCCCGTTTGCCGAGATGGGCGTGCCGCCGGAAGCGGCCAGCAGCTACCTCCTGCCCCAGCGCATGGGCTGGCAGCGTGCCTCCCTGATGCTGCTCGCCGCAGAGTGGCTGTCGGCCGAGGACGCCGTCGCTGCCGGGCTGGCGACCGCCCGGTGCACGGCGGCCGAGCTCTTGGACACGGCGATGGCGGCGGCGAAGCGGATCGCCGGCTTCGACCGCGCAGCGACGCGAACGATCAAGGCCCTGATGCATGCCGGGGAGCGCGAGGCGGCGCGTGCCGCCACAGGCCGGGAGCAGCAGGCCTTCGCCCGCCTCTTCGGGCGACAGGGGCCCGAGGACTGAACGACGTCGCCAGACCCGTGAGCGGTGTAGACGGCGGTTGGCTCAGGTCCGGGTCGTCACCGGCAGCTCGTCGCCGGCCCCCACCAGGCTCACCCAGACCGACTCGCCCTTCACCAGGTGGGACTCGGCCGCGCTGCCCCGGCTCAGCTGCACCCAGCACTCCTGACCTGTGGCCAGGCGGAGGTCGGCCCGGATCTCGAACCCAAGATGGGTGACGCGCTCGACGACTGCCGGTTGTCCACCGAACGCGCTGTCGGGGTGGACCACCAGGTCGTGCGGCCTGACCCACCGCCCCAAGAACTTGGTGGCCGGGCCCAGGAACTTCATGACGAACTCGTTGGCGGGGTTGTCGTACATGTCGGTGGGCGCCCCGACCTGCTCAAGGCGACCCTCGTTGATGATGGCCAGGCGGTCGGCCACCTCCATGGCTTCCTCCTGGTCGTGGGTGACCAGCAGCGTCGTCACCGCGATCGAGGTGTGCAGCTCGCGGAGCCAGACCCGCAGCTGCTGGCGCACCTGGGCGTCGAGCGCGCCGAAGGGCTCGTCGAGGAGCAGGACCCGTGGCTCGATGGCCAGGGCGCGGGCGAGCGCCATCCGCTGGCGTTGGCCTCCCGACAGCTGGGCGGGGTAGCGGTCGGCCAGGTGCCGGATCTTCACCAGCTCGAGCAGCTCGTCCACTCGTGCGGCGATCTCGCGCTTGGGGAGCTTGCGCACCTCGAGCCCGAACGCCACATTCTTGCGGACGGTCATATGCCGGAAGGGGGCGTAGTGCTGGAAGCAGAAGCCGATGCCTCGGTCCCGCACGGCGACGTTGGTCACGTCCTCGCCGTCAATCTCGACGGTGCCAGTGTCGGGGACCTCCAGGCCGGCCACGATGCGCAGCAGGGTGGACTTACCACCGCCGCTCGGTCCGAGCAGGGCGGTGAGCGACCCCGGCTCGACGGTCAGGCTGACGTCGTCGAGAGCAACGGCAGTTCCGAATCGCTTGCTGACCGATCGGATCGCGATTGCCATCGTCGCCTCCCTTCGGGTCTCCGAGCCAGGACGGCGAGCACGCCGAGCGCCAAGAGGGCCAGGATAACGGCCCCGGCGTAGGCAGCGGTTGGGTCGAGGTTGCCGATGCTGTCGCTGATGAAGAGGGTCATCGTCTGGGTGTGACCGGCGATGTCGCCCGACACCACGGCCACCGCCCCGAATTCGCCGAGCACCCGGGCCGTGGTGAGGGTCACGCCGTAGGCGAGGCCCGATCGAATGCTCGGAAGGGTGATGCGCCGGAAGGTGGTGAAGGGTTTCGCCCCGAGGGTGGCCGCCGCCTGCTCCTGCTCGTCGCCGATCTCCTGGAGCACTGGCAGCACTTCGCGCACCACGTAGGGGAGCGACACCGCGGCCGAGGCCATGATGATCCCGGGCACCGAGAAGATCACCTCGATCCCGCGGGCGGCCAACCAATTCCCGAACCAGCCGGTCTTGCCGTAGACGAGCAGGAGGGAAAGACCGATGATGACCGGAGAGATCGCCAACGGGATGTCGACCAAGGCGTCGAGGAGCCAGGCGCCGGGGAAGCGGTGTCGGGCGAGGATCAGCGACACGCCGACCCCGAAGACCGTGTTGAGCGGCACGGCCACCGCCACCACGAGGAGGGTGAGCATGAGGGCGTGGATGGCGTCGGGGGTGGTCACGGCCGACCAAGCGGTGCCGATCCCGTGCTGGAACGCCCGGAAGAACACGGTGCCGACCGGCAGGATGATGAGAAGCGCGACGTAGCCGAGGGCGAGGACCCGAAGCGGCCACTTGGCGCGCGACCGGCGTCCTTTGCGAGCCGTCGTCACGGCGCGTCCTGCACCGTGAACCTGCTGACCAGGTACCGAATGACGATGAGCACGACCAGCGCGCTGGCGATGAGCACCACGGACACCGACGCCGCCGACGAGAGCTCGTCGCTCTGGGAGAGGCTGAAGATCCACGAGGACGCCACTTCGGTCTTGAAGGGCAGGTTGTCCGAGATGAGGACGACGGAGCCGAATTCCCCGAGCGCGCGGGCGAAGGCCAGCCCCGCCCCCGAGAGCAGTCCCGGTGCGATGCTCGGCAGCACGATCTTCATGAGCACTCGGAGGCGGCCGGCTCCCAGCGAGGAGGCCGCCTCTTCCGTCTCGCGGTCGATCTCGGCCAGCACCGGCTGGACCGACCGCACGCAGAACGGCAGCGTCACGAAGGCGAGGGCGAAAATGATCCCGATCTTCGTACCGGCCACGTCGATGCCGAACGGACTGTCAGGCCCGTAGAGGGCGAGGAGGGTGAGGCCGGCGACGATCGTAGGCAGTGCGAACGGCAAGTCGATGATGGCGCTGACGAACTCCTTTCCCCAAAAGTCGTCGCGCACGAGGACCCAGGCGATCACCAGGCCCGCCAGCGTGTTGAAGATGGCGACGGCCAGCGAGCACAGGAACGTGAGCTTGAGCGCGGCCACCGCCTCGGGCTGGGTCACCGCCTGCCAGAACGAGCTGAAGCCGTGCTGGAACGCGTTGTCGAGCACCGCTGCCAGCGGGAGGAGGACCAGGAGACTCAGGTAGGTGACCACCAAGGAGGGTCCCAAGGCCCGGAGGGCAAGCCTCGGGACCCTCCCGGCGGTCGCTCTGCTGTGCGAGAGAACACTCAGCCCGTCCGGTGGTTCGGCGGGCAGATGTCCTTCAACCAGGGTCACGACGACCCCTCAGTCCCCGGACCGTCAGCCGCTGGCCGTGGAGACGCCGAGCTTCTGTTCGATCTGCGCCACCTTGCCCTTTGTCGGTGTGAAGAAGCTCTTGTTGACCTTTGTCCATCCGCCCAGCTTCTGGATCGAGAAGAGCGTCTTGGGCTTGGGGAAGTTGAACTGCGCGGCCACCTTCGGGAGGACGGGACGGTAGCCCTGCTGGCCCCAGATCTTCTGGCCGGCCGGGGAGAGCAGGTACGCAACGAACGCCTTGGCCGCCGTCGGGTTGGCGGCATGGGTGGTCACGGCGATCGGGTTCTGGATGAGGATGGTCTGGGGTGGGGTGATCACCGTCACCGGCTCGCCCTGGCTCTTGGCGTAGAGGGCGTCGTCCTCGTAGTCGAGCAGGACGTCACCCTGCCCCGACAGGAAGGTCTGGAGCGCCGTGCTCGCACTGGACGGCTGCGCCACGGTGTTGGCGAGCATCTTGCTGAGGAACGACGTGGCCTGGGCCGGGGTCTTGCCCTGCACGATCTGGGAGCCGTAGGCGGCCATCAGGTTCCACTTGGCGCTCCCCGAGCTGAAGGGGTTCGGGGTGATGACCTGCACCCCGGACTTCACCAGACCTGTCCACGTGGTGATGTGCTTGGGGTTCCCCTTGCGCACGACGAACGAGACGATGGAGTTGGTCACCATCCCCTTGGTTGGCCCCTTGGCCCACGAGCTCGACACCAGGCCCGCCTTCACGACCTTGTTCATGTCGAGCGAGAGCGAGAAGTTGACGACGTCCGCCGGGAGGCCACCGGCCACCGCGGTGGCCTGGGTGCCCGACGGCCCGTAGGACTGGCTGAAGGTCACGCCCTTCCCCGCCTTGGTGGCGGCGAAGGCGGTGAGCAGCGCGGCGTAGGCCGGCTTGGGCGTCGAGTAGGCCACGAGGGACACCGAGCCTCCTGTGGCGGCACCCGACGCAGGGACCCCGACCAGCAGCGTGGTGACGGCCGTGGCCATGGAGGCAGCTGCTACCAGTGCTCCTTTCAGGAATCGCCGAGACGTGGATGAAGGCATGTCGAGACGTGATTTCATACGCACAGGGTATCCGCTAAAGTTAATAAAACAAGTCGGGTATTAACCCACTCACGCGCCCTGGGTGGTGTGGACTGGATCGCCGCGGGGGTGGGGGCCGTCGACGAAGCCCCCCTCCAGCTGCTAAATGGCTGGTCAGGGCTGCCCAGTGGGCTTGGCGGATGTCCCCGTCAGCGGCGGCGGTGACCTTGTTCCGCAAACGCCTGGTCGAAAAAAGAAGAGGCTGGGGTCTCTCGAGTCAGGCTTTCCCGGGTTCGAAGGCCTCAGTGAAGAGGGCACCCTGGGCGGCGCCGGACCCCGAGGCCCCGCCCCCGGGGCCCCGGAGCACGTAGGCAATGGCCACCGCCAGCGCCGCGCCGGCGAGCGGACCCGCCACGTACACCCAGTACCCGGTGAAGGTAAGGCTGACCAGGTCGGGACCGAAGGTGCGGGCCGGGTTCATCGAAGCACCCGAGATCGGGCTTCCCCACAGCCCGGCCAGGGCGATGTACGAGCCCACGCCGAAGGCGCCGATGATGCCGACGTTCTGGGCCCCCGACGCGGTGCCCAGGATGACACTGACTAACCCCATCGTGAGCAGGAGCTCCATCCAGAAGGCCGCCATGTCCGAGTAGCCGTGCGCAGGGAAGTTTGAGCCGTACTTCGCTGAGACGTTGATGATGTTCTGAAGGATCAGCGCGGCCAGGCTTGCGCCCGCCAGTTGGGCGACGACGTAGGCCGGAACCCGGCGCCACGGAAAGTCCTTCCGTAGCGCGAACGCCACGCTTACGGCGGGGTTCAGGTGTGCCCCCGAGATCCTCCCCATGAAAAGAATGACGGCCAGGACGGTGAGGGCCGGGGCGACGACGGCCGCCGAATGGCTGATCGTCCCGGGGAAGGCCTTTCCCATCATGCCCCCGCCGGCGGCGGCCATCACCAGGAGGAACGTCCCGAAGACCTCAGAGACCAGTCGACGCCACTCCTGCCGTGGGTCGTTGAAGTCGGCGATCCTTCGAAGGATCTGCTGCTCGTAGGCGGCTAAGGGTCCGACGGGGATTGGATGCTCTTCAACGGCCTCGGTCCCCACGTGGCACCTCACCTTCACCCAGCAGCCGGCACGCCTGGGGCTGCGGGCATTCAACCACAACCTGGACCGGCCACGGCTCGGCTTGCCGGGCACCCCCTCAGCCACGAATCACCCCAGAATCAGGTGTCGGCACGTGCAATACCTTCACAAATGCTGCGACAATTTCCGCACTGCTTCGCTGGCAATGGACCCGAGCGGCCAGAGAGATCGCGGGACCGGAACCCACAGGTCCTCGTGGCTCGCGGTCTCGAGGGTGCGGTGACGCCCTTAAGCTGCCCTCAGACCCGCTGAGTGGTCCTGGAATCCCTGGCCGAGCGGGGTTTCTGGCGACCGCGAAGCGGGTCGTGACCATCGGGATCCTGGAGATCTCACGCTTAGTGCCCCAGCCACGGGACGGTTTGGTCACGCTCCGGTGAGGCCCGACACATTGGATGCCAGAAAATAACTATTGGCACTTTCGGATGCCTGGTCCGGCGTGATAAACCGATAGTTAAAGCGGTCGACCACCTGCTGGAAAAAAAGGGGGGAAGGTTATAATTCCGAGATCGCGGCACCGTCGTTGACGGTTGCACAGGTCCTCTCACCCCTAGCCCATCGTAGGTGTGGTCGCCGGGCATGCCGGGGGTGAGGGTCACGGAACCGCTAGAGGGTCGTTACCTTTGCGGGTGTCGGCACTTTGGGTCGGGTTCGTGAGGTGCTGACCCCCCACCCCCTTCCCCCCGGGGGGTCAGCACCAAAATCGCACAGATCCGTCAAGAAATGGTGG
>Ga0265327_10004020_pt1 | contig 13385 bp, 19 predicted proteins | sample 41621metaG_FD_202089 | JGI IMG/M metagenome (GOLD analysis project Ga0265327, IMG submission 202089) | Rhizosphere microbial communities from Carex aquatilis grown in University of Washington, Seatle, WA, United States - 4-16-21 metaG | ecosystem: Host-associated > Plants > Roots > Rhizosphere... | reverse complement strand
GAATGGTTTGTTCAATTGTCGAAGACTTGCCAGTTCCCGAACCAGCAACTAATCGGACGACGGGTTCGGTTGCGACAGCAGCGATTTGTTGCACTTGCACTGCTGCCTGAACATCTTGTTTTGGTATTGGCATACAGGGATTATGCCCGATTCACGCCTTCGCGTAAACCTCCGCGCCTTGTTTCACCTTGCTGCCACCGCTCCAAAAACCGCCTTGAGTAATGTTTCCGCCGACAGTGGAGGAGAACTGCTGCCAGATTTCGTCGCGACTGGGTCCGAACGACACGCAGAGAAAGCTCATAGGTTTTGCGATGATTTTAGTTCCACCACTGCCGACCGTCCATGATAAATGGGGAGCAATATTGGAACCAGTGCGGTGTCTTTACAGACAGCCACCAAACGCCACCTCACCACAAAAAGGCCTCGCGCTACCAACGCGCCAACTGTTGGGGTCGCACTGGCGACCAGCGCATCGAATGGTTCCCATGATGCCGGCCCGGTCAAATCCGTTTAAGGCTTCGTGAATTTGCCGCTGGCATTTTATGCTTCGTTGCGCTTGGCAAGGACACTACGAAACCGGCTTAAATTCGCCGTTTCGTTCCTCCTGTGCCAATGCTCGCTTCGCAAGACGGCGGCTTCTAGGAATTCACGAAGCAGACCATCAAGCCTTCGGCTTTGCGGAATCAGACTGACCGAAAAAGCGGTTGGTTTGGATGGTCGGACAGTGTGCCGGAAACATCGTAAACCCTTAACAAAATCGGGTTTTTCGCTTGGCGCGGGGTGACGGAATCGCTTTAATGCGGCGTCAACAACATCCGTTAACCAACAAAACATTCATCCAATCATGGCCAAAGCACTGAGCAAATCACAAATCGCTGCCGCAATCGCTGAAAAGAACAGCCTCACCAAAAAACAAGCCGTCGAGATTCTGGAGTTCCTTGCCGCGCTGGCCTACAAACACGCCAAGGACTCGTTCACCATTCCCGGCCTCGGCAAACTGGTGCTGGTCAATCGCAAGGCGCGGGTCGGTCGTAATCCGGCCACCGGCGAAACGATCCAGATCAAGGCCAAGAAGGTCGTGAAATTTCGCGTCGCCAAAGCGGCCAAGGACGCGATTCTCGGCGTAAAGAAGTAACACCCTTTCTCATTTTGCGAGGCACTCTGATTTTTTCGGAGTGCCTTTTTTCTGTTGGGGTGGAATCCAAAACCGGATCGCTGAGGTTGCTCAAGTGATTTTATCCAGAACGGCGCGCTTGAACCAGGCCGGTATCCGGTCGGATTTCAATTCCAGTTCCCGGCCCTCGGTGATTTCCGCCAGCCAGGTATGCTTTCTGTCCTGCGTGTGGCCGGAGTTGTCGAAGACGTAAGCGCGGTTCGTGCGCCGGATGGCGGCCATCAATAATTCCAGTGACCGGTGGTAGCGTTCGGCAATTTTATCTTCCGGCACGTCGTGACCGCCCAGCTTCACGCGGCTTTTCACCCGCGAAATGTTGATGGCCGGGTCGTCGGTGGCGACGAAATAAAGGTATGTCCGGTATCCTGCCGCCTGTGCTTGGGCCAGTAATTCCACTTTGCCGGGATGCGACATGACCGTTTCCAAGGTGAAGGAAATTTTCTGTTCCATCAGCTTTTGCCGGAGGAAATCGCTGGCGACCGAGGCGAAATACGAATTAACTTTCACCGCGCCGAATTCCAGCCGGTTGTTGGCAAAAGTCAGTTGCTTGGCGGTTTCGCCGAATCCGGCGGCACTGAGAAATTTGGAAGTTTGGAAAAATGTCAGCACCGCGCCGGCGGTCGTCGTTACGCCGTAGTCGGTGAAATCCAGAAAGTTTTGCCGCCGGATTTCCTGTTCCATCTCATCCGGGTTGAGATAGATGCCGAGCAACGTCGGCGGCAGGTAGGATTTCAGCGTGCTTTTGCCTGAACCATTCGGCCCCGCGAACATCCTCAGCCGTGGCGTTGACGCGCTCACCGGATGGTGAAGATTTTACCGGAAACGAATTGGGTGGGCGGTTCGATTTTCTTCACGGCCACCTTGCGGCCGTCTGGGAAAACTTCGTAAATGACGCCGTCCTGCGATTGCAGCACGCTCTGGCCCGACGCGAGAACGTGTTCACGCGCCGCCGCAAAGGCCGAGCCGGAGACGGCGGGGAACTGGCTTTCGAGCTGTTGGATGTCTTGGTCTGACATGACGAATCTTTCTGGTTTGAATATAAAGCACCCGACCGTTTACAGCAACCTTGTCTTTCCGGTCAGCAATTCCAGCATCATGCCCTGTTTGAGGGCGTGGGTCGCTGGCGCGGCGCAGGTCCAACGCCGCCAGTCCCTCGTCCATGTCTGATAGCCGTCCGAAAACCAAAAGTAGCCGTCAGACGGATACGAATGTTTTCCCGATGAGACGCAGATGTTTCAGAAATTCTTGGACGGCTGTTTTCTGCTGACGCTTGCCTCGGGTCACCACCGCAATGGTGCGTCGTGGGCGCGGGTTTTCCAGTTGCCGGTAGATGAGCGTTGGGGTCGGCTTGATGGCCATTTTGGGAATCAATGAAATGCCGATGCCTGCCTCGACCAGCGATTGAACGGTCGCAACCTGACCGCATTCAAACACAATGCGGGGATGAAAATCGTGCTCGTTGCTAAAGCTAATCACCTGGTTTCCGAGGCAATGGTCTTCCTGCAACAGGATGAATTTTTCAGAGCGCAAATCATCGGTGAAGATTTGCCGTTTTTTTGAAAGCGGATGCCGGGGATGCAGCGCCAGCAACATTTCTTCGGAAAACAAGGTTTCGGTTTCAAATCCGTTGTCCCGGATGGGCAGGCTGACAATGCCTAAATCCAGTTTGCCGGATTCAATGAGTTGCAACGATTGATTGGTGGTGTTTTCGTGAACGACCACCTGTGTTTTGGGACATTGTTCAATGAATGAACCCAAAACGTGAGTCAGAAAATAGGGCGCAATCGTCGGCAAAACCCCGATGGAAACTTTGCCGGTTTGGATGCCGCCGGAATTTCGGATTTCACACTTGGCATTTTCAACCTGTGCCAAGATTTCCTTTGCCCGCCTGACGAGAATCAGGCCCGCTTCCGTCGGAACAATCCGCCGGTGATTTCTGTTCAGGAGAAGTTTTCCAATCCTGACTTCCAGCTTTTGCATTTGCACGCTCAAGGCTGGCTGGGAGACGTGGCAGCGCGTGGCAGCTTTGCTAAAACTGCCAAGCTCCGCGACCGCCAAATAGTATCGCAATTGAGTTATATCCACGTCCCTCGTGAGTGTCTTTTCTGTGAAAATTGCAAACCCATTCGCAAATGAGAAGATTCGAGTCGAAGTATCGTTTTTGCCTATACGACAAATAGGCAAACGCGATTTCAAATTATCCGTAGGTTTTGCTATTGGTGATTTGCGATTTTCAAGGGTCGCATTTTTGACGAATGATCAACGGCAAAACACAACGCACAAGGATTCCGGCCAACTTGGTCGGGCCACAAATTCGGAGGTTGCGGGTCGAGCGCGGCTGGTCACAGGCCAAGCTCGCCATGCAGTTCCAATTGCGAGGTCTGGACATCGGACGGGAATTCATCGCGCAAATCGAGGCGCAAACCCACTGCGTCAAAGACCGGGATCTCCATCATTTTGCCCGCGTGCTTGAAGTTGAATTGAGCAGCCTTTTCCCGCCGATTGAATCTCCATTGTTGATGGCGCGAATCTGAACGCGCCCCGCTTCCGCTGAATCTTGTAATGAAATCGTTACAACTTGCCGAACGCAAAACTGGTAAATCAAAACAAAAAGAATTTATGGATGTCAGCGAACCCAATCAAATCACGGAACAATCACAAAAAAAGGCGAGGGAAGAACGGCTGGCATATTCCATTCCAGAGGCGGCTGATATGCTGGGCTTGGATTATTTTAGCGTCTATAACCTCGTCAAGCGCGGGAAATTGAAAGCGTGCCGCGCCTTGCGCGGAAAATTTCTTATCACCCGTGCCGAACTCGACCGGCTTTTGAACACTGAATAGATTATTATGTTGAAACGAAATGGAGAAGATTGCGAACACCCGGTGCCGAATTATCCCGGCTTGCTGACGGCCAGCGAATTCAAATCCTACAATGTGGCCGTCCCTTTGGTGGCGGTGGAGGTGCGCCTTTTCAACGAAAGAGCAACCACGCTGTCCGAGATTGAAAAGCAAAGTGCCGGAACAGCGGAGCAAGTCACTTCACAAGTGGCGCGCGACTTGCCGTCGCTGACGGTAAAGGGAAAGCCGGAGAGCGAGTGGAAAATCAGGCACGTTTTGATTAAGTCCGCCCGGAGCGAGGTGCTGTTTTGTTCGCGCGAACATGAGGGCGAACAACAATTTGGCGTCGTTGAGAAGTTTGATCCCCAATCACCCTTCGCCCGTGTTCACGGCGACACGGATTTGCAGATGACGGGCAACAACGCATTTGTCCTGTTGCAAAATTATGTGGAAAGCGAGCGCAGCGTTCTTCAACTTTTCCGCAAAGACATTGAAGCCACCGTTGAAGAAAATCTGTCTGAAAAGTTTCCGAATCAGAATCACAGCCGGGTTGTGCGGGCAATTTCGGCGCGCTGCGGAAGTCAAGTGCCCGTCGAAAGCGAAAAGGAAAAGCCGGCCAAGAGCGTCAAAATTCGGATGTGAGGCGGCTTTATGGGCGACTTCAATTCCATGTTCCCGAATTTTCTGGCGCAGTGTTTGTCGCTCAAGACCCTGCTTACGCCCGTTGCTTTTTTACTCATGACGGGCGGTTTGATGGCCTCGACGATTGCCCACCATCGCAGCGGCAACGCGCAGCTCCAGGCCATCGGCAAGGTGATCGTCCTCATCATGCTGATAGTTTTTCTGCCGACGTGGGGAAACCAGATTGTGTCCATCGTGGACGACACGGTTAAGAATGTCCTCAACGTTGATCCGGCAAAAATCCACGACCAATATCAAGCGGCACTTCAAATAAAACAATCAAGTGGCGGAAACCAAAGTTGGTGGGACAAACTTGTCAATTTTCCAGCTTCAATGATCGAATCCCTGATGTCAGTCGCATTCATCATTTTGGGCTGGCTCGCCAGCACGATTGAATGGTGGGCGTATATTTTGCAAAGCGCGATCTTGTTCATCGGCTATGCCCTGTCGCCAATTTTCATTGGGATGCTGGCGTTTCCATCGCTGCAAAACGTCGGGCGTAATTATCTGCTAAATTTACTTGGCATAATGATTTGGCCGCTCGGTTGGGGCGTCGCCGGACTCATCACTCAGGGCATGATTAGTTTTATGACTGACCAAAGTTTTTTAAGTTCTCAAAGCGTCGGCGGCGATGTTGGCTATTCGCTGCAAAATCTCATGGGGCTGGCGTTTCTTGGCATCTGGATAATTTTTAGCACGATTGCCGCGCCGGTAATTATTCAAAAAGCGATAGCCACGGGAAATTCCGCCGCTTCAAGTTTGTTCAGCGGAGCTTTTTCAGCGGGGCGGGCGGCAGCAACAACAGGCGCAAGCACATTTGCTGATGGCGGCGCTGCCGGAATCAAGAGCGCCATTGCTGCCGGTGCGCTGGCGACCGCTGCTGCGGGGGAATCGTTGGCGACATCTTCGATGGGCGAGGGCGGGCATTCGTTGCTCGGTTCGCTGGCGCAAACAAACAACCGAGCGCATGAGCGGGCGCGCGACAAGGATGAGCAAAAACCACAATCAGCCTTTCCACCCAATGACCCGACAGGTGATAAAACCGTTGCCGGTTTGCTTGATAAAAGTCGTAATTCCAATGGTTGATTTTTTTCAAAAACAGGTGAAAACACCCCGCAGTTCTGTTAAAATATAGCCGTATGGAATTTCTTGTCATCATGGGAATTGGAACACTGGTTGCCATCTGGATTGTGGCGAACCTGCCGAAGCCTCGCGGCCTTCGCCGTGAGAAAGTATCGTTTCAAGAAAAACCGTTCCAAACTCCCGCTTGGAGAAAAGATCTGTCCGAGTTTTATTCAACGGACGATTTTGATTATTTAAGAAAATTGGAGCGCCATCAAAATGATCCGCACCATTGGCCTTGTCCGTTTCCACCCCAAGGGTGAAAGCCGGATTTCTTATTGTCACAAAAACTAGGCGGTATTTGTGACGAGATAATGCAGGTCTCCCAGGATTGTATCCGTATTCGGACATTTACCCGGACATTTTGTCCAGATCGGGCCAAGCAGTTCAGTCCTTGCGACACTTCTCGCGACAGTTTGTCACGAGCGACGAAACGCGACATCAGGGAATCCTGCCATTTATCCTGCCAAATTGGCAGGAAGCGGGATTGAGTCAGCCGATATTTTGAGACGCGCCTGATAATAATTTAGACTTCAGTGCTTCAATGGTTGAAGCACCGACCCGTTCTGCCAGTTCGTCCACCAACGCCAGCGGCTCGGCCAGTTCCTGCTCAAACACCTCACGTCCCATCGCCGCTTTTGCGCTCTGGAGAAATTTTGGCAGCGGGACGATTTGCACCGGCTCATTGGCCTGTCCCCAAAAAACCTCGATTGGATTGCTGGACGCCCACCACGGATAGGAATACGCCGCTTTTGCTTGAGCCGCTGTTTTGTTGGAATTTGCCGAGGCAACGGTGACTGGCGGGTTTGGTTTGGGCGGTGTCACAACATCCGGGGTCGCGACTTCTCCAAAGATGACTTTCAGCGCCATGTTCGCCGAATGTCCATCCCGCAAATGGCCGTAGGTTTGCATCGCCAGCACGCCACCATCTTTATGCCCCAACCACTTCGCGACGGTCGGGATGTCCACGCCAGACTCAATGCAGCGTGTTGCAAACAGGTGTCGCAGGTCATGGTGCGTCAGGTGAAAAAGCCCCAGCTTCTTACAGGCATTTTTTAATGAGCGGTTGAATTTGCGGACTTTGAGGACCGGATTATCCAGAAATTCCGTTTCCCCGCGCTCCGCCTTCATTCGTTCCAACAATTTCCTCATTTCGGGAATCATTGGCACACGGCGTATTTCCCAATTCTTCGTTCCGGTTATCGGATCGCCACGAATGATGATTTCGTTTTTCAAAAAGCTGCAATCTCGTCCATAAATTTTTGCGGCCTCACTCAAACGCGAACCAACATAAGCAAAGAATTCAATCGCGTCTGCGGAATGTCCGCCCCTGCCGCTGCCATTTCCACGAACGTGGGATACCAACGCGAGAAACTGATCGGGTTCCGGCAATTGTAGTTCTTTCCGGCGCACTCTGGCACGTTTCACGTCTTTGTCTTTGGCGGGATTATCATAACGCGCACCTGAATCCACGGCGATGTCCAGAATCCGCCGGAGAACCGAAAGGGTTCCGTTTGTCACCGTTGGGGAATACTTTTTGCCAAACCGCGAACGCCATTCGAGACAGTCAAACTTCGTGATGCGCTTCACATCCGTCTGTCCCAAGCCGGGCCAGGTTTTTAGAAGATCAATGGCGGCTCGCTCGTTGTAATTTTTCGTGTTTTCCTTAATATCAGTGGCGTGTTTTTGGCGTTCTCTGAAAATTCCAAGCGCGTCGGCAAACGTCATCTTCCCGACAATCTTCGTTTGCGAAGGGGCGACGACCCGGTATTCGGAATCCAGCACGTCCGCCAGCCGCAGCTTCGCGACGGAAAGAACATTGGTGTCGAGCGACTTTCGGACGAGCTTGCCGCGCACCTTTGCGCGGGCGAAATAAATGCCGGAAGGTTCGTAGCGGACAAGGTTGGCGACCGGGGCTTTGGTCCAGAGACTTTCAGATTCCGAATTTTCAGTTTTCATGGAAACAGTATCAGATGGCGGTATCAGATTGGGTGTAACGGAATCATTACAAAGTGAAAACCACCCAATGTTTATTGTGTTTTCTTGCTACCGTTATGAAGGGAGGGTAGCCTGTTTCCTAAACTTGTGATCACGGTTCAATTCCGTGCGGGAGCACCATCTTTAAAACGGAATTAACCGAAGAAGCCGTTAAAGCATTCATCAGCAAAGGAACGAAAACAAAATCCGAATTGTCGGCGGACTTCAAGGGTGGAAATGCAAAAGCAGTTAAATTCTTGGACGTAATGGTAAACGCCAAACATCTTGAAGCCACTATGATCAAGAGCAAAAAAGATGTTACGAATTACAAGGTGAAATGATTTAGAAAAAGCGTCGCCAACCAGGAATTCAAAGTGTAGATTTGATATTGATAATTTATTCAATTCCTAAAAGGACTTGAAAGTCATCCTGCAAGACTAATAAAAGCTCGTTTAGCCTTTTATTATTTTCGTCATAAAGCTTTTTAAATTCAAAGAGTTTTCCCAAGCTTACAAGATATGGCTTTTTAGATGAGGGACTAAAATCAAACGCCATCTTGACGAACCAATCCAAATAATCCATCAACTTAGCGGTTGTTTCTTTCGGTAAATAGATCCTATTGGTGGCGAAGTAATTGATGAATGAATCAAACTCCTCGTCGTACTTTGCTTGAATTTCCTCCACCGCCCGCCGTTGAGGAAATGCAACATCGTTGAGCAATTGGCGTAGCATAACAACGCGTCCGTATGTTGTGGCGATAACATCTGCCTGCCTTTCAAAAATTTTTGTTAGCTTGATGTTTCTTTCGGCTGCTGCCACCTGCAATTGTGCTTTCAGCTTTTCTAGTGTGGCATCATTTGCCGCCTGCAACTGTGCTTTGAGTGTTTCAAGTTCGGCATTGTTTGCCGCCTGTAGTTGCGCCTTATGGCCTTCAAGTTTTTCATCGTATTCATTTTGAATTGCGCCCTTAATTCGCTCGCCTATCCAGTTGCGGAAAAGGAATACTAGAGCCGCGCAAAGGATTGCGGAAAATCCTCCCGACACAAAAATTGTAGTTAGCTCATTCATTTGGTTTATGGTCTTTGCTATTCTTTTCGTCTCGCCATACAATAAAGCCACGAATTAGAAAGTAGGCAATTGCGATAGCTGACAACGTGCAAATTAGGACAATCAGATTGCCAGCTTTTTCGCCGTGCAAGATTTTCCAATCGGGCAATACGGCTTGCAGTAAGAAATAAATGGATGAGCTCATTACTATTACCAAAGTAAAAGCCCCCCAAATTTGCGCTTCCAATTTTAGTCGTTTCATCGGGTCAAGTCTCACTTGCGATGTCTTTTTCGTCTTGCAAGAATTTTGCAACATCATCTCGCGTAATTATTTCGTTAGGTAGGCGCATTTCTTTCGCCAAGTTCTCAAATTCGGCAAAAATTGTCTGATCTTTATTATGGGTTTGCCGTTCATGATCAACGTATAGTTTTGACGCCTCCCACCATCGACAAACGAAATAGCTAAAAGTATTTTTGGCCAGTTCCTTATCAATGTATCCAGTTCGGTAAACGATTGCTAAATCTTCAAAGAAATTCATCAACGTATCCGAAATTAATTGCTTGGGTGCTTCTGGTGTTATCCGCATTAATAGGGCCATCTTGTCCCTTGCTTTAAGTATTTCGGGTGAATCAAAACGTTTACAAAACTCCAACCACACTTGCACGCGGATTTGACGGAACGAAGCTTCACGCGATTCTTTCGCCAGGTTGACCGTTTCCCGAGCCATGCTGCGCGTATAGTAGGCCATGAACGCGGTAAACAGAGCCAAAAGGAATGTTGAAACTGCCAGTATAATATCCATAGCTTTCGCCGATTGTTAGTCGTTAGAGGTCGAAAGCAAGGATTTTTTGTCCACGAAAAATGGGGAAAATTGGTTGCTGTTGGTAACATCAAAGACGGACATTTGATTATCCAACAGACCCCCAGTGAAATTTCCGTTTTGGAGTCGTTGGGCGCTTCGAAGAAACCGTAACCCCCAACGGCTTGGAAATTCACAAACAAATTACGCAGGCTGGACAAGATTAGGCTGATTTTGGGTTTAAGCCGCCGCTGACTTCTATCGATTACACAATTTATTTATTTTTAAATATTACCCCAAAACATACTGCAAACCTTTAAAATCCCAATGTTCACGATACGCCCACGTTTCGTAAATTTACGTTCACGGTTCAATTCCGTGCGGGAGCACCACTTCAAGCTTCGAAAACTCAAATCTCGTGCAATTTGCAACAGCCAGCGCGGGCGTGTCGGCGTTTTGCAGCGAGTTGCCTCATAAAATGGCGGGATTTCTGGCTGAAAGTGCTGGTGCGTATATTGCTCCCAGGGTTGGGTCCACCAAAACATAAACGCAAATAAATCAACCAACAACCCGGCCTAAATATTATGAACCTTTTACTTCTGATCATTGTTCTTCTCCTGTTATTCGGCGGTGGCGGCTTTTATTGGGGCGGCCCCGTTTATGGTGGTGGCGGTTTGGGGCTGGTGCTTCTGATTTGTCTCGTCATCTTGTTAACCGGCGGTTTTTCACGGAAATAACCAGGAGCGGACAGGTTGTGCCCAGCGGGCATGACCTGTCTGTTGGCGGGAAACATTTAAAGTCCGGATTCCCCTGTGACCACTCACCCGCACCAGACCTTGAAGCATGTCAGCGGGCTGAGTGTCTTTCTGGTGATCGCCGCCGCGTATTTTGCCCGTGAAGTGCTGATGCCCATTGCGGCGGCCATCTTGTTTGCCTTCCTGCTGGCGCCGCTGGCGAAGTGGCTGGAAGGGCGGCACCTGGGCAGAATGGCCTCCTCGGTGGTGGCCGTGCTTGCGGGTATTGGCGTCATCAGTTTCCTGGGGTGGTGCCTCATCATTCAAGTGGGCAAGTTTGGAAGCGAATTGCCGCAGTACGAACAAAACATACACGCCAAGTTGCGTCAGCTTGGCGTGGCCGATGGCGGCCATATCACGCGGCTGGAAAATTCCCTGCAAGAGTTTCGCAAAGACCTTACGCCCACCAACGCTGCTCCAGCCACCAATTCGATCCAGGGAAATGGCGGAAACCCGGCGGACGAAAAGGCCGTGCCAGTGGAAATACGCCCGGACAACTCATCCCTCCTGCAGGTGGTGCGGAATTTAATGGGTTCTTTCCTGAGCGTATTGACCACAACATTTTTGGTGACTGTCTTTTGCATCTTTATGCTGGTGGGGCGCGACAATTTGCGGGCCCGCCTGCTGCGAATTGTTGGCTCACACAACGCACGGTTGACCAATCAAGTGCTGAAAGACACGGCGCACCGGTTAAGCCGATATTTACTAATGCAGTTCCTGGTGAACTTAACGTATGGCGTTCCCGTCGGGCTGGGGCTGTGGTGTATTGGCATACCGAATCCCTTGCTGTGGGGCATGATGGCGTCGCTGTTCCGTTACATTCCCTATGCCGGCCCCTGGATTGCAGCCTCGCTGCCGTTCGCGGTGGCATTTGCCATCAGCTCGAATTGGGCGCAACCTGCCCTGGTGCTGGCATTGTTCGGCGTCCTGGAAATTTTGACGGCGAATTTCTTGGAGCCCTGGCTCTATGGAAATTCCACCGACATAACCCCGCTGGCAGTTTTGGTGGCTGCGGTTTTCTGGACATGGCTGTGGGGCCCGGTCGGCTTGCTGCTGTCCATGCCGTTGACGGTGTGTTTAATTTCCATCGCCAAATATGTTCCGCAACTTGAGTTGCTGGACCTACTGTTTGCGGAATCGAAGAAGTGATTTTGACGACTGAAAAGCCGCCTCTCTAAATACTTCGCAACTCCAACGAAGACCGGCTTACCGAAGCTAGCACCATTTCCTTTGAACGGCGTGCGGGATCAAATACCCAATTACCCAGTAAAACAAAGGATTTTATCACCACACAAAGACAAGCACACATCTCATGTGTGCTTCAAATAGTCGAATACCATTATAACAATTTGAACGACGGCAAATGCCCCTAGCATAATTGTCCAAAACCGTAATTGTTTTGTCAGCGCCGTGAGTGAAACTGATTCCACCAACAATTTTTCTGTCTGTTGAGTCAATTTTTCAGCGTGTTGAATGTGTTTGTCAGTTTGGATAGTAAGCTTTTCTGTATGTTGGATAAGCTTAGAAACAGCATTGGCCGTGTCCTCAGCTAGACGAACGTGCAGGGCGAGCACAGCTCGTTCAAGATAGGATTTGCCATCTAAATTCTTACTTTCATATGGTTTTCGATTCAGAATAAATTTTTCAAGGTCTCGGGCCGACGCAGTAGTTATGAATTCCTCTACAACGTGCTGTTCAAATTCGCCTCTGGCCAACCTTTCCGGTGTTGCTGTTGGGGCAATCATATAAAACTCTCTAAAAGAGTATGGGAAATATTAATTACACTCTTCATTCCAAATGCTGTTTAGGGCTTTATGAAAGGGAGCACATGTCATTGATGCGGGAAAAAATAACTCAATATGGATATTATCAAGGAACAGATGGAGACAACTATAGCAGCAATTGCAATCCGCCTGGTAGGTTTACTGCCGCGCATTTGAAATTCATGCTCCGCAAGCTTCCATTGCGGTTCATCTTTTTCGTATTGGCTTTGCCATTGAGCAAGTGCTTTATCATCCATCGCCGCAAATTGCTGCGTATGAAAATTTTTATATTCGTCCCTATGCTTTGCTTTTGGCGTCTTCGCAATGATGCCTATTGGAATCACTGGCACCTTACGCGATTTATCATCAAACGGGTCTGCGTTGTCGAATTCCAGATGATCATTCATAACTTACCCCACTTCGTCATGGTCTTTTGTGGATTTTTGGCCGACGCGAAGGGAAAGCAAGACTTTTATTGTAAGACTTCGCTTAGCCGGATTTCAAAATGTGAGCACCTACCTCGGGCGCGTGGCTTGCGGCATCTCGCCGCAAACTTCAATATTCAAACACGTTTTATCTAATGGTGTGTATAAAATGGCTCATTGCAGCCGACGGCGGGACACCGTCAACTGCATGCGGAACGCGTGTGCTCCTAAATCCGACTGAATCGCCCGGCTTAGGGTGACTACCCTGCCGCGTTGAGAAGTTCAACCGTTTTGACGTCTTTGGTGCCGGCAAAATATTTAACAATGCCTCCCATCGATCCGCCGGACTGTGGCCGGGCTGCCAACTCCGGACAGCTTTAATTTTGTTTTAATGTGCCGTTAATCTTTCAAATGTCAGATTAATAAAAGGAAATAGCGTCATGGAAACAAAACAACTCAGCGCCGGCCAGTTATGGAGGCTCAAGCAACGGTATGTATTAATTGTGGTCCTGGAAAAATTTTGCGTGCGTTTCAAATTGATGGACAAGCCCGGTCAAACGGGCGAGCGCACCCTCACCGGCGATGCGGACACGCTATTTCGCTACCTGAACGCACGCCACGCCAGGTTGATATCATTGAGTTAAAACAGCAGGCCCACCTTTTCGGACCGCGACTTGTCCCAAGTCGCAGCACGTCGGCAGGCAGAGGCGCTGGGCACGCCAAAGGGTATGGCTAATTTACGCGCTGCGGATTGAGGACAATCC
>Ga0265327_10004019_pt1 | contig 13391 bp, 14 predicted proteins | sample 41621metaG_FD_202089 | JGI IMG/M metagenome (GOLD analysis project Ga0265327, IMG submission 202089) | Rhizosphere microbial communities from Carex aquatilis grown in University of Washington, Seatle, WA, United States - 4-16-21 metaG | ecosystem: Host-associated > Plants > Roots > Rhizosphere... | reverse complement strand
AGGGCCGCTCAGCGTCATGCGCCCGGGGCGCGAAGATCGCCGGGGCGCCTTCCTCGGGCCCATAGAGCGGCGCGATCGGCAGCCCCTCCACCGTGGCGCGGTTGAGGCTCTCCAGGGGCTCGCCCTTGAGGGTCTTTTCCACCAGGGCGCGCCAGTCGGCGGCGCTGGCCGGCGGGAAACTGCGGGCGAGTTCGGCGGCGTCTGTCATCGTCCGCCAGATGGGCCGCGCGGGGGCCACGCGTCAAGTTCACGCGGCGGCAGGCCCGGAGATGGGCTTGCACGGTCCCGCGGGTTATGTGTACGCTGTAAAAATTAAACAGCTGCTCGACGGATTTTAACGCCATGGCCCTGCCTCCCATCCTCTCCGAACGCCTGCGCATTCCGGTGATCGGTTCGCCCCTGTTCATCGTCTCCGGCCCCGAGCTGGTGATCGCCCAGTGCAAGGCGGGCATCGTGGGCTCCTTCCCGGCTCTGAACGCCCGGCCGGTGAGCCAGCTGGACGAGTGGCTGGCGCAGATCACCGAGGAACTGGCCGACTGGGACCGCAAGAACCCGGACCGTCTCTCGGCGCCCTTCGCCCTCAACCAGATCGTCCACAAGACCAATAACCGCCTGGAGCAGGACGTGGAGCTGGCGGTGAAGTACCGCGTGCCGGTCACCATCACCTCGCTCGGCGCCCGCGAGGACGTCAACGCCGCCATCCATTCCTATGGCGGGGTGGTGCTGCACGACATCATCAACAACAAGTTCGCCCGCAAGGCCGTGGAGAAGGGCGCCGATGGCCTGATCCCGGTGGCGGCCGGCGCCGGCGGCCATGCCGGCGGCCTCTCCCCCTTCGCCCTGATCCAGGAGCTGCGGGAGTGGTTCGACGGACCCATCGCGCTCTCCGGCTCCATCGCCAACGGCCGCGCCGTGCTGGGCGCCCAGGCCATGGGCGCCGACCTCGCCTATATCGGCTCGGCCTTCATCGCCACCCAGGAGGCCCGCGCCGTCCAGGGCTACAAGGACATGATCGTCGAGAGCAGCGGCGAGGACATCGTCTATTCCAACCTGTTCACCGGGGTGCACGGCAACTATCTGCGCCCCTCCATCGAGCGGGCGGGCCTCGACCCCGACAACCTGCCCCAGGCCGATCCCTCCAAGATGAACTTCGGCTCCGGCGGCAATCAGGAAGCCAAGGCCTGGAAGGACATCTGGGGCTGCGGCCAGGGCATCGGCGCGGTGAAGGCGGTGGTCACCGCCGGCGAGCTCATCGATCGTCTCGCCGCCGAATACGAGGCCGCCAAGTCCGAACTGGCCGCCAAGACCGCGCTCACCCGCGGCGGCGCCCTGGCCATGGCGGCGGAATAGCCCTCTCTCCGCCGGGCCTCAGCGCAGGCCCACCACCTCATAGGCCCCCTGGGTAAAGGCCGCGGCCTTGCCCAGGGCGTCCGTGGCGAGGGGCTCGACGATCAGCCGCTCCCCCACCACGGCGAAGGTCTCGGCGCTGATCACCGCCACGTCGACGTCACGCCGGGCCACGTCGCACAGGGCGGCGGCCACGGAGATCGGATAGCCGATCAGGGTCAGTCTCTGGTCGCGCGGATGTCCCACCGTCGCGCGGTGCAGGGGCCCGCTGGACACCCCGCAGCGGTGCTGCACCGCCGCAAGCCGGGGGCTGATGGTGGCCCATGAGGTCCGCAGCTCCTGGAAGGCGTGGTTCATCTCCAGGGCGGCCCGCACCGCGGCGATCTCGTGCTCGGCGAGCCGCTGCGGCACGTTGAACCCCAGGAGCGCCCCGTCGCCCATATAGTTCTCCAGGGTCGCCCCGGCCTTGAAGGCGATCTCACACATCCGCTCGAGATACTCGTTGAGGAACTGCAGGGCGAAGGCCGCCGACAGCTCCTCGAACAGCACCGAGGAGCGGGTCAGGTCGAAGATCAGCACCGTGCCCTGTTCGGCCTCCGCCTCGCCCCCCAGCCCCAGCACCTTCAGATAGTCCGGGGTGCGGGTGATCTCGCTGAGCTGGGCCGGCAGGTCCCCCAGCATGGCCTGGGCCTGGGTCAGGTCGGTCTCGGTGAATCCGGCCTCGCCCTCCTTGCGCAGCAGCTGCAGCACCCCGGTGGTCTCTCCCTCGTGCCGCACCGTCAGGTTCAGGGCGGTGGACGGCCGATAGGCGGCGATCTTCGAGGCCGCCTCGAAATGGTCGGGATCCTTCTGGGCGCTGAGGGTGACGAAGGACTGCCCGGTGTCGAAGCATCGCCCGGCCAGGCTCTTCATGGGGATGACCTTGGTCTTCAGCACCTGGGTCTCGGCCCGGAACGGCTCGATGGACAGGAAGGCCAGCCCCTGCACCTTCCCCCGGGGCGAGCGCACCGGCACATAGATCGAGCCGCCGGTGGCGCCCACCTTCTGCATCAGGGTCTTCAGGAGCTCGTCGATCTGGGCCTTGCGGTGCAGGGCGGCGCTGCCGGCCCGGCTGCCCACCGCGATCTGGTCCAGCAGCAGGTTGCGCTGGGTCTCCAGCTCGCCGATCCGGCCCTGCAGCCCCCGGTTCTCCGCGGCCACCTTCTCCTGGTCCAGCCGCGCCTGCACATTGGTGATGTAGCGGGTCACCGCCACCACCACGCCAAGTACGCCCAGAATTCCGCCGACAATGGCGATCCACGCCTGCAGGCCGGCCATGCGCCCTCCCGTTCCAGCAGCTCGGGCCTATCCTGCTACGAACGGCGCGTTGGCGCACCCTAAAGGTGGCGTGGCCCCAAGGTTCTCCACCAGGGTGCGCAACCTGGCCGATACAGAACTCGATTCGGCCCCTTGAGAGATGAGGCCGAGCTCGTTGTGTCTAGTATCGCATATAGCGCCGTAAAAACTGAATTGTGTCCGTCAAATACCAATAGCGATACGTATTAATCAAGCTTGACTATAATATAGCCGTGACGATCTGTCTGATATTCTGTAAATGCCGGAATGGTAAACGGAACTTGCGTAAGCGCCATGTCGGGTGGCGTCAGAGTCGGGGACGTCACATGGTCAGCATCTCAATCGGCGCCGCTATGGCCGCGCCCGCAGTTCGACGCCTGGGGGGACGGTGGGCCGCCGCCGTGCTCGCCGTCGGGCTGAGCCTCGCCGCGGCGCCCGCCCAGGCCCTCATCATCCACCCGGTGTTCGACGCCTCCATCACCTCACGGGCTGACGCCGCCGCGATCGAGAGCGCCTTCATCACCGTCGCCCAGACCTATCAGGCGGCCTTCACCAACCCGGCCACCGTCAATGTGGGCGTGAGCTGGGGGGCGGTTAAGGGCCAGGCCCTGGGGGTCGGAACCCTCGGCTCCAGCGTCGACAACATGTACGGCTACTTCACCTACGCCCAGATGAAGACCTATCTCACCGCCGTGGCCGGCAAGGGCGCCGATGCGGCCCTGAGCACGGCGCTCCAGTCCCTGCCCACCAGCATCTCCGGTCTCAACCAGTTCGCCGTGGCCTCGGCCGAGGCCAAGGCGCTGGGCCTGATCTCGCCGACCCAGAGCTCCAAGGATGGCTATATCGGCTTCAGCAGCGCCGTGGCCTTCGACTTCAATCCCGCCGATGGCGTCACCGCCGGAACCTATGATTTCCAGGTGGTGGCCGCCCACGAGCTGGACGAGGTGCTGGGCCGGATCACCGGCCTGCAGAGCACCGCGCCCAGCTATCGCACCGTCCTCGACCTGTTCCGCTACAGCGCCCCGGGCGTGCTCAGCTTCAGCTACAACGCCGCCGCCTACCTCTCCATCGATGGCGGCAAGACCCGCCTGGGTGATTTCAACAATTCCGCCAGCGGCGGGGACCGTGGGGACTGGCTGCAGTCCACCGGCGGGGCCGACATCCAGTCGGCCTTCCTCACCATGGGCCAGGGCGCCAGTCTCACCGCCGCCGACCTCACCGCTCTGGATATCCTGGGCTGGGGGGGCTCCAATCTGGGGAACACCCAGATGTGGTCGCCCACCACCATCGCCAAGTCGTTCCAGGGCTCGCCCGTGCCGGAGCCCCGGGCCTGGGCCCTGATGGTCGCAGGCCTTGGCCTGCTCGGGGGCGCCATTCGTCGCCGGCGCGCCCTGGCCGTCTGATCTGCGGGAGTGGCGCCCCTCCCCAAGGGGGGGAAGGGAGGAGCGCTCGCCCCTGGCGCCGCCTGGTCTAGACCAGGGCGGACCTGCCCCGGCGCAGGGTCAGGCCGATGGCGCCGAAGCCAAGAAGCATAAGGGCCCAGCTGGCCGGCTCGGGCACGCCGCCCTGGCCGCCGCCGCCGGCGAGATCAGCCTGGAAGCTGCCGGTGGAGACCGCGCCGAACGAGTCCAGGGACTGGCCTGTCCCGGCGTTCAGCGGATCCAGGATCGAGGTCATGCTGAGCGCGAAGGATCGGTCGCCCGTGGCCATGAAGGTCAGGAAGTCCGAGGTGAAGCTGAGCGCGCCGCCTGAGGTGGTGGCGTCCAGCGAGCTGCCCGACACCGCATTGTCCTGGCCGACGATCACCGCCCCGCCAAAGGTCCCGGACAACAGGTTCGCCCCGGTATGATAGGTGTGGCCGCCCACGGTCAGGTCCGAGGCGCCCTCATAGGTGAACGAGAAATTCCCGCCCAGATTGGGTTGCACCAGCACGCCGAAGCTGTTGGAGGCCGGTGAGCCGTCCGGCGCCGTGCCGGTGAAGCTCAGCAGCGCCTGAAGGTGCGCCAGGCCCAGCAGGGAAGGGGTCAGGAAGCTGAAGAACACATTGGCCGTGTCGCTGGTGGCGCTGGTGGAGGACAGGGTCCCGCCGGTTCCGGCGGCGGACTGGGTCCACTGCACGTTGTTGAAGCTGTCCGCCGCGCTGAAGTCGGCGAAGGTGGTGGCCTGTGACGGGGTGGCGGCCAAGAGGCCGGCCACGGCTCCAGCGGCGATCGCCGCCATCCTAAAGGTCTTCATGCTCGGTACCTCAGCCCAAAACGTCGGCCTTAAGCCGCACTGTCCAGTCCCTCGGAAGCTCGTCTGGCGGTCTGCAGGGGGCTGCGGGTCGCGTTTCGCCACTCCACGGCCTCCGGAACGTCCGACCGCAAACAACAAACCGCCTCAATCGCTGATTGTTCCAAAATAAGACGGGCAATAGTCATAATATAAGCGGTTCTGGAATATCGGGCGAATTTATGGATATTTCAGGCGAGATTTGACGTTTATCTATCCGTTATTTGCCGTCACGCTTGTTAAGCTCAACCATGGCCGCTGACATATCTCTGTGCTCTCCGCGGTCGACAGGTTCCTGATTTGTTCTTGACATATCAACCGATCCCTGGGATGCTCGGCCACCTTTGATGCGCTCCGTGCGCGCCGCCAAAGGTCGCTCCCACATGCCCGATCCCCTGCCGCCCGGACCCGGCCGTATCCCGGCCTGGTACACGCCGGAACGCGCCCGCGCCCTGTGCGCCCGCATCGCCGAGGGGGAGACCCTGCGCAGCATCTGCGCCGAGCCCGGCATGCCCGGCGAGCCCACCATCTTCAAGCACCTGCGCCGCCATCCGGACTTCGCCGCCGCCTATCGCAAGGCCCGCGGCCAGGCCCTGCGCAATGAGGCGATCCGCACCGGCGCCCACCTGCGCAAGCGCCCCGGGCCCAAGGATCCGCGCAAGCCCGGCCGGCCCGGCAAGTTCACCCCACAGCTGGTGGCCGACCTCTGTGACAGGCTGGGGGAGGGGGAGACCCTCACCGCCATCTGCGAGGACCCGGCCATGCCCTCCATGTCCTGCGTCCATGTCTGGCTGCGCCAGGATCTCCAGTTCCGGCGCGACTACCTCCAGGCCCGCCAGGTCCAGGCCGACCGTCTGTTCGACGAGCTGCGCGATGTGGCCCGCGCCGCCACCCCGCGCACCGTCGCCGTGGCCCGCCTCAACTGCGACGTCATCCGGTGGCAGGCCGCCCGTCTCGCCCCGCGCCGCTACGGCTACTATGCCGGGGAGGAGCTGGAGGCCGAGCAGCTGGCGGAAGGCGGCGGCCCCGCCCCCGTCACCGTGGTGATCCGCCAGTTCGACATGGTGGACGGCGAGGTGGTGGAGATCCTCACGCCCAGGGACGCCGTCAGCTACGAAGACGCCCATCGCCGGGCCCTGCCGGCCCCCGAGGAGGGGGTCGACCCGGCCCGCTGGGAGGCGCGGGAACCGCGCGACGGGTGAGTTTGGGCGCGACTGGGCCCGCCCGGGTGCGGCCGCCCTAGCCCTGTCTGACCCGCAGTCGGCCCTCGTAGTCCCGCTTGCCCAGGGGCACGCCCCGCGTCCGCAGGATGGCGTAGGCGGTGGTGGCGTGGAAATGCACATTGGGCACGGAGAACGACAGCATGAACGTCTCCGCCGTGAACTGCAGCCGCCGGGGGCCGATCTGCAGGTCCAATTCCTTGCCCCCCCAGCTGTTGACCTCGTCCGGTGTGAACGCTTCCAGCGCCTTGACCGCCTCGGCGATCATGGCCTGCAGGTTGGCGAACGGTTGCGACCCCACCAGGCCGGGCGGGGCGAACACCCCGGTCCGCAGGGCCTCGACACCCCACGCCGCATGGTGCGCAACGGCCTCGACCTGGAAATGCAGGGGCGCCATGTCGTCGAACAGGCGCGCGCCCACGAAATGGTCGGGGTCGCGGCCCGTCGCCACGAAGTGCTGGGCCGCGCGGTCGAGGAAGCCGGCCATCGCGGCCACGGTCTGCAGCTGGCTGGCCACGCTGAGCTCATAGAGAGACGTCGTCATCGATGATCCCTTGAAATCGGCATCGCTCCCCGACTTGCGAAATTCTCGCCAGGGTGGCGACCGGTCATTGGCTTTCCCCGCCGGGATAGTAGGCTTCAGAACACATCCAAGGGGGACGATATGGCCGTAACCGGCATTGGTGGCGTGTTCTTCCGCGCCAAGGATTCTGAAGCTCTGCTGCAATGGTACAAGGCCCATCTCGGGGTGACCATGGTGGGCTATGAGCCCTGGCGCCAGGCGGCGGGCCCAACCGTCTTCATGCCCTTCGCCGACACCACCGACTATTGGCCGGACACCAAGCAGTGGATGATCAATTTCCGGGTCGAGGACCTGGACGGGCTGTTGTCCGCGCTGCAGGCGGCCGGCATTGCCATCAAGACCGATCCCGCCTGGGACAGCCCCGAGACAGGCCGCTTCGCCCGCATCCATGATCCGGAAGGCAATCCCATCGAGCTCTGGGAGCCGCCGGCCGCCTGAGCGGGGCCCCCGCGAAGCAGCGGGCCGGGGAGGGGCGAGCCGCCGCCGCGGTCCGCCGGAACCGAACCTTCCCAAGGTCAGGCTGTGGTGGAGGCGGAGGTTCGCTTCGCCAGCGAGCCCGTCGCCTTGCTTGTGAGGGCGCCTCGGGGGTGCGACAACAAGCTTGAGCTTGGGTGCCGGGGCGTGCCGCGTAAGTGACGAATATCGAATCGCTGGGTCAGTGGGACGTCGAAATCGGCCGCCTGACGGAAATGCGGGCGTCGTTGCGGGGGCGGCCGGAGTATCCTCTGGCGGCCAGGACACTCGCCGCCAACATGCTGCGGGACGCGGATCGCGACCCCGCCCTCGGCGGCATGTTGCGAGACGCCGGGCGAACCGTCGCAGCCCTCAGCGCGATCAGTCTGCACCTGACGGGCGGCGTCACCCTGGCTCGGCTCAAGACTTTCATCGCCGGCTTCGGGCTGGTCAGCCCGGGACGCGCGCGAGCGCTCCTGAGCTATATGCTCTACCTCGGATACCTGGAGCAGGAGCCCGTCGGCTCCAGTCCGCGGCGAACGACTTACCGCGCGACCTCGCATTTCCTCGCCTCATATGTGCAGCACGAGGCCAGCCTGCTGGCGGCGGTCCAGGTCGTGGAGCCCGCGGTCGAGCTGGTGCTGAAACACCTCGCCGACCCGCAGGTCCTGAAGTCCCTGGTGCTCGCCCAGGGCAAGGCCTTCGCCGAAGGCAGTCGCCAGACGCCGGCGTTCGAAGCCTGGTACCGGACCTTCATGCACCGCCTGGGCGGAATCCAGATCCTGCACGGGCTGACGGCGGCCGCCCAGGAGTTCCCCCCGCACGGAACGATCCCATTCTCCGCCGCCGAGGCCGCGCGCCGCTTCAAGGTTTCCCGCATCCATGTGAACAGGATCCTGAACGCTGGGGCGGTGCACGGCTTCCTGGAGCTGGAGCCAGGAGGCGTGCGGTTCACGGCCTCGGGGCGCGAGGCGCTGGACTGGCTCTATGCCAGCCGCCTCAGCGTCCATCTCGCCTGCGCCGCCCAGGCCCTGAAGGCGATCCCGCAGCCTGGGTGCGGCGGCGCAGCCTGACGGGGTTCGCAGCGGGCGGCGGCCCAGGCGGGATGGTCAAAAATGTTCCCCCGCCCACCGATTGAGCATGCCCTGGAGACTCCATAACAGTGATCGCCCGATGCTCCGGGTGCGGCGCCCAGTTCATGGCTCCGAGCCCTGGGACATCGGATTTCGATGTGATTTCAAACATGGGCGAGTGAAGCGGGTTTCGCTTCGAGGGGGACAGATGATGAAGATGCTGGTTGCGGCCGCCGCCGTCGCAGGCGTGATGGCCGCAGGCGCCGCGAGCGCCGAACCTTACGTGGACTACACGCCGATGAAGGGGGCATGGGACATCACCCAGGTTCACGTGGAGCCGGGCAAGATCGACGCCTATCTCACGGGTCTCAAGAAAACCTGGGGGCCAAGCCAGGAGATCGACAAGCGTCACGGCCTCATCGACAACTATTGGGTGATGGTGAAGCTTGATCCCGCCGGCGCCGGGGCCAACATTATCCTGGGCCGCCACGTCGTGGCGCTGTCGAGCCTCGAGCCTGACAAGGCGCGCGATACGGCCATCGATCAGGAGAACGAGAAGATGCTGCCGAAGTCCAACTCCGAGCAGATGGTCAAGGGGTACAATGAGTACCGGACCTTCCTGAGCGAGGGCTTCTACCAGCCGGTCGAACTGGCCAAGTGAGCCTGACGTTCCAGGTTTGAAGGCGACGACGGCTTCGAGATCGATCCTTTGCGGCCGGTCTCGAAGCCGATCGAAGCCACAGCGGACGCCGCGCAGCTCGGGGGCATCGTCCGGGTACAGACCTCCCCAGCGACGGCCGCAGGGGTGAAACCGCCTAGAGCATGATGCGATCAGGCGGAATCGCCTGATCGCTGAATCATGCTCTGGTTTCAAAAGTTTAGATCCGGATTCAGGCTTCGGGAGAAGCCATCCGGATCTAGGCCTTGGTCCGTGTCCAGATCCCACGGACATAGGTGTCGGGCAGCGCGCCCTTGCTGTTCAGCGATTTCAACACCAGCCGATCGCCTTCGATCTCAAAGCGGCGCCTGAAGATCGTCCCGATTTCGGTTGGATCCAGCGACGAGACGACGTGGTGACGAACCTCCCGATCAGCCTCGATCACCTCGTAACGGCCGAAATAGCCCAAATAGGTGTCGAGATACGTCAAACGCTCCGCGGGCGGGAGATCGGTGAACTCCGTGTCGTGATCGCGGGCCGCTCGAGGCGCGGCCATCTGCACCGTCATCCAGCCGGTGGGGAGATAGGCGATCAGCCCGACATGCGGGATTTCGTGACCGTCCCAATCGTTCGCCCGGCCATCGGGGTGGATCGTGACGGCCTCAACGAGGCTCCACGCGCCGAGCAGGGCCGAAGCCGCGCCGTCCGCATGCGCGGGGCCAACCGCCGCCGCCGGCAGGGCGGCCGCACCGCCCAGCACCTGTCTGCGATCCATCATCTTCCCCGTGCCCTCGATCAAGTTCCGGCCAGTGTCGGTCAGTGCTGCGGCCGCAAGGGCCGACACACGGCCTCCAGGTGCTCGCGCAGGTCGCTCTCGTCTATCGGCGGAGGCCTCACGCCGAGCCGCAGGGCGTTCGCGCGAAACTGGGCGTAATTGCCATTGAACAGCCGGTAGTCCTGCCAGAGCTGGGCGAGATCGCCTCCGAGCCGGTTGACCTCTTCGGGCGTCAGGGCCTTCGCCGCACTCGCCTGGGCGACGGCCTCCCACCTGTGCCGCGCATCCTCCCGAATAAGCTCTTCATTGACCACCGTGTCGTAGAGACTTCCGTAGCCGATCCGCTCCTCGAAAGGCATCTGCGCCACACCGGCCGCGGTCGCCACCCGCCAGACGTTCGTCCGCAGGGATACGTAGGTCGGCGATATGGCGGTCGACCCGAGCCGGGTCGGCTTGCCGTCCGCCCATGACCTTTGCCAGGCCGCAAGCTCATCCAGCCGTGCCAGGGCGCAGGGCGACTGGCGGACATAGTCCTCAAGGGCGTTCATGTCGGCGCCGAGTTCCTCGCCGAGCGAACGCCTCGCCTCGGCGGCTTCAGCGCGGTGATGAGCCGCCTCCACCATCTGCTCCGCGGCCAGCGCGGTCAGCACGCCGACGAAAATGATCAGGTACTCTTTCAGGAACTCGCGCAGGCCATGCCATGGCTTGGGTTTGTGGATGTCCATGCGCCCCCCGGCGGATCGTTGAGGATGACTGTAGGCGGACTTTCCAGGAGTCCGCTACGGGTCGATTGTCACCCTTGGGTCAGCGCCGAAGAGTTCCCGTTGGCCGCCGTCGAGACGATGGCGCCGGAGCCACACATCGCCAATCGCTGCGCGGGGTGGCGCGCATGGCGCCGCGTCCAACGAAAAGCCCGGCGCGCCGTTTCCGGCGGCCGGGCTCTCGTCTTGACCCGGTCGGTTCAGCTCGACCAGGCCTGTTGCGTTCAGGCCAGGGCCGCCTCTTTGCGGCGGCCGCGCAGCGTCGCGCCGACGCCGACGAAGCCCACCAAGACCAGGGCCCAGGTGGCCGGCTCAGGCACGGAGAGGCTCGGATCGGAGAAGAACTTCAGCTCCGCGCCATTGGATGTGTTGTAGGTCCAGATGACGTCGCTGACGCCTTCGCTGTCCAGGATGTACCAGAGCCCGAGGGCGGCCGGGTTCCAGGCCGAGGGTGAAATGAAATGGCCCACCGGCTCGCAGATGGGTTCGTTTTCATTGCCGCAGGCGCCGAGGGCGGCGGGAAGAACCCAGGTCTGTCCGCCCAGATAGTTCCAGGTGCTGTCCGCGGCCTGGGTCCAGGTGAACCCGACATTGTTGAAGTTCAGCCCGTCACTGGTGTCATAGCCGGCGCCAAACGGATCGAACGAGGACTCGCCATCACTGGCGACGATGTATTGGGTCCCCGGGAACGCGCTTTCCAGGAAGTTGCCGACAAATCCGGTCACCTCGTCTTCGGTGCCGATCACGTGGGCGCCGGCGTTCGCCGCCGCGGCCCCAACCAAACTCACTGCAAATGCCGCACTGGCCAACAGAAATTTCAGAGTCATGGTTGCCTCTCTCGATTGAGCCCGGCGTCTTCATGGACGTCGGTCGCGTGGAGGCGGAACGCTCAGGGCCCCCCACTTGCCCGCACAACACTCCTTAAGGCGAAGTTAACCATTTCGACCGAATTGAGGCAACGTATTTTCGCTATTGTGTCGGCCGGTTGCTGAAGAGGGATGATGAAGACTGGGCCGAATGGCTCGCTCATCTCGGCGTCTTCAGCAGACGGGAGATGGCGGTCAGCCTCCGGAGGGGGCGCTGCAGGCGGGTCAGCCTTCGTTTCCGCCTCAACTCCCCGTCGAAGTATACTTCCCGACCCCCACGCCCCAGGCCACGAAGGACAGGCCCAGGAACGCCCATCCTGCCACGGGGGTGAGCGGCAGCACCCACAGGGGCGCCCCCAGGGGGGCGGGCTTGCCGAGGATGGCCAGGACCGGGAAATAGGCCACGCAGCCCAGGGGCACGACGAAGATCAGGAAGTTGCGGAACCAGCCGGCATAGAGGCTCAGGGGGAACTGGGCCGCCTGGATGCCGCCATAGGTCAGGGCATTGATCATCTCCAGGCTTTCCACCGTCCAGAAGGCCAGGGTCGCCTGCAGCACCAGGAGGCCGAAGAACAGGGCCACGCCCCCGGCCACGGTCCACAGCGCCAGCGCGATGCGGCCGGCGTCCCAGTGGATCGGCAGGACGGCGGTGGCCACCGCCACCATCACGCCCCCCTGGGCCAGCCGGCCGATGCGGCTCAGCCGGAACTCGTGGCCGATCAGCTGCAGGGTCGCCGAGCGCGGGCGCAGCAGGATGCGGTCGAAGGCGCCGGTGCGCACGAAGTCGCTGCCGAAGATATCGAAGCCGCGGCTGATGAAGTCGGCGATGGTGAAGCTGATGCTCACCAGGCCGAAGAACAGGGCGATGTCCCCCAGCCGCCAGCCGCCGATCGCCCCGAACCGGGCGAACAGCGCCCAAATGGCCATGAAGTCGATGATGGTCAGCAGGAAGGCGCCCAGCCCCAGGAGGATCGCCGAGGCGGGATAGGCCATCTGCCCCCGGAACGAGGCCCGCGCATAACGAAGAAGCAGGCTGAACCCGTTCATGGCTGGGACCCAACCTCCCCTGTGAGCGGCAGCGAACGGGGGAGGGGGACCGCCCGAAGGGTGGTGGAGGGGGCGAGCCTCAAGCTCAGAGCCCAGTCGCGCATCCTCACCCCCCCTGCACTTCAAGTCGGGTCATGATCCGCGTCATCCACGGGCGGCCCACACCGATCAGCACCGCAGTCCAGACCAGCTGCAGCCCGATCCCGGCCCAGGCCATGGTTCCGCTCAGCGCCCCGAAATAGATCCGGCAGGGAATATCGAACAGCCCGGCCAGGGGTTGCACCAGCAGGGCCGTGCGGGCCCAGTCGGGATAGAGGGCCAGGGGCAGCAGGTTGCCGGAGAACACGATCACCAGCGGGGTGATCAGGATCTGAATGCCGCGGCCGTTCATGGTGGCCACCACCACCAGGTTCACCAGCATCAGCAGGGCCGAGGACAGGGCCAGCGCCACCAGGGCCGAGAGCGCCGCCAGCAGGCCCGCTTCCAGGCTCGAGGGCGGCTTCCAGGCCCAGTCCCCCTGGCCGATCAGCGGCAGGAACACCATGGCGAAGCAGGCCATCAGGGCGGCCCGGGGGATGGCGCGGGCGATCATCCAGGCGGCGCTGCGCACATACCAGAGCCAGTAGCCGTCCACCGGCCGCAGCCGGTCATAGCCGATCGCCCCGGAGCGAACGCCGTCCACCACCTCCGGGTCCGGGTTCCAGGGCATCAGGGCCAGCAGGGCCTGGGCGAGCCAGGTATAGGTGATGACCTGGGCCAGGGTGATCGGGGCATGGGCCGCGGCCTGGGGCGCGCCATGGTAGAAGGCCGCATAGACCATCACCTTCACCCCGCCGAACCAGCACTGGGTGACGAACCCGGCCAGGGCCGCGGCCCGGTACTGCAGCATCAGCTGGAACCGCGCCGCGAACGCCGCCGAATAGGGCCGCAGGGCGTCGATCATCTCACCAGGTGCTCCCCAATCCTCCCCCGTTCACGGGGGAGGGGGACCGCGCCGAAGGC
>Ga0265327_10004018_pt1 | contig 13393 bp, 13 predicted proteins | sample 41621metaG_FD_202089 | JGI IMG/M metagenome (GOLD analysis project Ga0265327, IMG submission 202089) | Rhizosphere microbial communities from Carex aquatilis grown in University of Washington, Seatle, WA, United States - 4-16-21 metaG | ecosystem: Host-associated > Plants > Roots > Rhizosphere... | reverse complement strand
AAAAAAGCCGAGAGCCCAGAGCGCCTCTACATCCGCCTTAGCAATAGTGACGACCAGAATACGCTTATCGAGCTAAAGCAGACAATTGACACTCACCAAGGTGATACAGAAGTAGTGTTGGTGCTGGGCGATGCTGCCAGCAAGCAAGCCATTAAGTTGCCTGGTGGTATCGATCGTGACAGTGATGGGCTATCGCTGTTACGTGAACTCGTCGGTGCCGACAACCTCAAGCTTCAGTAATCAGCGGATACCGATAGTCTGACTCAGTACAAACCCAGTAGTGATGACCGCAACCGCCGCAATATCGAGCAGGGGGTGGTGGGCGATAAAGGTCTCACCCTTTGCCAGATAGCGTTTCAATCGCAAACCGTGACGGGTCGCGAGCCAAAATGCAGCCAGACCACAAATTGCAAACAGCACATACAAGCTCAGTGATGAAGTGTCGCCAGTGACGATTTGAATGCGAGTTGTGTACTGTGACGTGCCCGAATTCTGTAAGCTTGACCATGCTAGATTAATCAGAACGCCCAGGCCGACAATCGCCAGCATAGGTAAGTAAGGGTGATAAGCTTTCAGATAATGCTTACTATAGCGGTGATGTCCCGCTTGACGCTTTTTATGGTGTACTGATGGTTTGGGTCGTGTCGCTAAAGCCATAGTTTTGTTTTGTAATTACTATGATTATTGTAGCACAAGCGTTTATTTCGCAAAGCGCAGCTGGTACAGTGCCATTGCTGCTGCCTGCACGACATTGAATGACTCTTTCTGGCCAAACATCGGTATTTCCAGAGCAATATCGCATATATGCAATATTTCTTTCTCAATACCTTCTACCTCTCGGCCCACCAAGAGAGCAATCTTGTCCGGTGCTTTAAAAGTCGGTAAAGCTTGGCTGTCATCAGTTTGTTCAAGGGCAGCAATGGTAAATCCTCGAGTCTTCAAGTCTTTAATTGCCTCTGTAATATCGACAGTCTGTCGCCAGAAAGGCGATTTCTCGGCACCAAGGGCTGTTTTGGCAATCTGTTTGTCGAGTTTGGCTGCCAAATGCGGCAAACGATCATCGCCATCTTTCAAGGGATACGGCGTGTAGCCGCTCAAGATAACTTCCTGGACACCCAAACCTTCGGCCGTGCGCAGCAATGAGCCAACATTATGGGTGCTGCGCAGATTATGCGCGATCAAAACTATCTGAATCATCTCCCTATTTTAACCTATTACTGACTCGTCGTTTTAAGCATTAACGGTTATAATAGAGCCATATGAGCCAAGATGCCCGCATGGATGAAGAACGAGCGACTGAGCGACGTGCCCGTATCTTGGGCATGAATTATGCTGACCTCTCGCAATTACCAAATCCACCGCTCTATAAAGATGTTTTACCGATCCCCGAGATGCATCAACTCAAAGTTATCCCCCTGCAGGTCGAGAAAAGTTACATTCTGTTTGGGGTGACCACGACTACTTCGCAACAGACCATGGCGGCACTGCGGCAGCGTTTCCAAGATCAGCGTCTTGAGTTCGCAATTGTCTCTGACAATGGCTACGCTGATTATATGCGGCTATACGATCCGCCAAAGAAGGTGGTGTACCATGACATTGCACTCGATACAGCCGACAGTTCTAATCTGGTGCAGCAAATTTCTGTCATGCTCGACCAGGTGCGGGCTGATGATATGTTGGCTTACCTAGTGAGTCAAGCGCACCGTTTGAATGCCTCGGATATTCACCTGGAAACAGCGGTTGGCGATGTCCGTATTCGCTTGCGTATTGATGGTGTGTTGCACCCCGTCGCTCGTCTATCAATTGATAAATACCGTGTGCTAATTTCGGCTATCGCCAGTGCGGGTAATGTTTCTACGTCTGCTAATGAAGCTCAGCAGGGTCACATTGCTCAGAAAGTGAAAATGGCTGATGGTACCGAGGTTGATGTCAATGTGCGTCTGGAGACAGTTCCAACCATCAATGGTATGGATGTGGTCATGCGCCTCTTCAACATGGACCAGTCGATGTATACGTTGGACCGTCTTGGCCTGTCTGCTGATGAGCGCCAGGTGGTGGACGACATCATTGCCAAGCCGACCGGGCTGGTGATGGTGGTTGGTCCGACTGGCTCGGGCAAGACAACCACGCTGTACTCGATGCTGAATTCGCTCAATAGCGAGGAACGCAAGATTATTACCATCGAGGACCCGGTAGAGTATCAGTTCACGGGGATTACGCAGATTTCCGTAAGTAGTGCCGCAGAGGGTGATGATAAGAGTTTCTCTAGTAAGCTACGCGCTACGCTGCGGCTCGACCCAGATATTGTAATGGTCGGCGAGGTGCGCGATATGGATACTGCCAAGACCGCTCTGCAAGCAGCTTTGACGGGTCACTTGGTGCTGACGACATTCCATGCTAGTTCTGCTGCTGCCGCTCTGACACGCTTATCAGAAATTATTGGTGAGAACCCATTGTTTGTTTCGGCTATCCGTTTGGTCATGGCCCAGCGCCTGATTCGTCGCCTAGATGATGACTTGAAACAGCCGTATAGCCCAAGCGAGGCCGAATGGCAGAAGATTAACGAAATTGTGGCTAGCTTGCCAGCCGGGATGGAACGCCCTAACCTAGAAGGCCTGCAGCTCTATAAAGCCGGTAGTTCCGATGCCAATCCGTATGGCTACAAGGGCCAAATAGCCATTCGCGAGCAATTTGTGATGACTGGGGAGATCGGCAAACTGATGCAACAAGGACGCAAATCACTAACCGCCCAAGAGATTGAAGCAGCAGCCACTGCCAGTGGTATGCACACCATGCTGCAAGATGCCATGCTCAAAGCAATCGCTGGTGAGACCTCTTTCGAAGAAATCTTTCGTGTCGTCGGCTAGAGCTATTATCCGACGCGTATATCTCGTGCGTGACCAAGCCAGTCGCTACGTCGGACAACACTATTAGGGTGATCATAAGCCTGATTTGTAATACTGCGTAATACTTGATTAATGCGCAGCACCGTCGTGGCACTAAACAATGGCAATGGACGAGCAAAGTCATCTGTCTCAAGAGACAAGCCATAGAGCGTTCCTGGCGTTACGCCCCAATAATCTTCACTACAGTAATACCCCGGTCGTTTCCTGCTTCCTAAGAAAAACGCGCCTTGTTGTACATAATCTCGCTTATTGCTAAGTCTCGCTACGGCTCTAGTGACATTATTTGACAGACGACGGGCACTGATCGAGGTGCTCGGAGACTTCCCGAAAACACCTTCCAGTGCCATTCGGATAGAGTCGTCGGTGAGCAGCATTTGCGGAGAGTCCGGGTTGTCGATAGGAGTGACTTCTTCTAAATAAGTTGCATCAACGCTTGGACCGTACATCGTGGACCACTCGTTAACTTCTGCCAGAAGATGATTCGCACTTGTGTGTTCGGCAGCCTCACTAGAAGCAGGGCCACCAGCTATAGTTCTATGGATTCCCATTTCTGCCAGTACGGCTAGTGTCTCGGCGTATTGCTGAGTGTCTAAATTTGAACCACTGATAATTATATCTCCAGGTGTTGGCTCGGAAGATATTGTATAGCCTGCTTCATGGGGCGAACTAGATGACATAGTGTGGTATTATAACATTAAATATGTGTAAATACAAATAGAATAAGCAGCGACTGATGTGGTCAGTTCTGCATCGTGGCTAGATTGTGGCTGCTTTGTTTTCAAGGTTACGATGCAGGTTTCTGATGCCGGCAAGATCGTCGTACATACTTCTCTGGCCGGCTGGTTTTTCGGCACCGCCTTTGGCCATGAACTGATTGAGCCAACCTTTGGTGAAGGTGGGCAAGCAATCAGCAGCCTGTAGCTTGCGTAAACTCGTAAACACAAAATCGGTATCGTCCAGACGGTCAGTGGTCAGATACATCGACCCATAGCGCGTAAAACCGCCTTCGCCCACCAACTCTGCTTGAGTGGGTGTTTCGTCCTCAGTCTCGGTGCACGGAGTATGATCAATCGTTATAGTTACAGCACGCCTAAAGAAGGCCCAGCCCAGAACTTCATTTTTCTCGGCATCTGGCTGAACGTGACCATCGAGTGCTTTGGGTTTTGGTTTAGCCAGGTCATCAACACGAGCTAATCGGTGCGCACCTTTGTCGTTCACATAACCTAAAATAGCTTCGTAGAGATATCGAGCATCTCGTACGACAGGATCGCTTATAGGTATAGGTATTTGCGGAAAAGGTTCACGCCGATGTCTGCCACCTGGGCCAAGACGCGGTTGTTGGCTAAAAAGTTCGGCAATTTCTTCAGGATAACGGGCCAGTCGGTCACGGATAGACAGCCACTTTAGAGTTCTGGGTCCACGTCCAGTTCTCGATAGATGCGGGGACTGGTCTTTAATCATGTGATTGAGCCAACTGCGTGTGAAATCTGGTAATTCACCTTGCTCTAAAAGGTCGGCCGCGCTTCTATAAGCGTAAGAATCTTTGCCATGGCGCCTGGTAGTAACCATAAGTGGTCCAATGGGTCGGTAGCAGCCTCGAATTTCAGTTTCATAGGGCAGACTGGTGGCTGATGTACGGTTGGGCGTATTGTTGACGGTCGCTACTACTTGCTGCCCAAGCTGCACCCAGGCTAAGTGTGTGTTCTCTGAGCCCAAGCCAAGGCTAGGCCTGAATGTTTCAAAGTCAAAAGTGGGTTCTTGAAAGGGGATGCGCCTGGCGTGAGATTGACCTTGCCAATCCACAAAATGTGCTTCTGCCACCGTTTCATATCGACAACTCTGCACTTCTGGCGGTCTCATGTCCAGGCTCCTGTGATTTCACAAAATTATAGTATTGTTCGGGCGTCTTGGCAATAGCAGTGACATGCATCTATTGCAAAAACATAAGCTTTATGATAGAATAGCATCTTATGAGTGTAGAAAATCAAGCACAATGCGACATAGATGCCGCAGAAGCTCCAAAGGAAATGCCAGTTTTTCGTTATGGCCTGGAATACATGGGCGAAATACTTGCTATGACTCGCCAACGCTTGGCCGAACAAGCTTCGAGGAGCACTGAATCTCCGGCCCACCAAACAGATGAAGTTGCTTAGGTAATAATAGCCGCAATTGCTGGCACCAGACGCTCGTCGCCAACGGGCGGAATAATCATATCTGGAGTTGGGTTTTCGACGAGTCCAGCGATGGCTTCAGCGGCCTTAACCTTGTGCTCATCAGTGATAGCACGAACATGATTATCAAGCGCGCCACGGAAAATGCCGGGGAAAGCCAGCGCATTATTAACTTGGTTCGGGAAATCGCTGCGACCAGTAGCTACAACGGCAGCACCAGCTCGGCGCGCGACATCAGGCATAATCTCCGGCTTCGGATTAGCCATGGCGAAAATGATCGGGTCTTTATCCATTGATCGAACCATCTCGGACGTCAAAAGGTCAGGCTGAGAAACGCCGATGAAGATGTCGGCGCCTTCCATGATGTCTTTAAGTGAACCATCGATACCTGATAAATTAGTGTATTGCAGCAACTTTTTCTTTTCGTCATTCAAATCTTGACGATTGGCACTCACGATACCTTTGCTGTCGACTACAAACATCCGAGGATTCGCATATGCGTGCAACAGTTTAATTATGGCTGTTCCAGCGGCACCAGCGCCAACAACCACAATTTTTGCATCACTTAGTTTGCGGCCAGTAACCTTGCAGGCATTTATCAAGCCAGCCAAAGTCACGACAGCGGTACCATGTTGATCGTCGTGCATGACTGGAATAGAAAGTTCTGCCTTCAGGCGATCTTCGACTTCAAAACAGAGCGGTGCAGCGATATCTTCTAGGTTTATGCCGCCAAAACTAGGCGCTAAAGCCTTCACAGTCGCTACAATCTCGTCAGCCGTATGAACATTCAGAACGAGCGGCACGGCATCAATGCCAGCAAAGTGCTTGAACAGCATGGCTTTACCTTCCATAACTGGCATAGCACCTTCCGGGCCGATGTTGCCCAAACCGAGCACTGCCGAGCCATCACTAACTACTGCAACTGTATTACCAGTCCAGGTATAATCTCGCATTTCTTCAGGATGTTCCGCCAAACGACTGCTAACAGCTGCCACACCAGGTGTGTAATAAGTACTGAGCTTATCCTTGCTATCTAACGTATCCTTGAGCTTCAACTCAATCTTGCCCTTCAACTCTTTGTGTTTCCGTAAAGCCTCTTCGCTATAATCCATGATTCTATTGTACCTTGTTTATTATAAAAGTAATTGAAATTCTATAACTGTTGCAACAGATTGAGTTTTCCTGTACAATAGTCCGGATTGATCATACAAATTGATAGGGAAGTCTTACAGACAAAGGTTAATGAATATGGAAAGCGTTGTTCGCAAAATTAGTAACCAGTACAAGAAGTCAGCTGTTGTTGACGTTCGCAGTGGTGACACGGTAAAAGTTCACCAGAAGATTCGCGAAGGTAACAAAGAGCGTGTTCAGATCTTCCAGGGTCTGGTTATCCGTACTGACAACAAAGGTAGCCACACTAGCCGCATCACCGTTCGTCGTATTGCCAGTGGTGTTGGTGTCGAAAAGAGCTTTTTGCTGCACAGCCCATTAGTTGTGCAGGTTGAAGTTACTAAGCGAAGCAAAGTTCGTCGCAACTACCTTACCTACATGCGTACTCGTACCGGTAAATCTGCCCGTATGACTGGTGTCGATTTTGACCGCGAAGCTGTAAACTCCGTACACGATGCAGCTGCTGAGGCCGAAGAGGCTAAGCTGCATGAGCAAGCTGCCAAAGAAGCTGAAGCCAAGGCTGCCGAAAAGGCTGCTGCCGAAGCCGCTGAAGAAGCCAAAGTCGCCGCCGCCCTCGCTGCCCGCGAAAACACCGAAAAAGCTGAATAAATTCTTAATTAGCTCGCCACATAGCACCTGACACTGTTACACTGAGTTTATGCAGTTACTTATGCTGAGCGGTAATAGCTTGCGCAACCGCGACTGGATTCAACATACAGAGCATCAATTTGCCGGTCTGTTTGACGACTATTATGTCCAGAATTATGCACACTGGGACAGTGGTGAGGAATGGATTGATTTGCCACATGAATTGACTGTTCTCACCGAAAAAGCACCTGATTTTAGCCATCCATATGGAGTCTTCGCAAAATCAATTGGTACCGTCTTGGCTCTCCAAGCTACACAGAAGGATATTATTAAGCCAATGTTTATGTTGTTTTGTGGCTTGCCATTGGGCTATATAAACGAGAAGTATGAGACCTTCAAAAAAGACCTTGAGGCCTATGAGGGCAAAGTTGTTATTATTCATAATCAGCATGACACAGTTGGGGATGCGGAAGCAGTAAAGGCTTACTTAGGTGATGTCGTCGATGGCAGCAGAGTTGCTTTTATAGATGCCCCGGGGGACAGTCACGATTACGAAGACTATCTGATACTTATGAGCGAGCTCTCGATGCTGAGAGAAAGTGCGTGATCACAGTTGGGATTGATGAAGTAGGGCGTGGTTGCTGGGCTGGTCCTGTGGTGGCTGGCGCTGTGATTTTATCCGAACCGATTGAGGGTTTAAAAGATTCTAAATTATTAAGCAAAAAGCAGCGCGAAAAGCTGACAGTAGAAATTAAATCCAACGCTGTGGCTATTGGCCTGGGCTGGGTCGAGCCGGCGATTGTCGACAAGATCGGGCTTGGTAAGGCAGTGCAATTGGCCATGGAACGAGCCCTAGCGGAAATTACTGCAGAGTTTGACGAGGTTATCATCGATGGCAATCTTAACTACATGAAATATAATCCCAAGGCCAGAGCATTAATAAAAGCTGACAATCTAATTCCGGCTGTCAGCGCTGCAAGTATCATTGCCAAGGTCGCTCGAGACAACTATATGGCAGAAATCGCCGAGCAATATCCGGACTATGGCTTCGAAAAGCATGTTGGCTACGGCACGGCGTTACATCTGGAAAAATTAAAATTACACGGTGTTAGCAATCTGCACCGCCAGTCGTTTAAGCCAATCCACAATTTACTGGTAGCTGCATGAGCTCGTATGACACGGGCAGGCAGGCTGAGCAAGCAGCAGCCACCTATCTGGAGATGCGCGGCTATAAGGTGTTGGAGCGCAATTGGCGCCGGCCACGCTGCGAGATCGATGTCATAGCTCTCAAAGATGACGTGATTTACTTTGTGGAAGTAAAATATCGAGCTAATGATGACCAAGGCAGTGGTTTCGATGCCATCACGACCAGCAAGCTGAAAAAGATGCAGTACGCTGCTGACTACTGGGTGGAAGAATCAAAATGGCGTGGTGAATATTCACTGGCCGCCATCGAACTTGCCGGCAGGGATTTTACCGTGCTGAGCTTTATCGACAGCGTACTAGTCTAAGCCGACCACTTTTTGAGATATTTTTTGATCTCAGGTTCTTCGCGGTCGCGCCAATTGATACGAGCGGCAATCTCGCCAAAGCTAATCTTAATGTTGCGTGCCGAAGCAGGATCAGTCAGCTTAGGTGTAAAGAATTCGGTGAATTTCTCTTGCCATTGCTTGGTCGAGAGTGGTCCAGCTGCGTACCAGATGAAGTACTCCATGTGTTTGCCGCCGCCAAAGAGCTCAAGCAAGTAATCCCAGTGCGTGATTAGCCAATCCCAGGCTAGTTCGCGAGTGTGATAGTTGCGCATCAGGTAGGCGAACCAGTGAGCGATATCCTGCTGGCGTACAACGCCAGTCTCAGGGGTGAGCGCCCAATCAATGATACGCTTGGCCACTTTTGGATCACGGATGTGGCAAAGTATGGCGCAAATGTTTTCACGGACTTCAGAGTTCTGGCTAGCGGTATATTCGGCCATCATTTGCTCGATTGCTTCAGGTTTGCCGTGGCGGACTACGGCGCCACCAATCAGTGAACGACGTTCGGCAGGCAACGCTTCGACACTACCGGCTTTCTCAAACAGCTCGAGCGCTTTGGCGATGGCAGCCGGATTCTCGCCGGCAATGCTCAGAGCTAGCGCTGTGGTTCGCAGGTGTTGCGTATTTGGATCGTCCTCAGGCTTATCGTCCCAACCTAGTTTGTTGTACCAATATTTGGAGATGGTTTGCTTCAGAGCTTTGAGCTGCTTCTCGGCTGCTTTATCACTGTCGACGAAGTTCTGAGCCTGACCAATACTGCGAGCTAGGAGTGACCACACGGCATCTCGCGGCTCTTCGTTACATTGCTCAACGAGTTCTAGGATCTCAGTTAGCGACTGCTTACCACCGCGTGACAGCAGCAGCATGTCGTTGAGCACGTTAATGCGTGTCAGTGTACTTAAACTGCGATCGGCCACTTGCTGCGCTAACTTCTTGCGATCATCTAGCGAATCATAATAAACCACATAGTGACCGGTGCCGTGAGCGTTAAAGATCGGTGTGGGCTGAGCAGCAGACAGTAAAATACTGGCATCTCGACTCTCAAGCATGTTTGTCTCTAGCGATGTGTCTGCAAGTAGTGGAATTGGCCATAATGACTCCTTATCTTCGCCATCGAGCAGAAAGCGCTGTTGCGACAGTTTTAGCCGGTCACCATCACGATTAACTGACAATAATGGCATGCCAGACTGCGTCAACCATGGTGTCATCAGATGGCCGATGTCTCGCTTGCTGACTTTACTGAATTCTTTCCAGAGGTCGTCGCGGCTGGTGTTGCCGTAAGCGTGTTCGGCAAAGTAATTCTTGAGCCCAGCGCGAAAATCGTCTTCGCCGACGTAATCGTAGAGCATATTGAGCAGTCGCGCACCCTTGGCGTAGACGATTGCTGGGTCAAACAGTGTGCTAATTTCATCCGGATGCTTTACTTCAACGCTGACCGACTGGACGTCTTTATAGAGGTCACGATTTGAGGCGCTGAGCGCACGGGTGGTCGCGAATTCTTCCCATTGCTGCCAGTCCGGGTGCAAGCGGTCGGGTGCAATATTTTCCATGATTGAGGCGAAACTTTCGTTGAGCCACAGATCGTCCCACCAACGCATAGTCACTAAGTTGCCGAACCACTGGTGCGATAATTCGTGGGCAATCACTAGAGTAATGAGCTGTTCGCCAGAAATCGATCGATTGACTGGGTCGGACAGCAAGCCAACTTCACGGAAGGTGATCAAGCCCCAGTTTTCCATGGCGAGGCTGTCGAAATCGGGCAGGGCGACTTGGTCAACTTTGGGTAGTGGGAAAGGCGTCTCGAAGTAATCATTGAAGAATTCGAGGCAGCGAATGGCCTCAGTGTTGGCATATTCTAGATGACTTTTGGGCTGCGCAACGGTCGCCCAGCTGCTGACAATCGTACCATCTTTGGCTTTGGCGCTGACGCTGTGTAATTCACCAATCACGAAGGCCAGCAGATAGCTAGACATCTTGGGAGAAGTCTCAAAAGTCGTGGTCAATAGCGAGCCTTTAGTGGACTGCTTTTTAACAGGTGTATTAGCCAAAACAGTTTCACCAACCGGCGAAATCAACGTCAGATCAAAAGTTGCCTTAGCTTCAGGCTCATCAATACACGGAAACGCCTCGCGCGCATGATGACTCTCAAACTGCGTAGCGATCAGCTGCTTTTCCTGACCCTCATGGGTGAAGAAACAGGGGTAAAGGCCGTTCATCTGGCGGTTAATCGTGCCGTTAAATTCCAGCGTCACGGTGTATTTACCAGGGTAAATCATCTCATCAGCATGCAGGCGGACTTCGTCGAAGCTGTCTTGATTATTTATGCGGCTAACAGCGACGTCAGTAGCACCCTTCTTATCATGCTTAACGACCTTGGCAGAAGTAATTCTCAATTCTTTTTGATGAAAGGTAAGACGCTTGGAAGGTCGACCGACTTTTTTACCGACAATAGTAACCGTGCCCGTAAAAGTCATCGACTCCTTATCAGGATGCAGCAGTAATTCATAAGATTCAGGCTGAAACTGCTCGAACAGCCGCGTAACGTTTTTACCCATATATATGTAGTTTAGCACTGGAGGCCAAAGCCGTCAGCGTAAACTACACAACGCTTAAAAGAGTTTGACTAATAAAGCTGTGATCTATATACTTGTTGTTAGTGAATTCCGGCCGGCAGGTCGGATTTTTTCGTTTCTGACATCTAAAGTAAAGGAGAAAAATTATGGATTTAGACATGAAACAACTGGCTGTAGCCATCCGCGCTATCGCTGAGGAAAAGAATTTACCAGAAGAATCAGTCAAAGAAGTTGTAGAACAAGCTTTGGCAGCTGCCTATCGCCGTGATTACGGTGACCGCGAGCAGGAAATTCGCGTAACAATGAACCTGAATACGGGTGACGTTGACGCCTACATTACTAAAGAAATCGTTGAAACTGTCGAGCACGATGCTTTTGAAATCAGCCTGAGCGATGCTCAAGTCATGCGCAAAAACGCCAAAGTTGGCGAAACAGTGGAGATTCACGAAAAGGCTGAAAGTTTTGGTCGTGTAGCAGCTCAGACTGCTAAACAAGTGATCTTGCAACGTCTGCGCGAAGCTGAGCGCGAAATCATTATGAACGAGTACGAAGATAAGATTGGTACTGTCATTAACGCCACCGTCGCGCGCGTCGAAGGCAACATCGTCCGCATCGACCTCGGTAAAGCCCAAGGCATCATGCCGCGCAGCGAACAGATCCAGAGCGAACGTTACTACCCAGGCCAGCGCCTGAAAGTCTTTTTGAAAGATGTCGAGCGCGGTTTCCGTGGTCCACAATTAGTCGTCAGCCGTGGCAACAAAGAATTCATGGAATGGCTGTTCCGCGGCGAAGTTCCAGAAATGGAAAGTGGCGCTGTAGAGATCAAAGGCATCGCCCGTGAAGCTGGTGTCCGCAGTAAAATCGCTGTCGCTAGCAATGTACCTGGCGTCGACCCAGTTGGCACCTTCGTCGGTGGTCACGGTACTCGCGTCAACGCTGTCATGAGCGAAGTTGGCGAACAAGAAAAGATCGACATCATCGTTTGGAAAGAAAATCCTAAAGAGTACATCGCTGAAGCCTTGAGCCCAACCAAGGTCAACAACGTCGTCATCGACGAAAAGAATGAAAAAGCTAAAGTCATCGTCCCCGAAGACCAACTGAGCATTGCCATCGGTAAAAGTGGTCAAAACGTCCGCCTGGCTAGCAAGTTGACTGGTTACGAATTAGACATCGAAGCTGACAAAGCTACAGTCGCTCAAGTAACCGAAGAAGCTGCTGAAGGCAAAGTCGAAACCACTGAGTTGCCAAAAGTGCCTAAACTCAAGAAGAAGAGCGAGCTCGAAAGCAGCCTGCTCGAAGCCATCGAAGAACACGGCGAATAGAGTAAATTAGCACTCTTGACGTGAGAGTGCTAAGTGGTATCATGGAAGTAGCGTTTTATTGTTAAACACGCTAGAAGGGTAGCTAAAATACATGATGCCAAATTCGCCTGATTTTCAGGATTTTTTGAACCACTTAACGCATAATGCGCTGCACAGTTTAAAGCACGCTGATGCCATTGCACGTAGCTTTGGTAGTGCTTACGTTGGCACGGAGCACCTGTTGCTCGGTGTACTGGCACAGGATGGCAGTATGGGTTCGAAAGTTTTGGAAGGCGCTGGTATTACGCTTGATCGTGCCCGGCTAGCACTAAATTTGACGCCTAAGACGTTGGTGATTAACGTCGGTGCTAAGGGTCTTAGTGAAACTGCTAAGTTAACCTTGCGCATGGCGTATGACGTGGCTCAAGATTATAGCCAGGAATATTGTGGCACAGAGCACATTCTATACAGCATTTTAAGCCAGAAGAATGCGCGTGCGACTATTTTGCTGCGTGATATGAACGTCGACGTCGATGCTTTGACTGCCGAATTGGAACAATTCCTGAATCGCCAACAATATGAAGATGGTGAGGCTAGCACAACTGGTACTGGACGCCGCAATGGTAAAAAAGCCAAAAAGACCGCTTTGGACTTCTTTGGGACGGATTTGACACTGCAGGCTCGTGAGAAGAAGCTTGACCCGGTGGTTGGCCGTGATAACCAAATTCGTCGCCTTATAACTATTCTAAATCGTCGTACCAAGAACAACCCAGTATTGATTGGCGAACCAGGTGTTGGCAAAACTTCTATCGTCGAAGGCCTGGCGCAGCGCATCATTGCTGAAGATGTGCCTGATAGCTTGCTCGAGAAGCGCATTGTAATGCTGGATTTGGCTGGCATGATTGCTGGCACCAAATATCGCGGTGAATTTGAGGAACGACTCAAGAAAGTCATGAGCGAGCTCGAGAAGGACAACAAAACAATTGTCTTTATCGATGAACTGCACTTGATCGTCGGTGCCGGTGCTGCTGAAGGCGCCATGGATGCCGGCAATATCTTAAAGCCGGCTTTGGCCCGTGGCAAAATCCAAGTCATTGGTGCCACTACTACCGCTGAATACACCAAACACATCGAGAAAGATGCTGCCTTGGA
>Ga0265327_10004017_pt1 | contig 13396 bp, 11 predicted proteins | sample 41621metaG_FD_202089 | JGI IMG/M metagenome (GOLD analysis project Ga0265327, IMG submission 202089) | Rhizosphere microbial communities from Carex aquatilis grown in University of Washington, Seatle, WA, United States - 4-16-21 metaG | ecosystem: Host-associated > Plants > Roots > Rhizosphere... | reverse complement strand
GATGCTGCGCTATCATTGGCCGGGCAATGGCCGCGAATTACGTGCCGTGGTGCGCCGCGCCGCGCTGATCGCCGACGCTGACATTGGCCCTGCCGAGTTAGGCTTAAACTGCCCGCCGCCTGCGCCCCATCAACATAAAACCATGCCGGCCCATGCGTCCTTGAAAGCGTCTTGCCTAGATTGCACGCCGACCGTTTACCTGGAGGGTTCCTCGCTCAAAGCCATCACCCAACTCAATGTCGATGAAATAGAACGCATCGTCATTCTGGACACCTTAAAGAAAACTGGAAATAACAAGGCGGAGGCGGCGCGGCGTCTGAATATTGATTACAAAACGCTGTATTCCAAACTGAAGAAAATCAATTTAACCGAGAACAATCAACATGAGCAACATCAAGAAGGGTAATTTGACCGGCAATGTCGAAGGCATTCTCCGGGGCTTGGGGGATTTGGTGGGTAAATTGGGGGAATTGGCCGAAAAAGGCGAAGAACTTAAGCGCAGCGGCACATTCGATATTAATACCGGTGGCAAAGACGCCAAAGCCGTGTATGGCTTTTCCGTCAAAATGGGCTTGGGCGACAATGGCGAGCCCCGCATCGAACCCTTCGGCAATGTCCACCGCAACGAGCAGACCGGCGAAACGACGGTGCAAGAGGTGTCCGAACCCCTGGTTGATGTGTTCGAGGAGGCCGACCACATACTCGTGTTGGCGGAAATGCCGGGGGTTGGCGACGAGGATATCCGGCTGGATTTGACCGGCGATATTCTGACGCTGCATGCCGAGAAGGGCAGCAAAAAATACCACAAAGAAATCGTCTTGCCGCGCGCGTTTGCCGCCGAAAAAATGGAGCGGTCCTGCCGCAACGGGATTCTGGAAGTGAAGTTCACAGGCTAGGACAATCCCCATGTCAGAAACACTCAAACTAAAAGTCGTCGAAGCGCTGCCCAAGGACACGGGCCGGGCCTATGCCCGGCTAGATCCTGGCGATATCGCCAAGCTGGGCCTGAACGTGGGGGACCTGGTGCAGTTGCGCGGCAAAGGCATGAGCGTCGCCAAGCTGATGCCGACCTACCCGGATCTGCGCGGCAAGGGCGTGGCGCAGTTGGACGGGCTGACCCGGCGCAATGCCGGCCTAGGCATGGACGAGAAAGTCCAAATCGAGCCGGTCGCCTGGAAACACGCCACCCGCGTCGTGTTGACGCCGACCACCATCGTGCCCGGCCAGCGTGATTTGAAATACATCGGCAGCCTGCTGGACGGCCTGCCGGTGGTCAAAGGCGACACGCTGCGCGCCCATTTGTTCGGCAGCCGATCCGCGGATTTCAAAGTGGAAGACACCACCCCCCTGGGCGCGGTGCTCATCAACCCGACCACCGCACTGGTCATCGGCAAAGCCGGGACGGCAGGCGCGACGGGTGCCACCGGCCCGCAACGCCTGTCTTATGAAGACGTGGGGGGCTTGAAACACCAAGTGCGGCGCATCCGCGAAATGATCGAACTGCCGCTGCGCTACCCGGAAGTGTTCGAGCGCCTCGGCATCGACGCGCCGAAGGGCGTGTTGCTGACCGGCCCCCCCGGCTGCGGCAAGACCTTGATCGCCCGCATCATCGCGCAGGAGACCGACGCCAAATTCTTCACCATCAGCGGGCCGGAAATCGTCCATAAGTTTTATGGCGAGAGCGAGGCGCATCTGCGCAAGATTTTCGACGAAGCCAGCAGCAAAGGGCCGAGCATCATTTTCTTAGACGAGATCGACTCCATCGCGCCCCGCCGCGACAAGGTGGTCGGCGACGTGGAGAAGCGCATCGTCGCGCAACTGCTGGCCTTGATGGACGGGCTGAAAGGCCGGGGCAAGGTCATTGTCATCGCCGCGACCAACCTGCCCAACTCCCTGGACCCGGCTTTGCGCCGTCCGGGCCGCTTCGACCGGGAAATCAGCATTCCGATACCCGACCGCGAAGGCCGCCGCGAGATTGTCGAAATCCACAGCCATGGCATGCCGCTGGATACCGACGTCGATTTGAACCGGCTGGCCGATGTGACCCATGGCTTCGTCGGGGCCGACCTGGAAGCGCTGTGCCGCGAAGCGGCGATGAGTTCGCTGCGGCGGCTGTTGCCGGAAATCGACTTCAGCGCGTCCGAGCTGCCTTATGAGAAGCTCGCCACATTGACTGTCACCATGGATGATTTCGACACGGCCCTGTGCGAAGTCTCGCCGTCGGCGATCCGCGAAATGTTCGTGGACATTCCCGATGTGCGCTGGGAAGACGTGGGCGGCATGGGCGATGTGCGGCGGCGGCTGGTGGAGGCGGTGGAATGGCCGATCAAATACCCTGAGCTGTACAAGCAAGCCGGCGTGCGTCCGCCTAAAGGCTTGTTGATGGCCGGCCCGCCCGGCGTGGGCAAGACCTTGATTGCCAAAGCTGTCGCTAATGAAAGCGGCGTCAATGTGATTTCGGTGAAAGGCCCTGCTTTGATGTCGCGCTATGTCGGCGATTCCGAGCAAGGCGTGCGCGAATTGTTCCACAAAGCCCGCCAAGCCTCGCCCTGCATCATCTTTTTGGACGAGGTGGATTCGATCATCCCGGCGCGGGGCGAAGGCTCCACGGATTCGCATGTCGCCGAGCGCGTGCTAAGCCAATTCCTGTCGGAGATGGACGGCCTGGAAGAGTTGAAAGGCGTGTTCGTCATCGGCGCGACCAACCGCATCGATTTGATCGACCCGGCTATGCTGCGGCCTGGACGCTTCGATGAAATCGTCGAACTGGGCTTGCCCGACGAAGAGGCGCGGCGCGAGATCCTGGCTGTGCATTTGCGCAGCAAACCCATCGGCGCGGACATCGACGCCGAGACGCTGGCCGACCGTTGCGACGGAGCCAGCGGGGCCGAGTTGGCGGCGGTGTGCAACCGCGCCGCGTTGATCGCGCTGCGCCGGGCCGTCGAGCAAGGCGCCACCGGCCCGGAGACCCCGGTCGCCGTGCGGGTGGAAAAAGAGGATTTCGACACCGTCATTGCCGAGATGTTCGGCCCGGCGGCCTAGGCCATGGCAAGCTCACGACCAGCCGAAGAGGAAGCGCTTTATCTGTATTGCTTCACGCAGCCGGGCTTGGCCGCGCCGACAAGCCCCGGCGTGGACGAGGCCCGCCCGGTCAAGATCCACGTCTGCGGTGGCTTGGCCGCTGTCGTGAGCCGGGTCGCCGTGCAGGATTTCACCGGCGAGTTGGGTGAAAGCCATCTGCAAGACATCGCCTGGCTGGGGCCGCGCGCTTGCCGCCATGCCGCTGTCGTCGAACAAGCCATGGCCGCGGGGCCGGTGTATCCCTTGCCCTTCGGCACTTTGTTTTCCGGGCCTGCGGCTTTGGATCAAGCCATCGAGCAAGGCGCCGCCGATATCGCCGCGGTGTTGCGGCAGGTGGCCGGTTGCCAGGAATGGTCGGTGGAAGGCACGCTAGACCGCAGGCAAACCGTTGACTGCTTGCTGGACGAAGGCTTGCAGTCCGGGCGACTCAGCCTGCCGGAGGGCGCGGGTCGGCGCCATCTCGAAGAACAGAAGCTGCGCCGGGCCCTGGCCTTGGAGATCGACGACTGGCTAGACCGGCGCATGGAGGCCATTCAGCAAGAACTGGCCGCGTTGAGCCGGGCACATCGACCGCGCCGGCTGCTCGATGACAAAATCCTGCATTGGGCCTACCTAGTGCCGACCGGCCAGACGGACGATTTTAGCGTGGCCGTCAACGCCGTCGCCAGCCGCCATCAAGCCTTTGGCCTGCGCCTGCGCTTGACCGGGCCTTGGCCGCCTTATACTTTCTGCCAGCCCTCCCCGTGAGTTTTCTGCTCTATGGTATAGTCGCCGATGGCAAACCTGCCAAAACCCCTGATGAATCTCTGGTTTATATTCAAGGTGGTGGCTTATTCGCGGTCGTGGCTGCCAGCGGGCACATTAGTCAAGACGTGGAATCAGTCCTTGCCTTCGGCAAAGTCGTTGAATGTATCCACCGTCACACAACCATCATCCCGATACGCTATGGCACGCTATTGCCAGACGCAGACGCTGTTGCCTCGCACCTGTCCGTTATGGCGGACGACTACCGAGGGCGGCTGGCCGAATTGGCCGGCTGCGAGGAAATGGGCATCCGCCTGCCCCTGCCGAAACCCGCTTGCCCCGCCAAGCCCGCGCCGCCGACGGCGAGTGGCCGTGACTATTTGCAGTCGCTCAAGCGGAAATACTCGGCCACCGAGCAGGCGGAACACCAAGCCGCCGCGCTGAACCTCGCCTTGGCCGGACTGTACCGGAAACAACGCGGCGAAACGGGTCTGTTTAACGGCGAGCCGATGTATCTGCTCAGTTACTTGGTGCCCAGGGACAAACTGCCTGTCTTTCGCGAGCGATTGGACGCGCTGGCCGACAGCGGACACTTCCAAGGCACCGTCAGTGGCCCCTGGCCACCCTACAATTTCGTCTGACTCGACCGCTTGCCCTTAAGTCCGCTATCGCGCCAAACCCCTGGCGTGATGCGGATTTCAAATGCATTCATGCAAAATCCCTATCGAACCCATTCATCCAATACGCTTTACAAATTAAAACAATTGCCGCATAGTCGCTCTAAACATAGCGGCTGCCAATAGAGGCTTGCATTGATATTTGGGTTTAAATTACATTAGAATCCATGCCTGATCTTAACAAACACTTGAAACGGAGCGCATAAATGGCCACTGAAGCCCCCACCCTCGACCAAGCCGACCCTTTGAAATCCGTCGCCGACGCGATGAAAGACGCCGTGAACCAGGCGACCGAGGACGCCGTGAAAACCAAGGAGCGCCTCAGCAAGATGGGGCCGGACATCGCCAACTCGGCCTCGCGCTTCGCCTACACCACCTCGTACATGATTTCTTATGGCGTCGTTTACGCGGCGGTGTTCGCAGCCAAGTCAGTGCCGCAGGACAACCCCATCGTCGAGGGCTTCATCGACGGCGGACGCGCCGCGGTCGATGCCGTCAACGAAGCCAAGGGCATCAAACCGGCCTAAGGGGCAGCCGCCCGCCAAGCCCGACAGGACGCAGGCCACCCCTGGCCGGCGTCCGGGTCTTCGGCTGCCCGCTCCCGCCTCGCCCCCACTCCATAAAGAATACAGGTCTCCCCATGTTTGATGATGGCAAGTTCGACGCTTACGCCAAACCCGCCGCCGCCACCGCCGTGGATGTCGCGCTATCCTTCCCCGGCCCCGGCGTGATCCGGATCCACAGCGAGGCCTTGTTCGCCGAAACGGACAACGCCCAGTGCCAGCGCTTCCTGCGCCGCGCCTTTGCGCTGGAGCAGATCGGCGGGGCGACGCTGAACCGCGACGCGGCCCCGGCGGCGGAACTGCGCTTCGACACGAAACGCCACACCTTGAAGGAGGTTCTCGGCCGCCTGGCCGATTGCTTAGGCGTTGAGGAAAAGCCCGCCGCCGAAAGCACCCCGCCCCCGGCCGGCCAAAGCCTAGTCCTCGCCCCCGTCGTCGCCCCGCCCGCGACCGCGCGCGACCGCCACGGCGTGGTGCATTACCACCGCTACGGCCATGTGGTGACAGGCTTCCAGATCGTCGCCGAGCGGGTTGGCTTCTTGAAGCTGAAAAATCCCGTGCTGTACCGGAAAAACGTCCTCTGCCAAGCCATCGAGCGCGAGCTGATGAGCGTGTTGGGCGTGGACCGCTACAAGACCCACTCCATCCAATGCACCGTGCAAGTGGAATACGACCCGCGCCGGCTGACCCGCCACCAAGTCGTCGAGATCCTCGACAGCGCGTTGGCCAACGCCGAGCACCAGGCCGAATTGGACAAGCTCGACCTGGATTTGGCGACTTGCGCGGGTTCGCTGGTGTTGGCCGGCGCCGCCCAATTCGCCGCCCCGGCCTTGCTGCCGGCCGCCGCCGCCGTGTTCGCCTACACCACCATCCCCAGCTTCGTCGGCGCGTATGAAGTGCTGTTCAAGGAAAAACGCCTAGGCGTCGACCTGCTGGACTCCATCGTCGTGCTGGGCTGCTTGGGCACCTTGCAAGTGTTCCCCGGCGCGGTGCTGGCCCTGTGCCTGTCGTTTGGCCGCATGCTGGTCAAGAAGACCGAGGACAATTCGAAAAAACTGCTGCTGTCGGCGTTCGGCAAACAGCCGCGCTTCGTCTGGCTGATCGTCGACGGCGTCGAAGTTGAAGTGTCGCTAGACAAAGTCAACGCCGGCGATATCGTCGTCGCGCACACCGGCGACATGGTGCCTGTGGACGGCCATGTCGTCGAAGGCATGGCGATGATCGACCAGCAAGCTCTGACCGGCGAGTCCACCCCCGCCGAAAAAGGCGTCGGCGACCGCGTATTCGCCTCCACCATCATGGTGGCCGGCAAGATTTACATCTCCGTCGAAAAAGCCGGCAGCGAAACCGCCTCGGCGAAAATCAGCCAGATCCTCAACGACACCGCCGGCTACAAGCTAACCTCGCAGAACAAAGGCGAGCGCCTGGCTGACACCGCCGTGGTGCCGACTTTGGCCGTCGGCGCCTTGGCTTTTGCGACGCTGGGGCCACATGCCGGCGTCGCCGTGCTGAACAGCGACCTAGGCACCGGCATACGGATGGCCGCACCGCTGGCGATGCTGTCCACGCTGGCCTTGTGCGCGCAGAAAGGCATCCTGGTCAAAGACGGCCGTGCCCTGGAACTGATGGGCGAAATCGACACCGTGCTGTTCGACAAAACCGGCACCTTGACCCGCGAACGCCCGGAAGTCGGCCGCATCATCGCCGCCAATGGCTTCAGCGAAACCGACATCCTGCTGTATGCGGCCACGGCCGAGCAAAAATTCCACCACCCCATCGCCACGGCGATCCTGCACAAGGCCGAAGAGCAGGGCATCGCGCTGGCGCAGACCGACGACACCCAATACAAAGTCGGCTACGGCATCAGCGTCGCCATCAACGGCCACACCATCCGCGTCGGCAGCAAGCGCTACCTGGAAATGGAAGGCATCCCGCTGACGCCGGAAGTCGAGGCCGCGCTGGACGAGGCGCATGTCGAAGGCTACACCATGGTCATGGTCGGCGTGGACGACCAACTCGGCGGCGCCTTGGAATTGCAGGCGTCGGTGCGGCCCGAGGTGCGCGACATCGTCGCGGGGCTGCGCCAGCGCGGCATCAAACACCTCGCCATCATCTCCGGCGACCACGAAGCGCCGACCGCCAAGCTCGCCAAAGACCTCGGCATGGACATCCACTTCGCCCAAGTGCTGCCCGCCGACAAGGCCGACTATGTGAAGAAGTTGCAAGACGAGGGCATGAAAGTCTGCTTCGTCGGCGATGGCATCAACGACTCCATCGCGCTGAAGCAAGCCAATGTCTCCATTTCGCTGCGCGGCGCCACGTCGATTGCCACCGACACCGCGCAGATTGTCTTTATGGAGCAAGGTTTAGGGAAGCTGTGCGAGCTGCGCGACATCGCCAAATCCATGGACAGCAATGTGCGCACCAGTTGGAACATGATCCTGCTGCCCAACATCGCCTGTGTGGCCGGCGTGTTCACGCTGGGCTTCGGCATCGGCGCGTCGGTGTTGACCAACAACGTCGCCGCGCTGGCCGCCCTGGCTAACGGCGTCTGGCCGATGCGCAAAGTCGCCCATCTGGAAGCCGAGCGCAGGCACCGGCTGGAGCTGGAACTCAAGCAAGCCGGCTATGGCGAAGACGGCAGCATCCGGCAGACCGACGCCGCTGACGCGCAGGCTGTGCCGGCCTAGGCAAATCGTGAAGTTTTCAAGCAACGCTTAAAGCCTGAAGAGGAGAAACGCCGATGGCAACCCGAAAAGCCCCGTCGCAAAAAGCGGCAAAACCGTCCCGGCCGGCCGAGACCGGCGCCGAACCGGCGGAAGTGAGCGCAGAGTCCTTGTCCCGGCAGGTGGGGGAAGCGCTGTCGGCCATCGCCGACTCCGCCGACGCCGTGGTCGAAGCGGCGCTTGAGTCTGCGCGGTCGGCCCCGGAAAGTGATCCGCACGCGCCGCGCTTCCATTTTTTCCTGATCGATTCGGGGTGGAAATCAGTCTCCGCCAACGTGATCCGCGAAAACTTCCACATGATCCGCGAATTCCAAAACAGCGACCCGCTCTATGTGTTGACGCGGCAACAGTCCATCGACTTGATCCGCGCCAACCCGGATTTGATCGGCAAAGATCCCATCATCTTGGTGCATGACCTGCAGGCCAAAGGGGGGCGGGGCGAGTCCGGCTACCATGGCTTCCGCCTGTGCCTGGGCTTGATTAAGAACAGCAAGAAGGCGCTGCAAGCCCTGCAAGAATTCCTGCGTTTCATCCACAGCCACCGCCGCAGCGCCGACATCGAGAAAGCCATACGCCAGAAATTGCACCGGGCCGGCTTTGAAGGCGCCATCGAAGTCATCCGCGAAGGCGCCGGGGAATTGATGGAATAAGCCGCCGGCTTTGACGCGGCGTTCATTCAGCGATCCACTCATGTAAAGAGGCTAACGACAATGGGCAATATCAGTGAAGCATTGACCGTGCTTTTCGCCGCCGTGGTCATCACCGCGACCGGTTATGAAATCAACCGCCGACGCAAAGAACTGCGCGAAATTTACGACGTGCTGGACCATGAAACCAAGCATGTCGCGGCCCAATTGGAAAATCTGATCGAGCAAGGCAAGCTGGCGCCTTACGGCGAGGAGAGCTGGGGGTGAGCGAACTGGCCGAAACACCAAGGATTCGGTTTGAACACGACGCATTGCACATCGACTTTCCCAGCCTGTTCGGGCCGGGCGCGGCCGCCCAAGCCCGCCGCTTTGTCCGCCGCGTGTTCGCGTTTGCGCAGGTCAGCGCCGTCGTGCTGCAAACGCAGCCGGGCCGGGCCGTCGTAAGCTACCAGACCGACGCAGCCGGGCGGAAAACCTTCATCGGCCAGCTTGCTGCCGCCATCGGCGGGCAAACGGAAGGCCTGGACGACGAACGGCTGCCGGCCTGGACGCCGGGCGAATCCGTCTCGCTACACCGTCTAGGCCCGCTGATCTCGACATTTGAAATCACCCAGGCAGGCCCGGGGCGCTTGCAATTGCGCCATGCCGCGATCAGCCAAGACCCGGCCTTGGGTCGCAGGCTCGAAGACACCGCCAAAGCCTTTGCCGGCGTCAAACAGGCGACCGCCACCGGCTCGACTGGCAAGCTGTGGATCGTCTACCAGCCGCAAGCGGTCGATGTCCACACCCTCGTCCGCGCCGTCGAAGCGCAACTGGCAGCACCGCGCACCGCGCTGGCCACGGTGGACACCCAGCCGCCCAAACTCGGCCTGGCCAACGCCACGCTCGGACTGGCCGCGCTGGGCGAATTTGCCGTGCCGGTCGTGCTGCCGGTGTGCGTCGGGCTGTTGGTCGCGACCAACCTGGGCACGATCCGCGACGCCGGCAAGCAATTAAGCCAGGGCAAGGTCGGCCTGCCGGTGCTGTACACCGCGCTGCTGGGCTGTTCCATCACCACCGGCCAGATTGTCGCACACGCCTTGATGGAATGGTCGTTCCGCTTCTGGGAACGGCGCTCCAACAACTTGCTGGCTGAAGAATGCCGGGCGCTGATCGAACAAACCCTGCCCGTCCCCGCCCAAGCCCGTTTGATCCGCTCCGACGAAGTCGACGCCCTGGTGCAAAGCGAATCCTTGCGGCCGGGCGAGCGCATTCGCATCGACGCGCCCGCCGCCGTCCCCGTCGATGGGCGGGTCGTCAGCGGCAACGCCTTGGTCGAATACAGCACGGTCGGCGGCTCGCGGCTGCCACAACGGCTGGCCGTAGGCGACGCGGTGCTGGCAGGATCGACGCTGCTGGCCGGCCATCTCGACGTGGAGGTGTCGCGCACCGGCATACAAACGCAAGCGGCGCAAATCGCCCGCAGCGTGATCGACAGCGCCCGCAACCTGCCGCGCGACCCGCTGTTGCGCCGCCGCGCCCTCGCCATGACCGACCGCACCGTCGTACCGACCTTGGCCTTGGCCGCCGTGGGCTGGACAGTCGGCGGCTTGTTCACGGTGGGCGCGGTGCTGCACCAGGACCACGCCTCCGGGCCGCTGCTGGCGCTGCCCCTGGCAAGCTTGCGCGACATGGGCGAGGCGCTGCGCGGCGGCGTCCTGGTGCGCCGGGCCGACGCCCTGCACCGCCTCGCCGAAAGCCGCTTTGTTGTGCTCGACGACCATCCGGCCTGGCAGACACCGGGGCTGGCGCTGGAGACGCTGCGCTCCCGGCTGGCCGAGTCAGAAACGGAAAATCTGCTGCGCTATGTGGCCGGTGCCGGGCTTTACCTGGGCGACGCCCGCGCCGAAGCCTTGGCCAACGCCTGCCGGGAACGCGGGCTGATCGTCCGCCGCCCGCCGATCCTGGCCTTGGAGCCGAATAAAATCACCGTCCGCCAAGGCCCGCACACCATCAGCCTGCGCGACCAGGCCAGCCAAGGCAAAAAAACCTCGACCGCGCCGGCGCTGCTAGTCGAGATCGACGGCGAAGAGGTCGGCCTGCTGGAATTCCGCCCCAGCGAGCGGCCCCGCGCCGCGCAGGCGGTGCAGGCTTTGCGTGAACGCGGCTGCGAGGTGTTCCTGCTGTCCGGCCGGCCCGCCGAGGAAACCGCGCAACTGGCCGGGCGGCTGGGCGCGAATCTGCACGGCGGCGACTTCTCGCCGGAGGAAAAACTGCGCTTCCTGCAAAGCCTGGGCCGACGCGGCGTGCAAACCACCTATGTCGGCTACGGCCAGATCGCCGAAGGACTGGCCCAGCAAGCCCATGTCGCCGTGTCCTTAGGCGGAATCGCAGGCTTGGACGGCACCGACGCCGACATCATCGTGCTCGGCGACGCGCTGGACGCGCTGGTGGAAACCGCCGACCTGGCCCGCGACCAGCAAGCGCGCGTGTTGACCACGAGCCGCCGCGCCTGGGGGCCGAACCTGCTGTGCATCGTCGGCGGCTATGTCGGCGTGTTGAACGGCATCACCTCCGGCCTGATCGCCAATGTCGGCGTCAACCGGGTTTACCAGCAAGCAGCAAAATCCCTGCGCGACAGCCAAAGCCAGGCCAGTTTCAAGAGGATTAGCGTATGACCGCCATCAAAAAACCCGCAAAACCGCCGAAAAAACCAGCCGCGCAAAGCCCAAGCGCCGTCGAACCGCCGCCTGAGCCAGCCGCCGCGCCGCCGGACGCGCTGGTCGGCGAGTTCATCGGCAAAGGTGAGGAGCCCGGCGGCCGGGCAGTCGGCGAAGCCGGGATCGAGCAGGCCGACGAGGAAGTCGTCGAGCGCGTCGAACACCTAGACCGCGGCGTCGGCTGGGTGCTGGTCTCGGCAGGCATCATCGGCCTGGTGGTGCCCGGCGTGCTGGGCACCCCTTTCCTGCTGATGGGTGCCTTGGCCTTGTGGCCCGGCAACCGCAAAACCGTGGAGCGCTGGCGCAAAGGCCATTCGCCGAAAATGTTCCACGGCTCCATGCGGCAGATCAACCGCTTCCTGGACGATCTCGAAAAGCGCTATCCGCGCATCGAAAAGAAATAGCCCGCCCAGCCCCGAGGACTAGCACATGGCGAAAAAAGGATTGGCGAAACCGCCGCCACTGAAGCCCTTAAGCGATTACGAGGCCGAACAAGTCGCCGCGATTGCCGCCTGGAAAAGCGAGACTCCCGGCGTGGCGAAGCGGATGATGCGTGTCGTCACCGCGCCCTTGGGCAATCTGGTGAACAAAATCCTGCCCAAGGGCGCGGTCAAAGCCGCGATGGACGGCGTCAACAAAATGGCCGGGCAACTGGCCGGCGACGACAGCATCCTCAAAGATCCGCAGGTGCAAGCCCAAGGCATCACCTCGCTGCAAGACATCGCCGCGCAAACTTTGGAGTTCTCCGACGAGCTGGCCGAGCGGGTCATCCGCGACGCCGGCCACATCGCGCTAGGCATGGGCGCGGCCACCGGCACCGGCGGGCCTATCGCGGCGGCGGCCGGCCTGCCGGTGCTGGTGGCCGGATCTTTGCGCGTGATCTACCGGGTCTCCCAGGCCTATGGTTTCGCCATCGACCACCCCGGCGACAAGGAACTCATGCTGCACATCCTCGCCCTGTCCACCGCCACCAACCCCGGCGAGCGGGCGCAAGCGATGGCGAATTACCAGCGCCAAATCGAAACCACTTTTTTACACCAAGCCGTCGAAGAATCCGCGCAAAACGCGGTGCAGCGGGCTTTGCTAGGCGCCGAACTCGGTTCGCTGATCCCCGGCTTCAGCATCGCCTTCAGCGCTTATCTGAACCGGGAATTCGTCAACCGGGCGGGGCTCGCGGCAAAACGGGTATTTCAGGAGCATTGGCTGCGCGAGCGCGGCAAAGTGGCGTGGATAGAGCCCGCCTGAGCCAGCGGCATATTGGCTGAAGCGGGCAATACGCTCCGCTTGCGCGCAACGCTGATGAAGTCAGGCGAGATTGGCAAAGCGCTGCCTATCCTGTGTCACGGACGAAACGCCAAACCTTATAGCGCTTTACGGCACGCGCAGCGTGCCCTAGACACGGCCAACCCAATATCACAAGGGAGTTTCCATGAGCGCCACTATGCTGGGCATCGACAATCGGTTTTTGTCGTGGATGTTGCTGTTTGTACCGCTATGTTTTGTGGCGCATGGATTGAAATTCGACGCGCGGGTGGTTTTTCTGCTGGCCGGCTTGGCGATAATACCTCTGGCGGCGATGATCGCCAACGCGACGGAAAATATCGCAGGCACCTTGGGCGCCGGAATCGGCGGATTACTCAACGCGACCTTCGGCAACGCCACCGAAATGGTGATTTCCATCGTCGCGCTGCATGAGGGCTTGGTCGATGTGGTCAAAGCCAGCATCAGCGGCACCATCATCGCCAATCTACTGCTGGCGCTCGGGGCGGGCATGTTCCTAGGCGGGCTGAAACACCCCGAACAGGAGTTCAAATCGCGGGTGGCGCGGATCAACGCTTCCTCGCTGAACCTGGCCTTGGTGGTGATGCTGACGCCTTCGGCGATCCATTACACCTCGAAGGGCTTGAACGCCGCCCGCATCGACCATTTTTCCGTGGTCGCGGCCGGCTTGCTGCTGGCATTCTATGTGCTGTCTTTAGTGTTCTCGATGAAGACCCACCGCTTTTTCTACGAGACCAATCTGCACGGCGAAAACGGCGGCCCGGCGACAATGGCCAGTACCGCGCCTGTACAGCCGCCGCCCCTTGGCAAAGATGTCGCAATCTTGCTGGCGGCCAGCGTCGTGCTGGTGTTCGTCTCGGAAGTGCTGGTGTCCAGCCTGGAAACGGCGATCAAGACTTTGGGGCTGACGCAATTGTTCACCGGCGTGATTCTGATCCCGCTGTTTGGCGGCGTGGTGGAGTATATCGCCGTGATCAC
>Ga0265327_10004016_pt1 | contig 13396 bp, 14 predicted proteins | sample 41621metaG_FD_202089 | JGI IMG/M metagenome (GOLD analysis project Ga0265327, IMG submission 202089) | Rhizosphere microbial communities from Carex aquatilis grown in University of Washington, Seatle, WA, United States - 4-16-21 metaG | ecosystem: Host-associated > Plants > Roots > Rhizosphere... | reverse complement strand
GCGCTTCGGCGTCGATCCCGGCCCGGCCCAGGTGGCCAACCTCGACCGGCTCAAGGCGCTGGACGGCTACTACGACTGGCGCCGCGACGGGTCCAAGTAGGCGGTCTTGCCCGTCGAACGGGACCTGGGGGCGATCCTGGAGCGGCTGCCGGACGGCGCCGACCTGGGCCCCCGCGATCCCTTCGCCCAGGTGATGTGGGAGAACGTCGGCTATCTGATCGACGACGCGCGGCGCACGGCGCTGTTCCGCGAGCTCCAGGATCGCGTCGGGCTGGATCCCCTGGCCATCCGCGAGGCTGACCGCAGCCTGCTGTTCGACATCGCCCGGCGTGGCGGCATGCAGCCCGACCGACGGGTGGGCCGCTGGCGCGACATCGCGGAGATCACCCTGGCCAAGGCCGGCGGCGACCTCGACGGAACCCTGCGTGAGCGTCCGCTGGCCAAGGCGCGGACCCTGCTCAAGCTCTATCCGACCATCGCCGACCCCGGCGCCGACAAGATCCTGCTGTTCGCCGGCATCGCGCCCCGGCCCGCCCTGGAGTCGAATGGCGTGCGGGCCATGGTGCGGATGGGCTTCGTCGTCGAGCAGAAGGACTATCCGCGCACCTGGAAACTGGCGGTGGAAGCACTGGAAAAGCAGCTCGGCCTGGACTTCAACGCCCTGACCCGCGCCTATCGCACGCTTCGCGCCCACGGCCAGACTCTATGTAAGCGGAGTACGGCCCTCTGCACCGCCTGTCCGCTGGACGAGACCTGCGCCCATGCGGTGGTGAGCTTCTAAGGACGCCCGCGCTCAAGCAGCGAAGCGATAGCGCAAGAGGAAACGATATGGATCAGCCGCCCGGCCTGGAGTTCGCCTTCCGCATCACAGCCGACCTGGAGCCGCCCATCGAGCAAGGAACCTGGGAGGCCCAGCGCCGCCGCATCGTGCCGATCAACGGCGGCAAGGTGGAGGGCGAGCGCTTTACCGGCCTCATCCTGCCCGGCGGCGCGGACTGGCAGACCTTGAGCACCGAAGACGGGCTGTCGCGCCTGGAGGCCCGCTACGCGATCCAGCATGACGACGGAACCGTCGTCGCGGTGACCAACCGGGGCCTGCGCCGCGGCCCGCCGGAGGTGATGGCCAGGCTGGCGGCGGGCGAGCGGGTGGACCCCGCCGAATACTATTTCCGCTCCTGCCCCGAGTTCGAGGCGCCGCCCGGCCCGCACCGCTGGCTGAGCGAGAGCCTGTTCCTGTGCGTCGGCAAGCGCTGGCCGGACCGGGTGGAGCTGGAAATCTGGCGGGTGGCCTAGGCCGCGCCTTCGGTCACGGCGATCCGCGCCGGTCCGTCCTTGAGCCGCCCCACGACAGCCGCCTTGTCGAACCCCCGTGAGCGGACGAGGTCGAGCACCCTGCCCGCTTCCGCCGGATCGACCGCGATCAGCAGGCCGCCGGAGGTCTGTGGGTCGGTGAGCAGGTCGCGTCTCCAGGGCTCCAGGGATTCGGCGCCGGCGACCGATGCGCCGTAGCTGGCCCAATTGCGCGTGCTGGCGCCGGTGCGCACGCCCGCCTTGGCGAGGGCTTCGACGCCCGGGAGGACTGCGGGCGCGTCGACGAAGAGCTCGATGGTGAGGCCGGCGCCCCTGGCCATCTCCAGGGCGTGGCCGAACAGGCCGAAGCCGGTGACGTCGGTCATGGCGTGCACGCCGGGCACGGCCGCGAGGTCGGGACCCACGTCGTTGAGCTGGGTGGTGGAGGCGATCAGGGCGGCGTAGCCCTCGGGGTCCAGCCGTTCCTGCTTGAAGGCGGCGCTGAGCACGCCGACGCCGAGGCCCTTGGTCAGGATCAGCACGTCTCCGGCCCGGCCCGTGCGGTTGGTGAGCACATGGTCCGGACGGACCACGCCCAGGGCGACGAGGCCGTAGATCGGCTCGACGCTGTCGATGGAATGGCCGCCGGCGACGGGAATCCCGGCCTTGGCGCAGACGGCGGCGCCGCCCGAGAGGATTGCCCCGATCGCGTCGAGCGACAGGACGTTGACGGGCATGCCGACGATGGCCAGGGCGAACAGCGGGCGGGCGCCCATGGCGTAGATGTCGGACAGGGCGTTGGTCGCGGCGATGCGGCCGAAGTCGAACGGATCGTCGACCACGGGCATGAAGAAGTCGGTGGTGGCGACGATGGCCTGCTGGTCGTTCAGTTTCCACACGGCGGCGTCGTCGGAGGATTCTGTGCCCACGAGCAGGTCGGGGAAGGCCCCGGCGGCGGGGGTGCGCGACAGGATGTCCTGCAGCACGCCCGGCGCGATCTTGCAGCCGCAGCCGCCGCCGTGGGCGAGGCTGGTGAGCCGGATCGGCGGTTGGGCGGAGCTCGCGTCGTCCATCAGGCGCCTTTGGGTTCGGGATCAGCCGTAGCGGATATATAGCAACGGGATGAGACGAGTCCGACCCGAACATGGCTGAGGTGACGGTGGCCGGGGACGCCGAGCCCGCGACGCTCGGCGAATACGACGTGATCGTCGACGCCCGCAGCCCTCGCGAGTTTGCGGAGGACCACGTCCCTGGCGCCATAAACCTGCCGGTGCTGACCGACGCCGAGCGGGCCGAGGTGGGGACGATCTATGTCCAGGAGTCGCGGTTCAAGGCGCGGCGGGTGGGCGGCGCCTATGTGGCCAAGAACGTGGCCGGCTATCTCGACACGGTGATGGGCGACTGGCCGGCCTCGACCAAGGTGCTGGTCTACTGCTGGCGCGGCGGGATGCGCTCCAACTCCATGGCGGTGATCCTGGCTCAGGTGGGCTGGCGGACCAGCGTGCTGGCGGGCGGCTGGCGCACCTACCGGCGGCGGGTGTCGCAGCGGCTCTACGACGGCGAACCGCTGAAGCGCGTGGTTCTGCTGGACGGCCATACGGGCAGCGGCAAGACCGAGGTGCTCAACCGCCTGGCGGCCCATGGCGTGCAGACCATCGACCTGGAGGGCCTGGCCGAGCATCGAGGCTCGCTGCTGGGCGGCATGGGCCGGCCGCAGCCCAGCCAGAAGCTGTTCGAGAGCCGGCTGCTGGCGGCGGTCGAGGCCCTGGATCCGCAGCGGCCGGTGGTGATCGAGGCGGAGTCGAGCAAGGTCGGCGAGCGGGTGCTGCCGCCAGTGATCTGGAGCGCGATGACCGCCGCGCCGCGTATCGAACTGGTCGCGCCGGCCGAGGCCCGGGCGCGCTTCCTGGCGGGGACCTATGCCGAGCTCGGCCGCGACGCCGAGACCCTGATCGAGCTGCTCGGTCGCCTGCCCGACCGGCCGGGGCGCAAGCGCCTGGCGGCCTGGACCGAGCTGGTGCGGGCGGGCGACCTCGAGCCCCTGGCCGCCGAGCTGATCGAGGCCCACTACGACCCGGCCTATCGCCGGTCGAGCCGCAAGGCCGAACGTACGATGCTGGGGACGGTGAGCCTGGACCGCCTGAACGACGCCACCTTTGAACGGGCCGCGATCGAAGTGGCGGGAATAGCCGCCGGCGCATAAAACAGACTGAGCCTTCAAGGAATGAGCCGAGCCATGACTACAGAAGCGCGAAGGACCAACCTGTTCCCTCAGGTAGCGACCTTTATCCTGCTGGCCGTGGCCGGGCTGCTCTATGTGAAGTGGCTGCCCTACTACAATCGCGCCTTCGTGGCCGCCTCGCACCACGCCATCGGCAATTCGATCCTGATGGGCAAGGACGCTCACCCGCCCGCGCCCTCGCTCGACGCCGCGCTCGGCTACGCCATGGCCTACGGCAAGGCGATCTGGCAGGCGATGGTGCTGGGGCTGCTGCTCGGCTCGGCGGTGCAGGCCCTGATCCCGGCCGCCTGGGTGACGCGCGTGCTCGGCAAGCGCGAGTTCGGCAGCGCCCTCGCCGGCGGGCTGCTGGCCCTGCCCGGCATGATGTGCACCTGCTGCGCGGCCCCGGTGGTGGTGGGCCTGAGGCGGCGGCAGGCCGCACCCGGCGCCGCGATCGCCTTCTGGCTGGGCAATTCGGTGCTGAACCCCGCGACCCTGGTGTTCATCGGCTTCGTGCTCGGCTGGAAATGGACCGCGCTGCGCCTGGCGTTGGGGGTGCTGATGGTGTTCGGTCTGGGCTACGCGGCCAATCGCCTGACCACGGCCAAGGAGGCGGAGAAGGCGCAGGCGGCCCTGGCCGAGATCGCCGCCGAGCCGCAGGAGAACCCGTTCCGCCGCTGGCTGCGCATTTTCCTGCGCATGGCCGTGCGGCTGATCCCCGAATATCTGGTGCTGGTGCTGCTGCTGGGCGCGGCGCGCGCCTGGCTGTTTCCCGTCATCGGCCCGCAGATCGACAACCACCTGATCTGGATCGTGGCCTTCGCCGTCGCCGGCATGCTGTTCGTGATCCCGACGGCGGGCGAGGTCCCGATCATCCAGGCCATGCTGGCGCTGGGCATGGGCGTGGGGCCGGCGGGGGCGCTGCTGATGACCCTGCCGCCGGTCAGCGTGCCGTCGATGGCCATGCTGGCGCGATCGTTCTCGCCCCGCGTTCTGGCGACGGTCGGGGCCTCGGTGGCGCTGTTCGGGATTGTGGCCGGCCTGCTGGCGATCGGCCTGGGCTTCTGACCCGGCGCGCCTTGGCGTTTAGTTCGAGGCCAGGGTCAGGTTCGAGCGGCGCGGGGTGACCACCGCGAGGCGGCTCAGTTCCTCGGTGCTGAACCAGTGCACGCCTTGCGGCGGGGTGCGCAGAGCCTCGACCAGGATGCCGACGCCGCCGCCCATGCTGTCGATGTGCATGGCGCACAGCGAGGTCAGGTACTGCACGTCGCCGACGGAGAGGCCGTCGCGGGCCTGGAGATTGGCGTAGATCTGGTGGACGCCGACCTTGGAGCCGATGGCCACGGCGCGCTCGACGCCGCCCAGGAACATGAAGGCGCAGGCCGAGGCGCATTCGGCCGGGCGGATCTCGCCCGACAGGCCGTCGACGCCGCCGACCACCGTGGAGAAGCCGGCCTTGCGGATGTCTTCGCCGACGCGCAGGGCGTAGAGCAGCACGCCCCCTTCGGAATCCAGGATGACCAGGGCGCCCGGGGCGATATGGCGGCTGCGCACCAGTTCACGGAACGCGCCCTGGGTCTGACCGTCGACCAGGCCCGAGGCGAGGATGCAGTCGCGCTTGGCGCATTCGACGGGCCCGCTGACCTGCTGGAAGGTCATGGCGTCGGCCGGCGTCGCTTTGAACGAACAGACCGCGATCGTGGCCGCAATGAGGAGGTTCAGGACCCCCAACTTCCGCAGGCTCAGGGCGATACGCATGTCGAGTTCTTTCGATCTGGACCGAACACGTCCTTCTGGACCCGCCCATTTATGACCAGAATCGTTAAAACTCCGGAATCAACCTCTTAATTGGTAATGAATTCTAAGTTAGTACTAAATGAAGGTTAATATTCATCAATGATAAACGGCCGTTTACTTTAACCCGGCCGCTACTTGCCGTCAGGCGTCTTGCCGTCCAGGGCGATGGCCCCGGCGTGGGCGATGGCTTCGTCGGCGTTGGCGGTGCCGGTGACGCCGATCGCGCCGACCACCTTGCCCTGCGAAAAGATCGGCTCGCCCCCGGCGAAGGGGAAGATCTCCTCGGCGTCGGTGATGCCGGTGATGCCGGCGGAATAGCGCTCCATGTCGTAACGGGTCGGGCGGCGGTTGCGGGCGGCGGACTTGGCTTTGCGCATGGCCATCTCCTCCATCGAGTAGAAGGCGTTGGTGGCCTTGAAATAGTAGACCAGGGCGCCGGAGGGCTCGACGATGGCGATGGTGGGCTTGGCGTTGTGCTTGGCGGCCTCGGCCTCGACCGCGGCGATCACGGTGCGCGCCTGCTCCTGGGTGATCACCGGGCCGTACTGATAGTTGGGGAACGGCCCCGGCGCCTTGGGCAGGCCGGGGATCGGCAGGGCCGAAGGGGCCTGAGCGGCGGCGGATGTGGCCGTCGCGAGGACGGCGGCGGCGGCGAGCGCCATGACGGTCTTGAGCATGCGGAATCCTCCCCTGGGTTCAGGCGTTTGCGCCGATCATGCCGCTTTCGGCGACCGGGTCCACCGTGAACGAAGTTCGCCGTGCGCGTTGACGGGGATGACCGATGCAGATCAGCTTGGCGAAAAGCGGGAGGATCCCATGACCACCGAGCCCGTCGACGTAGTTCCCGCCTACCGGCCGCCCGCCGTGGCGATGCACTGGCTGGTGTTCCTGCTCGTCGTCATCGTGGGCTGGCTAGGCCTGCTGCACGACGACTGGCCGCGCGAGAGCCAGGCGTTCTGGATCAACATCCACGCCATGCTCGGGCTGTTGATGTTCGCCCTGGTGCTGGCCCGCCTGCTCTATCGCCGGGCCTACGCCCCGCCCGCCCTGCCCGACGACGTGGGCGAGTTCTCGCGCCGGGTCTCGCACCCCGCCCACATGCTGCTCTACGCCCTCCTGATCGTGATCCCGGTGCTGGGGATCATCACCTTCGTCTGGCACGGGCGGGTGTTCGACTTCGGCCTGTTCAAGGTGGATTTCCACGTCACGCGCAACAAGGCGATCTTCCACCCGACCGAGGACTGGCACGGCTATCTGGCCTATGGGCTTTTCGGCCTGGCCGGCGTGCACGCCCTGGCCGCGCTGTGGCACCACTTCGTCAAGAAGGACCGGGTGCTTTGGCGCATGCTGCCGCGGCCGCTGCGCTCACGGATGCACTAGCCGGATTCTTGTTTGCGCTACCGCTTCGCTGCTTGAGCGCGTGGCGCCCTCTCCTTGAAGCGGCCCCTGGGCCGTGCTGTGCTCCCCGCAACAAAAAGATCCGGGGAGGGATCGCCATGAAATCCGCCATCTGGGGCGCGGCCGCAGCCGCCGCGCTGTGCCTCGCAGCGCCCGCCATCGCCCAGGCGCCGCCGCCTCCGCCCGGACAGGCGCAGCCCTTCGTGCTGCAGTGGATCAGCCGTGACGGCTCGCCTCCCCCGCCGGCGCCGATGCCGATGAACGCGGCCATGATGATGGTCCAGGGCGGCCCGCCCTGTGACCGCGCCTGCCTGAACCAGATGCTGGAGGACTACCTCACGGCGCTGAAGGCGCATGACCCTTCGAAGCTGCCGCTCATGCCCGGCGTGCGCTTCACCGAGAACAACTCGCCGCTGAGCCTGCCCGACGGCCTGTGGAACACGGTCGACAAGATCACCGACTACCGCCTGCCGGTGCTGGATGTCGAAGACGGCCAGGCCGGACTGATGACCACGGTAGAGGAGCACGGCAAGCCGGCGTTCCTGTCGCTGCGGCTGAAGGTGGTCGGGCGCCGGATCGCCGAGATCGAGACCATCGTGCTCAGGCCCCAGGCCAACAACGGCTTCGGCAATCCGACAGCCATGCCGCGGCGGCCGGTGTTCTACGAGGACGTGCCGGCCGACAAGCAGCTGAGCCGGGTGCAGCTGATCGAGATCGCCAACAGCTATTTTGAGACCCTGCAGCAGAACCACGGGGTGGTGTTCGCGCCCTTCGCCTCCACCTGCCACCGGCTGGAGAACGGGGTGGCCACGACCAACAACAACACCCCGCCCGCGACGGGGCGGCCCGATCCGGTGGGGATCAAGAAGCTGGGCTGCGAGGCCCAGTTCAAGACCGGCTACTTCAACTTCGTGACCTGGATCCGCGACCGGCGGCCCCTGGTGATCGACCGGCAGAAGGGCCTGGCGTTCATGGCCGGCTTCTTCGACCACAAGGGCGACATGCGCGCGGAGACCCTGACCGACGGCCGTGTGGTCGATCCGCAGTACGACACCCCCTGGACCTGGCAGATCGCCGAGGTCTTCAAGGTGAAGGACAACAAGATCGATCAGGTCGAGGCCCTGGTGCTGTACGCGCCCTATGGCGAGAAGGACACCTGGTCGGACGAGCCCAAGTGGCGGCCGGCGCACTGAGGAGGCGGACATGAAGAAGCTTCTGCTCGCGCTTATCGCCCCCGTCCTGGCCTTGAGCCTGGGCGGCGCGGACAAGGCCCCTGCCAAGGCGCCCCCGGCCAAGCCGGCCGCCGCCTGCGACCGCGCCTGCCTGGAAGGCTTCGTCGACAAATATCTGGAGGCCATGGCCGCCAACGATCCAGGCAAGGTGAAGCTGTCGCCGCGCCTGAGGCTGACCGAGAACGGGGCGATCCTGAAACCGGGCGACGGGCTGTGGCGCACGGCTACGGGGCTGGGAGCCTACCGCTTCAAGTACTCGGATCCCGAGACGCATCAGGCCGGGGCGGTGGCGGTGGTGCTGGAGAACGGCGTCGAGCAGCTGCTGGGGCTGAGGCTCAAGGTCGAGAACCGAGCGATCACCGAGGCCGAGATGATCGTGGCCCGCAAGGGCGAGGGTCAGACCCTGGTCACCGACAGCCTGAAGGAGCCCCTGCCCGAGCTGCTGGCGTCGGTGCCCAAGGACAAGCGCTCGAGCCGCAAGGAGCTGGCCGAGATCGCCGACAAGTACTTCACCGCCATCGAGAAGGAGGACGGCAAGATCGTGCCGTTCGATCCGGCGGGCTTTCGCATCGAGAACGGCATCCGCACCTGCAACGACCCGGGCCCGGTGGTCTCGACCGGCGGCGCGTCCCAGCAGTTCCCCAACCTGCGCAAGATGCCCTGCGCCGATCAGCTCTCGACCCAGATCTTCACCTACATCAAGGAGATACGGCCGAGACGTTATCCGGTGGCCGACATCGAGCGCGGGCTGGTGGCCGCCTTCGTTCGCTTCAACCATCCCGGGCGGCCGACCTCGGTGGACGTGCCCGGCTACGGCAAGCTCGACTACATGGGCAACCAGTGGGCGCGGAACCCGACCAGCGCCTTCATCTGCGAGGTGTTCAAGGTGGAGAACCACCAGATCACCCGGGTGATGGCCGTGATCGTGAAGGGGCCGTACAAGGGCGCGACGGGGTGGGAGTGAGGGGTTCCCATTGAAATATCAGGACCTCAAGATTCGAGACACCGGCAGGATGGCGCTGCTCGCGCTGGGCATGGCCGTGGTCGTTGGTGTCGGCCTTGAGGTCAGAACAGCAGTCGAGCCGCTAATGCACGGGCGTTACATGGCGATGCTGGCAGGTATCGCGAGCGTCTGCCCGGTAATCGGGGGCATGTGCATCTACTACCTCTGCTCCACTCCCGCCCAAAACGCCCGCTTCATCAGGTGGGCCGAACGCCATCGTTGGGGCCAGCCGCCACTCAATTTCGATTGGACGCTCCTTGACCCTTCCGACCCCGACTTCAACGTCCCGACTTTCAAGTACCTATTGGCGAAAAGAGCGGCTCGAAAGCCCCGTTAGCAGCGCCACGCGCGACCTCTCCCGCTTGCGGGAGAGGGGGACCGCGAAGCGGTGGAGAGGGCGCGCCGGCGCAGGGCCGGGATGAATTCGCAGTTCAAAGGGCAGTGGCGCCGCGCGCCCTCACCACCACCCGCTCTTCACCCGGCTTCCGCCGGGTTCGGCCGATGGCCCCCCTCTCCCATTTGCTGCCGCAAACGGGAGAGGTCGCACTGTGGGTTGCTATTTTCCGTCGATACTGAGGGCCAGCAGCACATTGCCCCCCTGCCCCAGGAATTGGCCGTAGCCGGAATTGACGAACAGCATGCCGTCCGCAATCGCAGGGCCGCCGGTGTCGAGCGAGCCGCCGCGGGCGCTGGCGCCGTTGACGGGCTTGAACTCGACGGCCGTGTCGAAGTCCCACAGCACCTTGCCGGTCTTGGCGTCGTAGGCGCGCAGGTGGCCGTCGTGGGAACCTGAGAACACCGCGCCGGGCATGGCGCTGGCGGCCTGGGAGTGGGCGCCGAGGCACGAGGCTTCGCCCCAGGCGCAGGTCGGCTTGGCCGGGGCCGGCGCCCACCACAGGCGCTTGCCGGTGGCCGCGTTGATGCCGGCGATGCCGGGCTTGGGCTTGTGCGGGGCCTCGGTCAGGGAATCGGAGATCGGCGCGAACACGGTGGATCCCGCCGCGGCCATGCCCCACTCGATGCCGCCGAAGATGCTGCCGGAGCCGATCGAGGTGCGCCACAGGCGCTTGCCGGTGTCGGGATCCAGGCCATAGACCGCGCCGGACTTCTGGCCGGCGACGAGCACGTCCTTGCCGCCCATCGAGACCAGGATCGGCGAGACGGCGAAGTCGAAGTCGGGGCCCGCGTCGTCGGGGCAGACGGTGCCGTAGGTGCAGCCGGCCGCCCAGTGGTCCTTGGGCTGCTGCTGGCTCATCCAGACCTTCCTGCCGGTCTTGAGGTCGAGCGCCATGACCCCGTCGGTGTTGCGGTCGTCGACGTCGGTGTAGTCGTTGCCGACGCCGAAATAGAGACGCCCGCGCTTGAGGTCGACGGTGGGGGCGTTCCACACCGAGCCGCCGGCGGGGCCGTGCAGGGTCGTGTCCAGGCCCTTGCGCTTGTAGTCCTTCATCGGCGCGGTGATGGTCTTGGTCTTCCACAGCACCTTGCCTGTGGCGGGATCGAGGGCCAGGACGGCGCCGCGGAAGGTGCAGCACTCATAGGCGGCCTGCGAGGCGGCGCCCTCCTCCAGCGAGGAGACCGGCACCAGCAGCCGGTCGCCCGCCAGCACTGGCGAGCCGGTCATGCGAGCCAGGGGATGGTCATCGACCTTGGCCTTCCAGAGCTCCCTTCCGGTGTCGGCGTCGATCGCATGGGCCACGCCGGCCATGTCGCCGAAGTAGGCGACAGTCTTGCCGCCCGCGCCGGGGCCGACCGAGATCGCCGAGCGCACCGCCGCGCCGGGCTTGGCGGTCCAGACCGTGCAGCCGGTTCGGGCGTCCAGCGCATAGACGGTGTCGACGGTGTCGGAAACGAACACGCGTCCGCCCACGGCCACCGGCTGGCCCCAGGTCTGGTGGCCGGGATAGGCGAAGGCCCACTTCACCTTAAGGCGGCCGAGATCCTTGACGCCGAATCCGGGCTTGGCCTGGAAGCGCGCGTTGTCGTGGCCGGGGCTCCAGCCGTTCCAGCCTGCGGCGCCGAGGGCGAGCGGCGCGGTCGCGGCCGTGCAGAGGTTGTCATTGAGCTTGGGCGCCTTGGCCGCGGCGTCGGCAGTCAGATAGGTGGTGACGGCGGCGATGTCGGCGTCGGACAGATCCTTGCCCTGGGGCTTCATGGCGCCGGTGAGAAGGGCCATCTTGATGTTGACCGGCGAGCGCAGGCCGAGGGCCTCACGCGAGGGGGCGTGGCCGACGCCCTTGTCATGGCACTGGGCGCACTTCTCGTTGAACAGCTTGGCCCCGTCGGGCGTCTGGGCGGCGACGTCGCCCGCGAAAAACGCCACGACCGTAGCCGCGGCCAGAGTGAGCTTAGCCCCCAAGACGACGCCCTCCTGCCGCCCCGAGTGGGCGATCTTAAGCTTTCGCTAACCAGATTGAGAGGGCGGGCGGCGCTTGGCAACCGGCTTCGCCACATCCACCTTGGCGGCCATGCCTTCAGATGACGCGATCAGAGCCTTGGCCGAGCGCCTCCGCGCCGCGAACCGGGCGGTGGTGTTCACTGGGGCGGGCATATCCACCGAATCGGGCATCCCCGATTTCCGCAGTCCCGGCGGGCTGTGGAGCCAGATCAAGCCGATCACCTACCAGCAGTTCGTCGCCGACGAGGGCCAGAGGCGCGAGGCCTGGACGCGGGCGTTCTCGGGCGTGGCGCGCTGGACCGGCTCGCCGCCCAACGACGGGCACCGGGCGGTGGCGACGCTGATGGCGGCGGGCAAGGTCTCGGCGGTGATCACCCAGAACGTCGACAACCTGCACCAGGACGGCGGGGCGGACCCGGGGCGGGTGATCGAGCTGCACGGCAACGCGGGCTACGCCACGTGTCTGGAGTGCGGACTGCGCCACGAGCTGGCCGAGCTGAAGCCGCCGTTCGAGGCCGAGGGCCGCATCCCCGCCTGCCGCGACTGCGGGGGACTGGTGAAGACGGCGGTGATCTCGTTCGGCCAGGCCATGCCCAGGGACGCCTGGAGCCGGGCGGAGGACGAGACCCTGGCCAGCGACCTGTTCCTGGTGCTGGGCTCGTCATTGACGGTGCGCCCGGCGGCCGAGCTGCCGCGCCTGGCGTGGGAGGCGGGCGTCCCGCTGGTGATCGTGAACCGCGACCCCACGCCGCTGGATCATCTGGCGAGCCTGGTGCTGCGCGAGGAGATCGGGCCGCTGATGAAGGCGGCGACGGCGCTGGCGCTCTAGCCCATCCCCAGCTGGCGCTCGACGCGCCGGTCGGGAACGAACCACCAGGCGGCGACCGCGACGTAGCAGGCATAGGCGATCGGCGGGTAGACGAAGGCGCCGGCGATGCCCGCCACATAGATCAGCGGAGAGACCTTCTCCTTGAGTCCGGTGCTGACAGCCTTGGCGAGATCGGAGTCAGGTCCCTCGACGCGCAGCAACGCCCGCTGCAGCACCACCCAGGCCAGGGCGTTCATCAGCAGCACGAAGCCGTAGAGCGCCGCCGGCGCCTTGGCCATGGGGTTCTCCCCCATCCAGGCTGTGACGAATGACACGACGGAGAGCCAGAACAGCAGGTGCAGGTTGGGCCACAGCACCCGGCCGTCTACCTGGCGCACGGCGTGGAACATGTGGTGGTGGTTATTCCAGTAGATGCCGATGTAGACGAAGCTCAGCACGTAGCTGGCGAAGGCCGGAAGCACGGGCCGGAGGTCGGCCAAGTGCTCGCCCACGGGCGCCTTCAGCTCCAGCACCATGATGGTGATGATGATGGCGATCACGCCGTCGCTGAACGCCTCGACCCGCCCCTTGTCCATGCCGCCCCGCCTTGCCCTGCATCAGCCTAGCGCGCCGCCGCGCGCCCGCCAATCGACGCGCCCGCGGGCGTTTGCTAGGTTCCGCGCCCAGTGACCATCTGTGGAACCACGCGCTTTGAGCCGACAGTTCAGACTGAAGCTTGACCGGACGGAGACGTTCCGGCGCGAGGATTTCGTGGTGTCCCCGTCCAACGCCGACGCCGTTCGCACCATCGACTCCTGGCCCGCCTGGCCGGGAGGCGCCTTGGCGCTGATCGGACCGGAAGGGTCGGGCAAGAGCCATCTGGCGCATGTATGGGCGGCCGCGGCCGGGGCGACGATTATTCCGGCCAAGGGCAAGGTCGACCTGGGCGCCCTGCGCGGCAAGCCGGTGCTCTACGAGGACGCTGACCGCGACCGCACCCGGCGCGACGAGATCCTGTTCCACCTGTTCAATATGGCCGGGCACTCGGGCGGCGGCCTGCTACTCACCGGCCGCTCGCCGCCCACGGGCTGGAGCGCGGAGCTGCCCGACCTGCGTTCCCGGCTGAACGGCGTGGCGGTGGCGCAGCTGGACGCGCCGGACGACCCGGTGCTGGAGAGCATGCTGCGGAAATTCTTCCGTGAACGGAATATTCGCCCGGCCGAGGACGTATTTCCCTATCTGCTGCGCC
>Ga0265327_10004015_pt1 | contig 13397 bp, 15 predicted proteins | sample 41621metaG_FD_202089 | JGI IMG/M metagenome (GOLD analysis project Ga0265327, IMG submission 202089) | Rhizosphere microbial communities from Carex aquatilis grown in University of Washington, Seatle, WA, United States - 4-16-21 metaG | ecosystem: Host-associated > Plants > Roots > Rhizosphere... | reverse complement strand
TACGATGACATCGTACTGCGGATTCGTTTTGCGTTCGGTGAGAATTGGCATTGCTGGTGTCGAAATGATTCGGAAATGGGACGGCAAAAAAATTAGGGCGTCCGATTTGGGGCGTGAATCAACGCCGTGCCACGCGTATATCTTGCGAGCTTCACATGCAATGCACGGCTTCTGTTGTAGGTTGAATTGTTTGGTATAAATTTTCCACGGAGAGTTTTTTCGATAATGATTTTTGCCACGGCCATCGCCACCATCCTGAGCCTTTTCCTCGCCGTCTGGTGCTGGACCATGGCCCGGCGTCCGCGGCATTGGCGGTTGTGGTGGCTGTCCAACCTCCGGCAGATTGACCTGCACAGCACAAGCGAGGAGCGCCGGCACCAGGATGCGCTTTTCCGCTCACTGGTCATGATCGCGTGCCTGCTGAGTGTGCTTGCGACCGCATGGGGTGCCTATTGGACCTGGTCTCAGTGGAGCGAGGGGCGGCAGCATCCAAGTCGGATCAACGACGGAATCTTCTTGGAACAGGACGCTGCCACGGCGAAGGCGCAGGGGGCGACTGATACCCGCAAGCGCTGACTGCGGTAAATTCACCGCGGCCCGGCCACCAAAATGCTTGCGATGTCACGCATGGCTGTTTGACGCCCCCACGTATCGCAGGCTATATTTATTATATTCTTCCCTGAACTTTTACCCCCTGAATTCGAATGTGCGGCATCGTAGGCTACATTGGCAAGCGGCAGGCAAGTCCCATCTTGTTGGACGGGCTGCGGCGGCTGGAGTATCGGGGCTATGACTCCGCAGGCATGGCGCTGAATGGCGGCAGCCAAATCGAGATTTTGCGGCGCGCGGGCCGGATCGAAAACTTGCGCAAGCTGGTGGCGGAAAAACAGCCGCGCGGCGAGTCCGGCATCAGTCACACCCGTTGGGCCACCCATGGCGCGCCCACAGACGAAAACGCCCACCCGCACCGCGACAAGTCCGGAAAGCTCGCACTGGTACACAACGGTGTGATTGAAAACTACCAACCGCTCCGCGAGTGGCTCATCAGCGAAGGTCACACCTTCACCTCGGAGACCGACACTGAGGTGCTGGCGCATTTGGTGGGGTACTATTTTGATGGCGATACCGAGCCCAATTTGGAACAGCGGCTCGTGTCCGCAGTGCAGCGCGCGCTTGGCCGGGTGAAAGGCACCTACGGCATCGCGGTGATGCATGCCGATGCACCGGAAACGATTGTGGGCGCGCGCCTTGGAAGTCCGCTCGTGGTCGGCCTGGGCGATGGTGAACATTTTCTGGCCAGTGATGTGTCAGCGATCGTGGCCCACACGCGCGATGTCGTTTACCTGAACGACTACGACATTGTGACTTTGAATCGCGGCAGCTACCGGGTGAGTTCGACGCTGGAGGGCGGCGCGTCCGTCACCGTGAGCCGCGTGGATTTCACGGAGGACGACGCGGAGATGGGCGATTTCCCGCACTACATGCTCAAGGAAATCTACGAGCAGCCGGTTTCCCTGAGGAATGCCATGCGAGGTCGTCTCTCGCGGGAGGAAGCTACCGTCGTTCTGGGCGGCCTGCAGATGTCCCCGATGGATCTGCGGCAGATCGACCGCATCATCCTCAGCGGCTGCGGCACGGCATTTCACGCGGGCATGGTGGGTGAGTACCTTTTGGAAACCTTGGCGCGCATTCCCACTGAAGTGGAGATCGCCAGCGAGTTCCGCTACCGGAACGTGCCCACGGACAAGAACACCCTTCAGTTTGTCATCAGTCAGAGCGGCGAGACCATTGACACTCTGGCGGCACTGCGTGAGGCAAAGCGCAAGGGGATGAAAGTCCTGGGCATCGTTAACAACGTGGCCAGCACCATCGCCCGCGAATCAGACGGCGGCATCTACATCCACGCCGGACCAGAGATTGGGGTCGCCGCCACCAAGAGCTTCACTTCCCAAGTCGCGGTGCTCACGCTGCTGAGCCTGCTCTTTGGCCGCATTCACCACCTCTCCAGCACGGACGGTCTGGAAATGATCGACGAATTGGAAGCGCTGCCGGACAAAATTACTTCCATCCTCAAACAGACTGATCGCATTCGCGAAGTGGCGCTGAAATACGCCAGCGCCGAAGGCATGCTCTTCATGGGCCGCCAGATTAATTACCCGGTCGCTATGGAAGGCGCGCTCAAGATGAAGGAAATCAGCTATATTTACGCGAGCGGCCACCCCAGCGCGGAGCTGAAACATGGCATTATCGCCTTGGTGAAGCCGGATCTGCCGAGCGTTTTCATCGCGCCGGATGATGCGGTATTCGACAAGAACGTGAGCAATATCGAAGAAGTAAAAGCGCGCAAAGGGCCGGTCATCGCGATTACGACGGAAGGTTGCACGCATCTTGAACGTATTGCCGACGAAGTCATCTATATCCCTCCATGTCCGTCACTTCTGAGCCCGCTGCTCACCGTGATCCCGCTGCAATTGCTGGCGTATCATGTGGCGGTGGCGCGTGGTTGCGATGTGGACAAGCCGCGGAATCTGGCCAAAAGCGTTACGGTGGAATGATAACGTTCCGCATTTTTTTGACGCTGGCCTTTTTGGCGGGCGCCAATTTTTTGTTGCAGGCCCAGGACAAGCCCGGGTCTGCCAAAGCGACGGCCACTGAGGCGGATTTTGAGCCCATCAAACAGCGCCTCCAGCCGGCGGACTTTCTGGACAGTGTAGGCCAGCAGACCAAGACCCTGTGGCGCCGGTTGTATCGCGAGGCGCCTCCGCCGCCCTCCACGGACCGGCTGCGTGTGGCCTTCACCCTTGGTGGAATTATTGCCGACTGCTACTTGACCCTTCAGGCCAGCGATGCACAGAAGTTCAAGGACACTAACCAGGACGTGCACACCTACGTAAAGGTTTTGGGCATGGGCGAAAAACTCAGCCCGGCGCTGCTCTCGGAGCGGAAAATGGCAGAGACGGAGGACTGGATGAATACTCGCCGCCAGGTGGGGGACATTCAGGTCCAGATTGAGAAACTGCTTGTGAGCCAAAAGGACGAGGATCTCGCCGTGTTGGTGGACCTTGGGATGTGGATGCGCCTTTTTGAGATCACCACGTCTGTATTCCAGAACAACCCGGAGCTGAACAATCGCACCCTCTGCATCGGGTCCAAGGCCCTGCTGGATGACCTGAAGGCGCGCTACGACAAGATGAGTGAGGCCACCCGGAAAAACGAGGGTGTCACCCATCTCGGCAGCACCCTTGATCTCCTGCAGCGCCATTGGGAGTCCGCGGGCGCCCACCCTGAACAGGACATCGTGGATCTCACCCACGAGAAAGTAGCGTTCCTCATGGGACGGTTGACGTTGATGCGATAGGTCAAGAGTCAACGGTCAACAGGATGGGCGTTGGGCCATCAACCCCGACCTCCAAACACGATCCCGCTGTTGACCGATGACAGTTGAACTTTGACGGCGCTTCACAGCGCCTTGCTCATCACGTAGTCGTCCATCACGAACCCATTCCCGATATCGGTGCAAAGATCGGATTCAAAGCCAAAACCGCCGCGGAGGTAGGCCCGGATGGCAGCATGATTGTTTTTGTTCACCCGAAGTGAGAGGGAGGTGAAACCTGCGGCACGGACCTGCTCCTCGGTCCACTCCAAAGCATGGGCGCCCACCCCGCGACCCCGGTGGCCCGGAAGGAGGTAGAGCTTGCCCAAAAAAGCGCGCCCTTTGGCCCCCTCCGGCTGCCATGAAAGGTAGCCCACATCCTCTCCGTCCTCACGGATCAGGGCATAACGGGCGCCCCGCGCCATATCCTGCTCCAGGCGGTCCAGATTGTAGAATTGATCCAGCATGTGCCGGATTTGCTCCATACTGATGATGGATGGATACACCTCCGGCCAGATCTGATGGGCCAAGTCCCGGACGACATCCAATTGTGCAAATGTGATGAGAACTATTTCGACTTGTTTTTTGTCTCTTAATTTCTTGGGGGCTTGCAAATAGGCCCATTCCAGCGCTGACTCCCAAGCTGCACAGTCATCGCTGGGACTCAACTCATTCAACCGTTGGGCGATCTCCGAACGGCGGGGTTCCACGGTGCTTTCGGCCCGGATTTGGCGGGTATCCGACGGGAATTCAGTCTCCGGAAGCAGCTCCCGGGTGAGGTACCAGCAGGCCCAAGCGCGCCAGCGCCGCAATTCCCGGTGAGGGTCCACCATTCGGCTGGCCAAGTGTTGATAATGCAGGCGGGGGTTTCCAATGAAGCGCCCCTCCGGCCGACGGTGCACGATCCAAGCGACCGCATGGTAGGGCATGGCGCCTTCCGTGAGCAGGGATAATTCCTCGAGCCGGCAGGATTGGGCTCTGCTCACCAGCAAAAGCGCCTTGGCCGGAAAATCCGCGAGCCACATGCCTTGGGCGTAGGCCAGCGCCGCGTGATGAAACCGTGGCCCCCGGTCCGAACCCAGCGCATGCAGGTCCTCATGGGTTACAGGACGCTGGGGCAGCGGAAGAAAAGGGCAGGGGGACATGAGAAAAATTCAGACTCCAAACTTCAAGCTCCAAGGAAACCTCAAATTCCAAAGAATTTCCCACGCCATATCGTGTCTCCAATTGAGTTCAGTTCATTCCTTTTGGAATTTGAGTGGGTGGGATTTGGATTTTTCATTCATCCTCCCTGCACCGGCGGCATGATGGCCACTTCCGCATTTTCATGCAGGATAGTGTCGCGCTTCACATAGGTCTGGTCCACGGCCGTCAGCAGATTGGCATCCCAAGATTTCAGGCTCGGCCACCGGGCGTAAAGGTGGTCCAGCAGGCCGGAAACGGTCGTCGCCGGTGCGACCTCCAAAGTCGTCTCCACAGTCTGGGTCGCATCCCGAAGGACAGAGAAAAAAAGCACCTGGATCTTCATGATTCAATATGGGTCGGATTCAGGATGCCAATACAGGGCAGGTTCCGGTAGTGGCCCTTGTAGTCCATGCCGTAGCCTACCACGAATTCGTCCGCAATTTCGAATCCCACGTAGTCCACCGGTACCTCGCGGATGCGCGGACGGTTCTTGTCGAGCAACACCGCCACACGCAGCGACTCCGGCTGGCATTCTTCCAGGATGCGGTCCCGCACGGTTCCGAGCGTTAAGCCCGTATCCAAGATGTCATCAATGAGCAGCACGCGGCGCCCATTCAGTACAAAAGGCAGTTTGGGCAGCATTTCGATCCGTCCGGTGGAGCTCGTGCCGCCATGGTAACTGCCCACCGAAAGCGTGTGAACCTGCACCGGCAGACTGATGCGCCGCAGCAGGTCTGCCACGAAGAAGATGGCGCCGTCCATGAGCGCCACCACCGATATATCTCCGCCAGCGTAGTCCTTTTCGATCTGGAGAGCCATTTCGGCCACGCGGCGCTGGATCAGGTCACTATTCAAAAGCACCCTTTCGAGATTGGAAAGAACACCTGCAATCGGGGCACTCATGCGTATCTTGGTCTGCTGACAATGTCCGTTTTCTATCCTTCAAGTCCCACGCCTGGCAAACCGAATCTGGCGGATTTGCGCCTGAACTACGAGAAGGGCGCGCTGGATGAAGCCACCCTGCCCGGAGATCCTTTTGTTCTCTTCCAGCTCTGGCTGCAGGACGCCATTGATGCTTGCGTGCTGGAACCCAACGCCATGACGCTGGCCACCGTTTCCTCCGACGGCCAGCCCTCCTCCCGCACCGTCTTGCTCAAGGGCTTTGACGCCCGCGGCTTCTCCTTTTTCACCAATTATGGCAGCCGCAAGAGCCGCGAGATCTCTGCCAATCCCAAGGCAGGGATCACCTTCTTTTGGAAGGAACGGGAGCGTCAGGTCTGTGTGCGGGGGACCACCAGCCGGCTGAGCCGCGAAGAATCGGACGCCTATTTCCAGAGCCGGCCTTACGGCAGTCAACTCGGCGCTTGGGCCAGCGAGCAAAGCGAGGTCATTCCCGATCGTGTCTGGCTGGAGAACCGTGAGCGTGAACTGCGGGCCAAGTATCCTGAGGGGAAGGTTCCGCTGCCACCCAATTGGGGCGGCTTCGTGCTCGCGCCCCGGGAGTTCGAATTCTGGCAGGGACGCCCGAGCCGCCTGCACGACCGCATTCTCTACTCCCTCACCGAAAAGGTCTGGACCCGCTCTCGACTTGCCCCCTGACCGTTCCGGTGTTCACGCTTTGGTGTGTCTAGGACCCATCCGAAGTCATTCCAATCGTCCTGAGCCACCTCTCCATAAGCTGAGGCCATCCTGTGATCGGAAATTTCGTGGGCCGCAGTCCAAACGCGTGTCCGCCTTCGGCATACAAATGCATCTCCACGGGAACCTTGGCTTCCTTTAAGGCAATGTAGTACACCAGCGAATTCTGAACATCGTCCACCGGGTCATTCTCCGCTTGAACGATGAACATGGGAGGCGTGTTTTTGGTGACAGGCACCTTCGGATTCAATTGAAACTCCTTCGTTGTGTTCTCCATCATGTGTCCGGGATAAAGGGCCACGCCGAAATCTGGTCGGCAGCTCAGCGCGTCCGCCTCATCCACCGCCGGGTACAGGCGCTTTTCAAAATGCGTGCTGATATCCGCCACTAAATGTCCGCCCGCTGAAAATCCGAGCACTCCCACCTTGTGCGGATCGATCTTCCACTCCACGGCATGTAGGCGCACCAACCCCATGGTCCTCTGCGCGTCCTCAAGCGCGGTCCGCACCTTCGGTTCAATATGGTGGTTCAGACGGTGGTCCCAATGGGGCCCCGAATCGGGCACACGGTACTTCAGCAGCACCGCCGTAATCCCCTTCGAGGCAAGCCATTCGCAGATTTCCGTTCCCTCAAGGCCGATGGCGAGAATGCTGTACCCTCCACCGGGAAATACCAGTACTGCCACGCCGGTGTTCTTTGCTTGAGGCGGATAGACCGTCATCGTGGGTCGCGAGACGTTTTCCACGTCGTCCTCCGGCGTTACCACCTCGGGTCCCGGAGTCGGCTGCAGATCCGGGGCCGTTCCCGGCCAGATCGGCACCTGCGTGTGTCCTGGAGCGGGCTCCCAGATTTTCGTCTGCGCGCTCAGACTGCCACACGCGCATACAGCCGCGAAAAGGGTTTGGATCAGTTTGCTCATGAAGAGCATCCAATGACACGCTGAAGCGTGAACAACAAACCAAATCCCGGCGCTCCTTCACAAAATCAGGCCTTCTCCATTGTACCCCTCTACAACCCGCGTATCTTTTCAATCCGAAATCAGATGTCCTTCTCCCAGCACCTCGACGCCTCGCTCGCACGGCCCTCGCCGCTGCTGAAGCGCTTCGCATCCTTGTTGGAACCGAAAGACGACCCCGCACTCGCCGCGCTAGCCAAAGAATCCTCGCGCCTCACACGCCGCAACTTCGGCCGGGCCATGCGCCTCTTCGCGCCGGTTTACCTCTCCAACGAGTGCATCAACAACTGTAGCTACTGCGGATTTTCGCGCGACAACGCTATTCTGCGCGTCACGCTTTCCGTGGATCAGGTGGTGGCAGAAGCACGCCACCTCGCGGGCTTGGGCTTCCGGAACTTGCTGCTGGTGGCGGGGGAGCATCCACGCTTCGTTTCAGAGGGCTATTTGGAGGAGTGCATCCGGGCCATTCGCGATTTCATCCCCAGCATCGGGATCGAAGTGGGCCCGATGGAAGCGCCCGAATACGCGCGCATGGTACAGGCAGGTTGCGAGAGCTTGGTAGTGTATCAGGAAACCTACGACCGGGACGTTTATGCGGAAATGCATACCGCGGGTCCTAAGCGCGACTTTTCCTGGCGTCTCGATTGCCCGGAGCGCGCCTGCACCGCCGGATTCCGCCGTGTGGGGATTGGCGCCTTGTTTGGACTTTCCGAATGGAAGCGGGAGGCGCTGGCGCTTGCAGCGCATCTCGAACATCTCTACAAAAACCACTGGAAATCCGTGTTCACCGTGGCGCTGCCGCGCTTGCGCCCGGCGGCAGGTGGCTTTCAACCACGGCACGGATTTTCAGATCGCGAACTTCTACAGGCTATCTGCGCTTTCCGGCTCTGCTTTCCCGAGGTAGGCATCATCCTGAGCACCCGCGAGCCTGCCGCCCTGCGCGATGCGCTCGTTACGGCGGGCATCACCACCATGAGCGCGGGCAGCCATACCGGACCCGGTGGCTATACCGGCCAGGGCGTGGACGATCTCCATCTCACAGTGAAAGGCCGCCGCGTGGAAGTGGCCCAGCATTCGTCCTGCGACCGCGCGGAAGGACAATTCGACATCGCCGACAAACGCAGCCCCGCCGAGGTGGCGGCAAAGCTCGTAGCACTGGGTCTGGAGCCAGTGTGGAAAGACTGGGATGCCGCGTTGCTTGCCGAGGAGGCTTTGGCATGAAACTGAGGCTCAACGGGGACGAATTTGAGACAGCGGCCGCCACCGTCCGCGATCTCCTGCATCAGCTTGGACTGGCCGGAAAGCCGGCCGTTGTTGAACTGAACCAGCGTGCCCTCTTTCCCCGCGAACACGAAACCACTCCAGTTTCTGAAGGCGACGTCATCGAAATCGTGCAGATCACCGCTGGTGGTTAGCAACATAAAAGAGATGTGGCCGCGAACGTTGGTCGCGGGACAATAGGTGCCTTGCAGCTTGCTACCCCAGAAGACGCCCAATCGTTCTTTTCCCAACTCTTCACGCATCACATTTGCACTTCGCTTCTCTGTGCGTTCATTAAAGAATGACGCGCGCCATGGCTCCGGCTCTTTTGGGAATCGAAACGGGAGCTACCCACACCACCGTTCTGCTGGCGGATGAACAGGGCCACGCCATCAAGAACTTCCAAGTCGGGCCCGCCAATTTGCGGCTGATTTCCGGCGAGGATCTCTCCCATCTATTGCGCGGAATTCACCGGCGGATTGCTCATCCGATCAGCGCTATCGGCCTTGGCATGGCCGGGCTACGCACGCGATCAGACCATGCGCGGGTGTTGCGCATTCTACACGGCATCTGGCCGGATGTGCCGATTCATGCCTCGCACGACTTGGAGTCGGCCATGATGGCGTCTGGTCCGCTCCGACCAGATACGACAGCACGCATTTTGCTTCTGAGTGGCACCGGCTCCAATGCCTTCGGGAAGCGTTGCGATGGACATACTGCCAATTTCGGCGGACGTGGCCACATTCTCGGAGATCAGGGGAGCGCCTGTGATATCGCTCTCACCGCACTGCGGCGCATTGCCTATGAGCACGACTTGAAGAGGGAGTTCCCTCGTTTGGGCCGCGCCTTCCTGCGTGCCACGCAGCTCAATCAGTCCGACGATCTTATCGCTTGGACCCAAGATGCGGAGAAGGGTGAAATCGCCCGGCTTGCGGTGATCGTCTTTGAAGAAGCCAGGAAAGGAGACAAGCTGGCGAAAACCATCATCCATGATGCGGCCGAAAAGTTGGTGGACATGGCGGTGAACTGCGCTGCCGTGCTGGCGAAACGAAAGGAACGCGTGGAGTTTGTACTCACCGGAGGCGTGCTTTTGCATCAGGCTGATTTTGCAGCGGAGGTGGGCCGGCGCCTGCGACGGACTTGGCCAGGTTCCATCGTACGCAAGCAGGTCCGCCCGGGCGTTTGGGGAGCGGTGGAAATGGCCATGGGGGCGCGACGTTCGCAGCCAAAGGCCAAGGAGTCCAAAATTGCGCATGCGCATCTGGAGGTGGAAGATCCCGGGCCGGTGCCGGTTTCTGTCCTGGCGCAATCACCCACAGAGAGACGCAATCCGCGCTCGACGCGGTTGGACAAGATGCCACTGAAAAGCGCCATCCGGCTCATGCTTTCGGAGGATGCGGCGCTGCCAGGAAAAATCCTTGGGGCAGGGAAGGAAATTGAATGGCTGCTGCAGCGGATCATCCGCGCGTTTCGCTCCAAAGGGCGGCTTTTCTATGTCGGTGCGGGCACCAGCGGGCGTTTGGGCATTCTCGATGCCAGTGAATGCCCGCCCACTTTCCGTGCACCCACATGGCAGGTACAGGGAATCATCGCGGGGGGACGGCGCGCCATCTGGTCGGCGGTGGAGGGCGCGGAAGATGATTTGGCGGGTGGCATTGAAGCGGCAACGGCACGCGGCATCCGCAAGGGAGATGTGGTGCTGGGCATTTCCGCGAGTGGTCGCGCGCCATTTGTGTGGGGTGCGCTTCAGGAGGCAAAACGTCTTGGCGCAGTCACCGCGTTGCTTTGTTTTAATCCCAGCCTCAAAGTGCGGCGCGCGGATGCCCCACACAAGATCATCACCGTGGACAGCGGACCGGAGATTTTGACCGGTTCCACACGACTCAAAGCCGGCACCGCTACCAAGCTGGTGCTGAATATTCTCACCACCCTGGGCATGGTACACAGCGGCAAGGTCATCAGCAACCTGATGGTCAACCTTCACCCCGTGAATGCCAAACTGCGCGACCGCGCGGCACGGCTCGTGGTGGAACTGACCGGCGTGGACCGCGAGACCGCCATTGCAACCCTCGAAGCCAAGGACTGGGAAGTCAGCAAAGCTTTTGCGGCGCTTGAGAAGAAGGGATCGAAGAAACGCTGACGCGGCTCAACCCTTCAACCATTCATCCCGGCGCTCCGCGACGAATGCATCGTCATTGAGGTGCGGATAGGCGCGATGCACCCGATCGATCTCTTCTAGCTGTCCGGGGCTCAGCGTTTCGTTTTCGTCGAGACACCACAGCCCTTCCAGCAGTCCCTGGCGCTTAAGGATTTCGTGAAGACCTGCGATGCAGCCTTGAAATCCGTTGGCCGCATCAAAGAAAGCGGCGTTGCTGTCCGTCACCTCCACACCAAGACGCAGCAATTCCGGAGAGGCAGGCGAATTGCGGCAACGATTCAGCAGTTCCACCGCGCGCTTCGTCCACACGGACCAGTGTCCCAACAGACCGCCCACGATGCGCCGTTCCTTGCCCTCAAATCGGAAGGGTGTGAGAAAATCGGTGACAATGCTGTCGTCGTTGCCGGTATAGAGGGCGATGTCTTCCCGGTCCGCGCTGATCACCGCCCGGACCACATCAAGGGTCTGGTAGCGATTGAAAGGCGCGATCTTGATGGCTACGACATTTTCGATTTCTGCGAACCGCCGCCAAAAAGAGTAGGGGAGCATTCGCCCTCCAACGCTCGGTTGAAGATAAAAGCCAATGACGGGAATGGTCGAAGCCACCGCGCGGCAGTGATCAATCAAGGAGTTCTCATCCGCATTCCGCATGGCGCCGAGGCTTAGCAGGGCGGCGTGATAGCCGAGTTCACGCAGCAGTTTCGCTTCCGCCACCGCTTCCGAAGTCTCGCCACATACGCCACCAACGCGGACCAGCGGATGCGGTGCGCGATCCATTTCTTCCGCAGCCAGTGTGAGCACCGGCTTGAAAAGCCCGAACCTAGGCTCACGAATCGCAAACTGTGTGGTGTGCACGCCAACTGCAAGCCCTCCCACGCCCGAGTCGATATAATAGCGCGCAAGGGCGCGCTGGCGTCGCTCATCCAACCGGCGCTGGGCTGTGAGGGCGAGGGGATGTGCCGGAATGCAAAGGCCGCGATGCAGCGCGGCGCGGAAGTCAAAATTTTCCATCGTGAACCTCAAAGTGCGTGGGTTTGCCGATCGTGGCGCCGCCGTGTTCGATCCACTGGGCAGTGGCTTCGATCATTTCATCGAGCGAGACCGTGGGTGGGCCGAACCACTCATAAGAGAGCGCGGCATCCCAAACCCACGCCGTGGGACTTTCGTGCCCCGTGACGATGGCCGGTCGGCCCAGGCGATTTCCGAACTTCTGGGCGAGCGCACGAATGGAGAAACGTTCCATGCCCGTGACATTCACGGCCGCCGGAGGTGAGGCGGTGTGGGCGAGGCACTGAATGGCACGTGCATTCGCGTCACCCTGCCAGATCACATGCGCGGCCCCCATGGTCACGTCCACCGGCAATCCCTGTGCCACTTTCTCTGCCACGTCCAGCAGCACGCCGTAGCGCAGATCAATGGCATAGCAGAGCCGGAAAAAAAGAACCCGCGTGTCGTTCTGTTTTGCGAAATGCTCGAAGACGCGCTCGCGGCCTACGCAGGAGTTGGCGTATTCGCCGGGTGGCGTAAGCGGGGCATCCTCTTTGGCGCCGGGGCCGTCTGCGGGCATGAGAGGATAAACGCAGCCCGTGGAAAAAACCACGATCCGGGATTTCGAAAAGCGCTCCGCAATGTAAGCGGGCACCAGCGTGTTCATCACCCACGTCAACTCCGGCGCTTCGCTGGTCCCGAATTTCTGACCGGCCATGAAAATGATATTCGGCGCTTCCGGCAAAGCCTGCACCGCGCTGCGATCGAAGAGATCGCAGGCAATCGTTTCCACCCCATGCTGATGAAGCGCCTCGGCTGCAGATGCGGATGAAAAGCGCGACACCGCGATCACACGCCGCTGCTGATGCCCGATCTCGTCCGATCCTCGCCGCACCATGCGAGCCAGCGTAGGCCCCATCTTCCCGCCTGCGCCGAGAACCATCACATCACCCTCCAACGAGCGCAACGTCTCCAACACCCCCGGCGTGGGGCGGCTTAAGGCTTCTTCAAGGGCCTCGACAGTGTGGAGCTGATTCATGACCGGGAAGCTCTCGCGACACTCACATCACCATCACCGCATCACGGTTCGCGACCACCAGGTGCCGTTGCTCCAGAGAATGTGATCCTTGCTCACTGTTCCCCGCACCCCACCGTCCCAATCCACGGCAGTGCATTGGGTTCCAGACTCGCATGAGAGCTTGGAAGTGGAGCCGCTTTCGTTTTTGGCAACAACCCCCTGGGGTCCCGATGAAATGACGCAGGCCTTGGCCGCACTTCCTCCCATATACCACGTTCCCACGAGATTCTTCGGTTTCTCCATGGCGCAGGAGCAAACCAGTGCCGAGACCATCCATGTCAGCATTGCCGTTTTCCAGTTCATGATGGAGCAGAGTTGGATTCTTCCACCGCCACGATCTTCCCATGATCGAAATCACAAAGCGAAAGATGCACCGTACAGCGGACACCTGGTTGGATGGGCGGCAGCGCGACTTTTCTCACCTTGCTCTCAAAGGCGATGATCTCCTTGCCGTTGGGAAGAGTGGCGCGCCAGCTGCGTGAATCCACCGGCTCGCCAATGACCACCGGGGCGGGAATGCGAATATCGCTCATGAGGCGGGTTTGGCGGGTACAGCTTTCGGTGCGAGCTCGGCTTTCGAGGTGGACTTGGCCGGTGGCGTTTTCCACTTCAGTTTGGCCTGCGCGGAAAGATCGATCGCCGCCAGCAAATCGAGCGCATGCTGAACAACCACGTCGCGGGTCTGACCTCCGTCGTTCGGCAGCGGCTCGCCTTGACTGCGTTTTACATAGTCGTCGAGTTCCGGATTTTTGTCCGCTACCAA
>Ga0265327_10004014_pt1 | contig 13397 bp, 15 predicted proteins | sample 41621metaG_FD_202089 | JGI IMG/M metagenome (GOLD analysis project Ga0265327, IMG submission 202089) | Rhizosphere microbial communities from Carex aquatilis grown in University of Washington, Seatle, WA, United States - 4-16-21 metaG | ecosystem: Host-associated > Plants > Roots > Rhizosphere... | reverse complement strand
GTAAGCGGACGCATGGCGATGGGAAGGAAGGTTTCCTATGAGCCGCGCGCTCACCGCGAAGACGACTCTCGACCACCTGCGCAAGGACGCCAAACGCTGGCTGAAGGCCGTACGCGCCGGCGATCCCGCCGCCCGGGCCCGCCTCAAGTCCGCCTGGCCGGCTGCGCCCGCCGAACCCGGGCTGCGCGACATCCAGCAGGCGCTCGCCCGCGAATACGGGCAGGAGAACTGGATCGCGCTGAAGGCGGCGCTCGACGACCTGGCCCTGGCCCGCAAGGGGCGTGATGAGCAGATAGAGCTCGCCCTGCGCAGCGGATGGGACGGCGATGTCCGGGCGGCCCGGCGATTGCTGCAGCGGCGCCCTGAACTGGCCCAGGCGAGCCTGCACATGGCCGCGATCTGCGGTGATCTCTCCGAGGTGGAGCGCCGGCTGGCCAAGGAGTCGGTCGACGCCAGGGCGGGGCCGCTCGGCTGGACGCCGCTGACCTGTGTAACGTATGGCCGTCTGGACGAAACCAGCGCGGTGGCGATCGCAAAGCGGCTGCTGGAGGCCGGCGCCGACCCCAACGCCGGGTTCAACGACGGCTGGGACAGCCCGTTCAAGGTGCTCACCGGCGCCATTCGGCTGGGCGAGGGCGCACGGCCCAGCCACGCCCAGGTCGACGAGCTGGTGGCGCTGCTGGTCGAGGCGGGGGCCGACCCTTTCGATCCCCAGGCGCTCTACAACGTCTCGATCGTGGGCGACGACACGGACTGGTACGACCGCCTGTGGGGCTATTGCGCGAAGGGCGGCGTGCTGGACCGCTGGCGCCAGCCCACGCTGGGCCTCGGCGGGAAGAAGGGCCTGACGGCCATTGACTACCTGCTCTGCAATGCGATCGGGCAGTGGCAGCCGGGGCGGGCCGAGTGGTTGCTCGAGCACGGCGCCGACCCCAATGTCCAACACTGGGAGATGGATCAGTCCCTGCACCTGATGGCCCAGCTGTCGGGATTGCGGGAGCTGACGACGTTGCTGGAACGGTACGGCGCGCGTCCGGCAGTGCTGAACGACGTGCAGGCCTTGCAGGCCGCCAGCATGAGCGGAGACCTTGAGGCGATCAGGCAACTGCTGGCGAAGGACCCGTCCCTGATCGAGCGGCCGGAGGCGCTGCACTATACGGTCGGCCGAGGGAACCTAGCGGCTTTCGACCTCCTGGTGTCGTTGGGCGCGCGCACTGACCATCTTGAGCATGACGGCATCAGCCCCTTGCATCGGGCGGTGCAGACCGGTTCGATTGAACTGGCTCAGCGGCTCTTGGACCGGGGCGCCGACGTCGATCTGCGCGAGCGGCGCTGGCACGGCACGCCGATGAGCTGGGCCGTCGTACTGAACCAGCCGCACATGGCGGACTTCCTCGCCCCCTTCAGCCATGACGTGCGGCCGTTCGCCTACCAGGCCAGGCTGGAGCGACTGGAAGCGGCGCTCACGGACCAGCCTTGGCGCGCCAACGAACGTCTGCCCGGCGACGGGCCGACGCCGCTCTACTGCCTGCCCGACGATGAGGAGATGGCCGTCGAAGTCGCCCGCATCCTGCTAGCGCACGGCGCAGACCCGACCGTGCGCAGCGACAAGGGCCAGACCCCGGCCGACGCCGCTCGCGTGCGCGGGCTGGACGACGCCGCCGCGTTGATGGATTGCCGCCATGCGCGCTGACCGTTTCGACCTGCCATTGCGCATCGTCGTGCAGAACCCCGTGCCCGGGCTCCTCATGGCGCTTCAGCGCGGTGCGACGGGCAAGGCTGATCTGGTCGGCGGAGCCATGGACGGCCACGACCTGGCGTTCGACCTGGACGTCGCCATCGAAGGCGCGCTCGCGGACGGCCGCCCGCGGTTTCTAGGCCCCTGGGTGCAAGGCCCTCCGGACGGTCGCTTCGTCTATATCGTCGTCGCCGACGCGGGGCGGGTGAAGGTTCCGCTCGGCGGGATCGGCTGGGACCTGATCGAGGGGCTTCCGCCAGGCGGGCGGCTGGAAGGCCGGATACCGGGGCGCGGCCGCAACAATGGACCCGCCTTGGCGAGCGTTCAGATACTGCCCCCGGGCTGGACCGCGGCAAGCCGGTAGCGGAGCACGCGCCAAGGCCAAGGCCAAGGTGAATGGAGGCGGCCCTAAGGCCGCCTGCCGCCCGTCGATCCCTCTTGCGTGAGCTTGGCCCTAGCGCTTGCGACGGCTGCGGACCATGCGGCGGCGGGCGGCGCCGGCGAAACGCCAGCGACGGGGCAGGACGGCGCGCTCGGTGCGCAGGACTTGCTGCCAGGCCACCGGCATCACCTCGGGCTCGCGGCGCAGCAGGCGGCGCAGGGGGAACACCACCTTGGGGTGGCGGCGCTGCATGCGGATGAAGGTGCGGCGGGCCGAGTAGGAGCTGCGCAGCACCAGCACAAGCCCGGCGACGACGACCATCAGGGCCGGAAAGTGGATCGGCAGGGGCGTGAGCTGAGCCAGTCCGCCCACCAGAATCAGCAGGAGGCCGACCCCGATCAGCACCCAGCGCATGCCGTGGCGCGCCACTCGCCGGGCGGGGGCGGTGTCGATGCGGGCGGCGGCCGAGAGGAGCGATTGGACAGACATGATCGTTTTGCGCCCCTACTATGGCGCGACAGGCGTTAGCGATTGGAGAATCGAACGCGGTTCTCGCGCTCGAGCTTGGCATACGGCCGAGATAGGCGGACCGCAGCAAAGATTAAGGGGTCGGGCCAACTATTCCTTGATCCGTGGCAAAGGCGCCGCAGATGGCCGCCGAACCCTGGTTTCAGAGGCCTTCCAGATAAGCCTCGTAGGCGTCCCGGTCCATCAGGGCTTCGACCTGTTTCGGGTCGGCCGGCCTGAGCTTGACCATCCAGCCCAGGGATTCGGGCCCGGCGTTGATCAGGTCCGGCTCCTCGAACAGCTCGGCGTTGACCTCGGCCACCTCGCCGGCGATGGGCGCGGGCAGATCGGCGTTGGCGCGCACGGCCTGGACCCCGGCCATGGCGTCGCCCGGCTTCAGCGCCTTGCCGCGGGCGGGCAGGGCGATCTCGATCACGTCGCCCAGCTGCTGGCAGGCGTAGGCGGTGAGACCGAGCCGGGCGAGATCGCCCTCCATCTCGATCCACTGGTGGTCGCTGGTGAAACGCATGGGGGGCTCCAGATCGGTGGGATCGGAGTCCCGGGCGTCACATTCGCTCGGGTATCTCGATCCCAAGCAAAGTGAGCGCCGTTTCCAGCTGGCGCAAGGCGGCGCCCGCCAGGGCCAGGCGAGACGCCCGAAGATCGGGCGAGGGGGCGGCCAGGACGGGGCAGGCGGCGTAGAACCGGGAGAAGGTCTGGGCCAGGCGGTAGGCGTGCTCGGCGATGAAGTTGGGCGCGCGCTTGGCGTAGGCCTCCAGCAGGGCGGCCTCGAAGGCGTCCAGCGCCAGGGCCAGTTCGCGCTCGGCCGCGTCGTGCACGATGATCGCGCCGCCGGCGTGACCCTCGGCCTCGGCCTTGCGCATCAGGGATTTGATCCGCACCGCCTGGTAGAGCAGGTAGGGACCGGTCTTGCCCTCGAAGCTGGTGAAGCGGTCGAGGTCGAACACGTAGCTGGCGCCGCGGAAATTCTGCAGGTCGGCGAACTTGATCGCCGCAATGCCGACCTTATGCGCAATGTCTTCGAATTCGTCGGCGGAGAGTTCGACGCCTAGGCCAGCCTCGCGCAGGCGCTCGCGCGCCTTATCGCGAGCCATCTCAATCAGGTCGTGGAGCTTGGGCACCCCGCCCGCGCGAGTCTTGAAGGGGCTGCCGTCAGGCCCGTTCATAGTGCCGAATCCGAGGTGCTCCAGGGAGTTTGGATCGGCGTAGCCCGCGAGATAGGCGGCGCGGAACACTTGTTCGAAGTGATCGGCCTGGCGCTGGTCCACCACATACAGAATCAAATCAGGGGCAAAGCTGCGCTGCCGATCAAGGATCGTGGCTAGGTCGGTCGTGCCGTACATGGCCGAGCCTTCCGACGAAACCACCAGCAGAGGATCGGGCCAAGGAGCGACAATGTTAGTCCCGTCCTTGAGCTTCTTTTTGCGTGTTTCGCCAGGTCTTGCGACGTGCACGACCTGGGCGCCCTGATCCTCGACCAGGAGGCCCTTGGATCTTAGATCGTCGACCATATCGGGAATGAACGGGTCCGCGTCGCTTTCGCCTTTCCAAAGATCAAACTGCACATCGAGCGCGGTGAACTCGCGCATGATTGCCGTGCGGCTGACCTGCACGAACTGCTCCCAGATGGCGCGGAACGCCTTGCCGCCGCCCTGCAGGCGGGCGGTGGCCCGGCGGGCGCGGTCGCGGAAATCGGTGTCTTCCTTGGCCATGGCCGCCGCGGCGGGATAGGCGGCCTCCAAGTCATCGAGCGAGAGATCGGAGAGCTTGGCGGCGACGTCCGCCTCAGGTCCGATGTAGTCGCCGGTCTCCTCCGACACCTGGCTCCAAAGACTGCGCTCGTCGCCTACCGCCACGATCAGCAGGCCCATCTGGAAGCCCCAGTCGCCGAAGTGGGCGTCGCCCTGGACCTGGTCGCCAAGGAAACGGAACAGCCGCTTAAGGCTCTCGCCGATGATCGAGGAGCGCAGGTGGCCGACGTGCATCGGCTTGGCGACGTTGGGGCCGCCGTAGTCGATCATGATCCGGCGCTGCACGGCGACCATGGGCGCGCCCGAGCGCGGGTCGAGCGCGATCGCCTGGGCCCGCTCGGCCAGGGCCGCGCCGGTCAGGCGCAGGTTGATGAAGCCGGGGCCGGCGATCTCGACCCCGGCCAGGCTCGGGTCGTCCTTCAGCCGTTCCACCACCGCCGCGGCGATCTCGCGCGGGTTGCGGCCGGCCGCCTTGGCCGCGGCCAGGGCCCCGTTGGACTGGAAGTCGGCGAGATCGGGCCGGTCGGACACGGTCACGCGTCCGAGTTCAGTGGCCATGCCTCCGGCGGCGAAGGCGGCGCCGACCGCTTCGCCGAGGACGCTCTTCAGGTCGCTCATCGGGCGGCGGTCTGCCCCGTCTTGCCTTGTTGGGCGCCGGCTTGGGCGACGCCGGAGTTGGGACGGAAGCGTTTGCCCAGGCGGTTGAACGACACCATCTCGGGCGTCACGTCGAAGCCCACCAGCACCTCGAAGTTGGAGCCGGACACCGTGGCGCGGGTGCGGGGAATGACAATGCCGCGGATGGCGTCGGTCATCAGCACGCGGTCCTGGCCGGGCTGGAAGGTCACCGGGAGGTTGAAGAACTGCTTGGCGATGACCTCGTTGTTACGGTCGGTCACGGCCACCCAGTAGCGATAGGTGTGCTTGGCGCCGACGGCCGTCGGGCCCTTGCCGAGAGCGAACAGGACTTCCATCTGCACCTTGATCGGGTCGTCCGACTTGTAGGAGCAGCCCGACGACAGGCTTTGGATTTCGCCGGTGTAGCCGACGGCGCTGGCGGTCTCCTTGGCGTCCTTCAGTTCGACGTAGCGGGCGGCGTCGTACAGCACCTTGACGTAGGGACAGGGGCCGGCGTTGCGAAGTTGGGGCAGGGGCGCCTGCTTATCGCCCCATTCGTCTTCCTTCTTCTTCTTGTCCTTGGCCTCCTGCTCTGGATCGGGGTCTTTGTTGTTCTGGGCCAGGGCCGAACCGAGCGGAATGGCGGTCCAGGCGCAGGCCAGGATCAGGGCGGCTAGGAGAGGGCGGCGCATGGTGGCGCTCCAAGAAAAAGCGGGACGGCGGGCAGTCAAAACCCGCCGATACGGGTATGATGGTTGACCTGAGTGATACCGGCTTCTACGTCCCGCCGCAACGCAAGGCGGCGGGCCGCGTTGGGCCGTTTCGGTGCGTATTGGAAGTCGTGGAATGAATGTCCTGGTCCGCCCGGCCTTGAAGGTGCTGCTTGCGAGCCCGCGCGGGTTCTGCGCCGGTGTGGAGCGGGCTATCCAGATCGTGGAGCGGGCCATCGCCAAGTACGGCGCGCCGGTCTACGTCCGCCACGAAATCGTGCACAACGGCCATGTGGTCGAACGCCTGCGCCGGATGGGCGCGGTGTTCATCGAGCAGGTGGAAGACTGCCCGCCAGACCGGCCGCTGGTGTTCTCGGCGCACGGGGTGCCCAAGTCGGTCCCGGCTGAGGCCGAGCAGCGTGGAGTGTTCTACCTCGACGCTACCTGCCCCCTGGTGTCCAAGGTGCATATCGAGGCGGAGCGGCGCCACGAAGAGGGGCTGCACGTCCTGCTGATCGGCCACGCCGGCCACCCCGAGGTGATCGGCACCATGGGCCAGCTGCCGCCGGGCGCCGTGACCCTGATCGAGACGGTCCAGGACGCCCGCACCTTCCAACCGGCCGATCCGACGCGCCTGGGCTTCGTGACCCAGACCACTCTGTCGCTGGACGACTGCGCCGAGATCGTCGGCGTGCTGCAGGCGCGGTTTCCGGCCATCGAAGCCCCGGTCAAGGAAGACATCTGCTACGCCACCACCAACCGGCAGGAGGCGATCAAGCGCATGGCCGGGCAGTGCGACCTGGTCCTGGTGGTCGGCTCCAAGAGTTCTTCCAACTCCCTGAGGCTGGTCGAGGTGGCCCGGCGGGCCGGCGCGCGGGCGGCCCAGTTGGTCGACAACGCTTTCGACATCGACTGGGCCTGGCTGCGCGGCGCGGCGGTGGTGGGCGTGACGGCGGGCGCCTCCGCGCCGGAGACGCTGGTGAAGGGGGTGCTCGACGCCCTCGCCCAGCGCTTCGACCTTCAGATCGAGGAGGCCGAGACCGTGCGCGAGGCGATCACCTTCAAACTTCCCCGGGTGCTGGCCGAGTAGCCCTCACCGGCGGCGGCCGGGCGCAGGATTCCTGCTCCAGGGCGCGGCGCCAGCGGGCGCGCAGCACCGTGCTGCGCTCCGGATAGCGGTCCTCCAGAAAGCTCGCCTCCAGCACCCGATCGGCGCGGAAGTGGCGGAAGTCCTTCCTGAGTTCGCACCAGGCTACCAGCATGCGCGCATAGTCGAGGTAGCCGATGGCGATCGGCCAGACCGTGCGCTCGGTGACCGCGCCGTCGACGTCGCCGTAGCGCAGGAACAGCTTGCGGCCGGCGTGGATGGCGGCGCGCACCTGCGTCATGTCCAGCGGGTCGACCACCGGCCGGCGATAAGGGTGGGCGCGGACCGCCGGGTCGAGCAGCAGCGGCCGGAGGCGCTCGGGCACCGACGCCATCAGCTTGGCCCTGAGGTCTTCGGCGGCCCGTGCGAGCACCGGATCGCCGTGCACCGCCACCCACTGCGCGCCCAGCACGGCCGCCTCGATCTCATCGGGGGTGAGGGCCAAGGGCGGCAGGTCGAAGCCGTCTTCCAGGATGTAGCCAACGCCCGCCTCGCCGCGGATCGGCACGCGCTGGCCGAGCAGGGCGGCGATGTCGCGATAGACGGTGCGCTTGGAGGTCTCCAGCTCTTCGGCGATGCGGTCGGCCGTGTGCGGGCCGCGCCCGCGGCGCAGGATCTGGATGATCTGGAACAGGCGGTCGGCGCGTCTCATCGGTCGTTGCTCATGAGCGTCATCCTGGCTGCGCCATGCTGACAGCATGATGGCAGTAGAGACGACCCAAGCCCAGGCCGTTGCAAAAAGCCTTTGCGGCCGGCCGCCCGCGGCGCTTCAATGACTGAAAATCTCTGGAGGAGACCGGTCATGGCCGACGACGCAGGCAAGGAATTCTGGCGCGGCCTGAAGCCCATCGCGAAGGTGTTCAAGCCGCACTCGATGCCCGACCAGTACATCGCCAACTGCTCGGACGACGACGACAAGATGTACGTGCCCTTCACCGAGACGGTGTCATCGCGGCCGCTTTGGATCTCGCCCTCGGCCAACAGCTGGTGCGACATCCTGATGTGCAAGGGGCCGGGCCTGGTGAACCGCCACTATCACCCGCACGAGGTGCTGGCGTACACGATCTCCGGCAAGTGGGGCTATCTGGAGCACGAGTGGGTCGCGACGGCCGGCGACTTCATCTACGAGAGCCCGGGCGAAGGCCACACCCTGGTGTCCTACGAGCATCCCGACCCGATGAAGGTGTTCTTCGTGGTGCGCGGGCCGCTGATTTGGCTGGACGAGGACGGCAATAGCGCCGGCTATTTCGACGTCCACGACTACATCGACCTGTGCCAGAAGCACTACGAGTCGATCGGCATGCCGGGGCACCTGAAGACGCTGTTCCGGTAGGTCGAGGGACGGTGCAGAGCCAGCTCAACCGGGGCCTGCGCCGCCGCGTCATGTACGTCGAGAACAAGGACGGATTGATCGACGGCGTTTCCGGCCGGATCGGGTGGGTCGGCTTTTCGAAGACAGGACAGACCGTCTACTACCGCGGGCGCACGCTGCACAAAGGCAGCGGGGTCAGGGGCAATTTCATCGATGCCGACACTCGCGAGGAATACTGGATTTCCGGCGTGAAGAAGCGCGGCTCCAATGCCCATCCCGCCGAGCAGGCGGTGGATGTGGAGGTCGATGCCGATGCGCTGGACGAGTACCGAGCGATTCGGGCTGGAGGCGGGGTCTAACTTGACCTGACGGCTCCGACCGTCGATCAACCGGCATGGCCGTTTACACCGACATCTCCGACGACGAGCTCGACGCCTTCCTGGGCGAGTTCGACCTTGGGCAGGCGACTGCGTTCAAGGGCATCGCCGAGGGCGTGTCCAACTCCAACTTCTTGCTGGAGACCGACCGCGGCCGCTTCATCCTGACCGTGTACGAGGCGCGCACCAAGGTCGACGAGCTGCCGTTCTTTCTGGGCCTGCTGTGCTGGCTGGCGGAGCACGGCTATCCCTGCGCGCCGCCGACTCCCGCGCGGGACGGAGCGCTCTATAAGACCGTGCGCGGCAAGCCTGCGGCGATCGTGCCCTTCCTCAACGGCCTGCCGGCGCGGCGGCCGACCGTCGCCCATTGCCGCGAGGCGGGCCGGGGCCTGGCCTGGCTGCACAAGGCGGCGGCGGGCTTTGCGCAGGAGCGGGTCAACGACCTGGGCCAGCCGGCGTGGGCGGGCATGTTCGCGGGGCGCGAGGCCGATGCGGAGGGGCTGAAGCCGGGCCTGTCGAAGGTGATCGCCGCCGATATCGCCAGCTTCCAGCGGCTATGGCCCGAGGGCCTGCCATCCGGCGTCATCCACGCCGACTTCTTCCCCGATAACGTGTTCTTCGCGCAGGGCAAGTTCGCCGCGGCGATCGACTTCTACTTCGCCTGCACCGACGCCCTGGCCTACGACCTTGCCATCTGCCTGAACGCCTGGTGCTTCGAGCCGGACGGCAGCCTCAACGTGACGGCGGCGCGGGCCCTGGTGGCGGGCTACGAGGCCGAGCGGCCGCTGTCGCCCGAAGAGCGTCAGGCCCTGCCGATCCTGGCCTGGGGCGCGGCGATGCGCTTCTTCCTGACGCGGCTGCAGGATTGGGGCTCGACGCCCGAGGGCGCCCTGATCAGGCCTCACGATCCCCTGGAATACGAGCGCAAGCTGGCGGTGCACCGGGCGGCCTACGCCTCCGGCGAGGGGCTGGTTCTGTTCGGAGCGGGGGCGTGACGCCCTTCGTGGTGATCCACACCGACGGCGCCTGCCGCGGCAATCCCGGCCCCGGCGGCTGGGGCGCGATCCTGCAGTCGGGCGGCCACGAGAAGGAGATTTGCGGCGGCGAGCTCGACACCACCAACAACCGCATGGAGCTGATGGCGGCGATCATGGCGCTGGAGTCGCTGAACAAGCCCTGCCGGGTGGAGCTGCACACCGACAGCCAGTATGTGAAGCACGGCATCACCCAGTGGATTTCGGGTTGGAAGGCCAGGGGCTGGCGAACCGCCGACAAGAGCCCGGTGAAGAACGCCGACCTCTGGCAGAAGCTCGACCACGCCCGCGCCCGGCACGACGTGGACTGGCGCTGGGTCAAGGGCCACGCCGGCCATGAGATGAACGAGCGCGCCGACGGGCTGGCGCGCCGCGGCATGCTGGAGACCCTGGGCGAGGCATGAGCGGGGCGCTGGAGTCCGCGATCCTGGCCCTGGAGCAGGGGCGAGTGGACGAGGGGCTCGGGCTGCTGGCCGCCGCGGGCCTCGATATCCAGAGCCTGTTCGACCTGACCGCCGCGGGCCCCGACGCGATCTACAACGCCGGCGTCGGCCTCTATGGCCGCGGGCGGACCCTGGAGGCGGAGAACTGCTTCGCCCGCGTGATTGCTCTGGCCCCCGATCATCTGCCGGCCCTGGCCAATCGCGGCACGGCCCTGGTCCAGCTGGGCCGCCCGGCCGAGGCCCTGATCGCGTTCGAGGCGGCCCTGGCTCTGGCGCCCGGACATCCGGTTCTGCTCAACGGCAGGGGTGACGCCCTGGTCAAGCTCGGGCGCATGGCCGAGGCGCGCGAGGCCTTCCTCGCCCTGGTCTCCCTGACGCCGGATGACGCGGACGCCTGGAACAAGCTCGGCGCGGCCGAGGCCGACCGCGGGGCGCTGGAGGACGCGCTCGCCGCCTTCGACCGGTCGCTGGCGCTCAAGTCCTCCAGCGCGGAGGCGGCCTACAATCGGGGAAATATCCTTCGCGACCTTGGCCGTTTCGACCAGGCGCTCGCCGCCTACGACCGCGCCATCGCGCTCGGCGACTCCGTCGACGCCCCGATCAACAAGGCGCTGGTGCTGATGCTGCTGGGTGACTTCGACCAGGGCCTGCCGCTCTACGAGAGCCGGTGGCGCTCTCACCAGGCAAAGGTCGGGCAGCCGCTCGATCCGGCGCACTGGAACAGGACGGCCTCGCTGGCCGGCCGGCGCATATTGCTCCGGGCCGAGCAGGGCCATGGCGACACCATTCAGATGCTACGCTACGTCCCGGTGCTGGCGGAGGCCGGGGCGATCGTGATCGCGCAGGTGCAGGCCTCGCTGGTCGAGCTCGCGCGGGGCGCGCCGGGGTTGGACGACGCTGTGTCCCTCGACGAGCCGGCGCCCAAGGCCGACCTGGTCTGCCCGATGATGTCGCTGCCGCTGCTGCTCGGCCGGCGGCCGGACTCGCCCGGGCCGTCGGCCTATCTCGAGGCTCCGCATGACCAATGGGCGGCGTGGGAAGGAAGTCTCGGCCCCAGGGTGCGGCAGCGGATCGGGCTGGCCTGGTCGGGCAGCGCGGCCCACGTCAACGACCGCAACCGCAGTCTGCCGCTGGCGGTGCTGCAGCCGCTGCTGGAGGTCGACGCCGATTTCGTGTCGCTGCAGGCGGACTACCGGCCGGGCGACGCGGCGTGGCTGCGGGCCTCGGGGCGCATCATCGAGCTGTCGGGCGAACTCGACGACTTCGCCAACACGGCGGGCCTGATCGAGGCCCTGGACCTGGTGATTTCGGTGGATACCGCCGTGGCGCACCTGGCCGGGGCGCTGGGCAAGCCGGTGTGGATCCTGCTGCCGTTCGTCCCGGACTTCCGCTGGGGGCTGAGGGGCGGGGACAGCCCGCTATACCCGAGCGCCCGGCTGTTTCGACAGCCGGGCCCCGGGGCGTGGGAGGCGGTGATCGCAGAAGTCGTCCAGGCTCTGGACCGGCTCTAGGGGCCCCCGCCCGCCGCCGCCTAGAAGTGGTGGGTGCACAGGGCCAGGAGCAGGATGATCGGGATCGGAATACCGATCAGGTAGAGCAGAACGGACCTCATGGATCGACCTCCGGGCAGTTGTTGAACAGATCACCTGATGTTCAACGCCGCCTTTGGGACCGCGTTCCTCGTTAGATTCCCCGCGCCTCGAACACCTCGCCCGCGATCTGCATGGCGTTGATGGCGGCCGGAACGCCGGCGTAGACGGCCATCTGCATCAGCACCTCGACGATCTCGTCGCGGGTCAGGCCGACGTTGAGCGCGCCTTCGATGTGGGCTTTGAGCTGGGTCGGGGCGTTGCCGAGCGCGGCAAGGGCGGCCAGGGTGGCGATCTCGCGGTCGCGCAGGCCAAGCTGAGGGCGGCTCAGCACATCGCAGTAGGCGCTTTCGACGATCCAGCGGGCGAAGTCGGGCGAGACGGCGGTGAGCGCCTCCCACTGTCGGCGGGCGCCTTCGGCGTTGATCTTATTGACCGTGTCCCAACCGCGCTCGAACCGGCCGTCCGGCATCGCCGACTCCTGGGGTTCAGCCCAACTCGGAGCGGACCTTGGCCCGCAGGACGTCGATGGGGGCGAGGCCCTTGTCGGTCTTGAAGTGCCAGTAGGTCCAGCCGTTGCAGGCGGGCGCCGACTGCACCATGGCCCCGACCTTGTGGATCGAACCGGCCAGGTCGCCGACTACCAGCGAGCCGTCGGCGCGCACGCGGGCTGCCAGGTCGCCCTTGGGTGAATAGAGCTGGTCGCCGGGGCGCAGCAGGCCGGCCTCGATGATCTGGCCGAAGGGGATGCGCGGCTCGGATCGCTTGGAGCCCATCACTTCCACGTCCTCGGGCCGCATGGGGCTGACCTGGGCGATGCGGCGGCGGGCGAACTCGGCGTAGGTCGGCTCGCGCTCGATGCCGATGAAGCGCCGGCCCAGGCGCTTGGCCGCCGCGCCGGTGGTGCCCACGCCGAAGAAGGGGTCGAGGACCAGGTCGCCGGGCCGGGTCGAGGCCAGGATCACCCGGTGCAGCAGGGCCTCGGGCTTCTGGGTGGGGTGGGCCTTCTTGCCTTCCTCGTCCTTAACCCGCTCCTCGCCGGTGCACAGCGGCAGGTTCCAGTCTGAGCGCATCTGCAGCTCGTCGTTGGCCATCTTCATGGCGTCGTAGTTGAAGGTGTAGCGGCGCTGGCCGCGGCCCTTGGCGGCCCAGATCAGGGTCTCGTGCGCATTGGTGAAGCGCGTGCCCTTGAAGTTGGGCATGGGATTGGCCTTGCGCCAGATGATGTCGTTGAGGATCCAGAAGCCCAGGTCCTGCAGCGCGGAGCCCACCCGGAAGATGTTGTGGTAGCTGCCGATCACCCACAGGCAGCCGTCGTCCTTGAGCACCCGTTGGCATTCTGCGAGCCAGGCCCGGGTGAAGGCGTCGTAGGCTTCGAACGAGGCGAACTGGTCCCAGTGGTCGTCCACCGCGTCGACCTTGGAGTTGTCGGGCCGATGCAGGTCGCCGCCGAGCTGGAGGTTGTAAGGCGGGTCGGCGAATACGAGGTCGACCGACTTTGATGGCAGGGCCTTGAGCTGCTCGAGGCAGTCGCCCTCGATGATTGTTTCTGCGCCGAACATCATGATCCGCCCCTAACCCACGGGAATCCCGAAGCTCTGACAGAGGAGGATTAAGGAAGGATTCACGCTGATGTTCTGACGCGGAGAGGCCAAAGGGCGCCTCGCGTGAAACCTCCCGCGGGCGCGACCGTTTCTCTTGGCAGTCGGCTTCAACCCATAGGGAGCGGGCGCCTGCCCGAAGACAAGATGAAACCCATTCTGATTAC
>Ga0265327_10004013_pt1 | contig 13398 bp, 10 predicted proteins | sample 41621metaG_FD_202089 | JGI IMG/M metagenome (GOLD analysis project Ga0265327, IMG submission 202089) | Rhizosphere microbial communities from Carex aquatilis grown in University of Washington, Seatle, WA, United States - 4-16-21 metaG | ecosystem: Host-associated > Plants > Roots > Rhizosphere... | reverse complement strand
ATGGACAACAATAGCTGGCGCGAACCTTTGAGCGAGAGCGGGTGCGTCCTGGCGTAACCGTTGTTTCTCCTGCTGTGCGTTTGGGGCCAAACTCATGTTCGCGTCCATGTCTGTAAACACCGAAGTAAACTGATGGAGGAGTCCCATTGGGACTTTAGCCTGCAATAAACGAACCACCCAGTCAGCATCGCCGATGTCTCGCCACTTAGGATCAAAGAAGAACCCACGTTCGATGACGCTTCGTCGGAAGAACGTTGCACAAGATAACGTTGGCAGATCCTTGACCTTGATATACGTCTCGGTGGGAATCTGCATTAAGCGCGAACACATGTAAGCGCCGGTCTCATCAGTGATAACGCAGTCGCCGAATGCGACGTCGACGTCCGGATGGGATTTGAAATATTCGATTACAGACTGAAGGGCTCCAGGGAGGTACTGTTCGTCACAATTGAGGTAAGCCAGAATGTCGCCGGTCGTTTTGCGTAGGCCTCGATTGACCGCGTCATACATACCGGAATCTTTTTCGATGAAGGCTTTTACGCGCTTATCGTGAGGGAGCCAATCCTGGGTTCCATCATTTGAGCAACTGTCTTGAACAATGTGTTCGACATCCACCTGCTGATCGGCGACGGAGGCGATGCATAGTTTCAGCCACTCAGAGCTGCGGAAGCTGGGGGTTACGACGGAAATGCACATAGGCTAGGCCGGCATCGGCAGCAACAGCGATTGTTTCTGTTGCGGCACGCCAGGAGGGCTCGACCTGGCCGGTTTAGGGCGGACGCCGTTATTCAACGAAACGCTCAGGCCAAGAATTCCGGTGAACAAAAATAGTTCGGTATTCAAAGAGCCGAAGATAAAAATGAAGAAGATCACACGGCCAACAAAATATGTTAATAGAAACGTATTGACCCGGCGCAAATCGGGGTCGCCGTAGCGATAGTTGTGATACAGAACGTAGATTCCAGCGATGGCCAGCCACACGAACCCAATTGAGCCCCAAATGCCAAGGGGGAGGATGGTTGAAAGTGGCCCGCTATGATAATTGCCGGCCAGGATGTGCGGTTCATAATCTTTGGCCGCGCCGCGTAAAACCGCTTGTTCCGTCAAATAAAGATCGGTTGCGTCAATTGCGTAGCCCTTGCCGACCCATAAATATTCCGGGATTTGAGGTATAAGCACACGCCACATCTCAAGACGCCATTCAGTTGAGGCGACAGCGTCTTCGCGGGCAGCAAAATCGATATCGTTAAAGGGCAAAAAGCTAAAGGCCCGTTGCACGACCAGCGGCATTTTGTGTATCGAGGCGACCACGCCGATTCCGACGAAGAAACAGGCGGCGAGAATTATAGCAAATAGCCGCGTGCGCAGAAGTTTCTCCCAGAACAGTTGAAGGCCAAAGAGCAAGGCAAACCAAATGATCTGTGACCGGAATCCGCCGAACAAGACCGATACGCATGCCACGGCGAACAGCAGCAGCCGCCACGGCTTGGTCAGATCAAATACGCCGCGGATGCCATAGCGGACCAATAAAAACGTGTACAAACCGGTGGCAGCGATGCTCAACCCTTCAATTCGTTCCAAGCCAAATACATTCCCGCCATAATCCTGCTGGATCTGCGTCATTACGAGGTCGGCGCGGAAGAAATTGAAAAGGAAATAAAAGGACGGTCCGAGCGCGTATGCAATATTGCTCAACACAGCGGTGAGCGGCCCCAGGAAGTAAAGAGCAACGAGCCAGCCGGCCTCTTTCTTGGAGATGATCTGCGCCGTCAGCGCAAAGTAACCGATAATCGCACCCAAAAGGAGCGCATAAAATTTCGCGCCATAGGTATCGCCGCCCAAAGAACGGGCACCGATGCCGCCGCGCATATAGGCGGTGAATAGCACTGTCCCCAACAGAAACAGCAGGGGCCATGTCAGCATCGGCACGGAAACAAATTGTCGTTTTCCGCTGACGATCCTCGTCAGCAGCGAAAGGCCGAAGCTTAGCCCTACAAGGAGCAACCAAAATGGTGGTTGGCCGGGCAAAAAGAAAACGTTAACAAATGCACCCCAGCTAATGATGAGCGCTTTGTGATGCGATTTCAGCATCCATGGCAAGATGCCGATAAAGATGAGCATCCCAATCAATCCCCACGTGATTATATTGTCGGGAGAGATGAGGAAAAACCCCAAGATCAACGCCATCGGAATAGCAATGGCGTAAACAATTAAAGCGCGCGGAAACTGAAAGCTGTTAACCATCCAAGAGGGGCTAGAATACGCGCAGAATACCCTATCTGCAACTTAGTATTTTGCCCCTAGTGCTGATGCTTTATGCGTCTTGCCGAAGACCGAGATAAAGGCCGTGAAAATGTTTGTCGCATCGAACTGTTTTAAAACCGGCTGATTCCATCATTTTTCTAAAATCGGCCGGGGTTTTACTTGGGTCTTTCGGATGTCGTCGTTCGTACCGTTCCAGCTGGCAGACCTCAACAATAGATTGGTCTCAGAGCACTGATTCCTTACCTGCCGCGTTTTCCAGGTCGGCGCGCCGCCAACGTACATTAGGTGGCCACTAGTAGGCCGTTGGTTGGCTGGTCGGACTTATCGGTGCGAGTGATGTTAGCATTCGGGGTTGTGGCCTATCCCACCAGTCAGCGTCTGTTCGCTATGCTTCTGACATTGCACCGGAGTCGGAGCTGGATAGCATGAATTGAATGAAGGTTCTGTTCGACCATCCTAATCCGTTCCTGCTGGCGCACGGTGGCCACCAGATCCAGATCGAGCAAACCAAAGCGGCTTTGGAAAAAATCGGGGTCGAGGTGGAGTTTTTGCGGTGGTGGGATGAGACGCAACAGGGGGACGTCATTCATTATTTTGGACGGCCTACGGCGGTTTACATCAATCAGGCTCACACGAAGGGGATGAAAGTGGTGGTAGCGGACTTGTTGGCGCAATGGGGGTCTCGGAGCGAATTAGAGAGAGCGACGCAGCGGGCACTCATGGTCGTATCGCGGGCATTGTTGCCGCACTCTCTTCTTCACCGGTTGGCCTGGGAGGCGTTTGGTGCCGCTGACGCTTCGATAGCGTTGACGCCTTTTGAAGCGCAGATGTTGCAGAAAGTGTTTGGTGCGCCTAAGGAAAGGGTGAACGTCATACCTAATGGCGTCGAAGATGAATTCAAGCGGAGTGACTTGACCAAGCGCGGCGACTGGTTGGTTTGTGCGGCGACGATTCGAGATATTAAACGAGTGCTGGAAGTTGCACAGGCGGCGGTCGAGGCGAAGACGCCAATTTGGTTTATCGGCAAGCCTTACGAGCAATCGGATCCCTACGCTCGCCGCTTTTTGGAATTTGCTCGAACTAATTCAAACATCGTGCGCTATGAGGGTGCGATTTCGGATCGAGCGTCGTTGGCGCGGGTGTACCAGGAGGCGCGCGGATTTGTGCTCTTGAGCGCGTTTGAAAGTTTGAGCATAGCTGCGTTGGAAGCGGCGGCTTGTGGTTGTGGCTTGTTGTTGAGTGATTTGCCATGGGCACGCACTGTCTTTGGCGAGCATGCGAGTTATTGCGCAGCGACGGCATCCACGAGGGCGACGGCGAGTGCGCTAAAGAAATTTTACGAAATGCCGCCGAGCATATCGCCGGGGTTCAAACCCAAGTATTGGGTGGATATAGCTCGTGATCTCAAAAACATTTATGAGCGGGTGCTCCAAACGAAGTTGCGGTGATGAAAAGTTCTTCCCCGCTGATCAGTATCATTGTTCCGACGTATAATGCTGCTCCTTTTTTGCCGGCGCTATGCGAGTCGATTTTGGCACAGAGTTACGAAAATTTCGAAGCGCTGTTTTATGACGATGGGTCGACCGATGGTTCGTTGGATGTATTGAGGCGATTTGAAGGTGAGTCGCGTTTTAGGATCGTTCGCAGCACGCAGAATCGCGGTGTGAATGCTGCGACGAATGAGTTGTTCAAGGTGTTTCGCGGGGAGTTCTGGTGCCATCCCGGTGCTGATGATTTGTTGCTGCCGAAGTTTATCGAGCGTCGCGTTGCGTTGTTTGAGACGAACCCCAATGCGGTTTTGGCGCATGGTCCGGTGGCAAAGGTGATTGACGAGAAGGATGGCGAGATAGAGATAAGCGGACCGGTAAACCCGCCGCTTCCGCAGACACTAGGTGGGGAAGACGCTTTGACGTTGTTGTTGCAGCATAATGTGATCGCGACTTCGTCGATCATGGTGCGTTCATCGATCACGCGGACGGTGATTCCGTATTTTCAGACGAATTGGAAGTATGCGCAGGATTGGTATTTGTGGTTGTTGCATGTTGCCACAGGCGGCGATGTCCTGTGGGACGATATGCCACTCCATATCTACCGCGTCCATTCGGGTTCGTTGAGCAACGTAGCAGAAAAGGCGGCGGTCCGACGCGCCGAAACTCGGCTCGTCCCGTTGGTCGCAATGGCAAGAGCAAGGGACTATTCGCCCATTGCGGCGGCGGTCTGGAACAAATGGAAAGATGTATTATACAGCTTGTGGCTGGTTCGCGCGGCGTCGCTCAAAAACCGGAAGGTGCTTGATCCAGGATGGATGAGAACAGCTGCGGAAGCGTACTACGGTGCGCCTTGCGAGACTTCGTTAGCGCGCGAGTTGTTGAAGCACGGGCCCTCGGTGGCTCTCTCGTTTTTGCGCGAGCGAAGTTGTCACCGCAAACAGGTGTTCCCGGTTGCTGGCCTGGCGCAGGTGGATCATCCGCTGTTTCGGCGAGCTTCGACTACTTCGTGATAGATTCGAATGTGCGCTTCCGCAACGGCGCGGGGATGAAATTTGTCGAGGGCGCGTTTTTTTGCGGCATCGGCCATGGCATTGGCGCGTTGGGTTTCGCGCAGCATTACTTCAACAGCACCGCGAATGCTTTCGAGATTCGTTGGATCACAGAGCAGTCCTGAAACGCCGTCCTGGATCAAGTCGACAACGCCTCCCACTCGGGGGCCTATCACTGGAACATTCGCGGCCATCGCTTCAAGAACGGTCATCGGGCAGTTGTCTTCGAGCGAAGGCAGGATGAGCAGAGATGCCGTTGAAAGGGCCGCCTGCAATTCCGCGCGATCAGCACAACCGTGAAAGTGACACCAATCGCGTTGCTTCACGAGTTGCAAAAATTCCCCGACATATGCCGGCTCGCTGTCTGAAATACCAAAAAAATGGAGATGGAATTGATGCTTTATTGCGAGCGGATCAAGTGCGCGGATGAGTTGCACCTGGTTTTTACGCATGGTGATGTGGCCGACACAGAGGATTTGCGGTGGTTGCGCAGGCTTGTGTGGAACGAAAAAGAAACTTTCGTGAACTGAGTTCGGAACGACCCAACATTTGCGCGCGAGTGATTCCACATTTTGGCGGGTATATTGGCTTAGGCAAATGACGCCATCGGTTCGGGGCAGGGTGAAGCTTTCCAACCGCGCGGCAAACCAATTGAAGCTGAACGGAGCTGAGCGGTTCACTTCGGCAATCAGTCGCATGTTGCCGTGGACAGTCACGACATTTGGAAATTCGGAAAAAACGGCGCTGATAGCGCAGTCGCGCTCAGTTCCCTGGCCGTGTGCGATGTCGGGCTGAAGGTCACGAAGTTTGGCGCGAACGGCGCGGATGCAACCCTGGTATCCGGTGCGAAGCCAGCCCAACCTCGGGACGTGAAGGCTGTGATACCAGATGTTGCTGTCGATTTTTTCCGGTGAGCGCACCGGTTGTTGTACGCAGGAGACGATGTGGACTTGATGTTCCGGCAAATGCGCCAGTCCCTGGAGCAGGGCCGCGACAGCGCTGCCAAAGCGCGGTTCGGGCGCGGAGTAGTCTCGCTCGTTTTGGCGGTTGTCGGTTGTGAGGACGGCGATTTTCACGCGTTTAGGAACGGTCCTGGACCTTGAACAGGCCGATGACCGAAATGCCGTGAAACGGAAAGAGCCTTCTGAAAATGCCGGTCTCAAGCGCAACGGTCGCCTTCGTTCCGAGCAGCTTCCACGTCAGGTTGCTCACAATGGGCAGGATCGTTGCGTCGAATCCCCATTCTACGAGTTTTAAACCGCAGTGCCGCTCGGCGAGATTCAATAAATATAGATGGTCCCAACTCTGGAGATGGCCTTCGTTGATGATGTGAAGTTGAATTTGTTTCGCGCCGAAGCTGTGGAGGTGTCGCAGATTGGGCACGGCCAGCACGACGTAGTTGCGTGCGATTTCGCGGAGTTGATTAAGTGTGCGCTTTGGGTTTTCAACGTGCTCCAGGACGTGGAAACAGGTGACAATGTCGAACGATCCAGCGCCGAATTGTGCGACGGGGTTTTCGGGATCTAAAACGTGTGCTTCGCCGAACGACTTCGATAATTTAACACAATGTGGATCGATGTCAGCGCCGACGACTTTGAATCCGGCGCAACCGAAGATGTCGAGCGTTTCACCGCGACCGCAGCCGTAATCTAAAACGGTGTTGTTGGATTTTCCAGGAACGTGTTTTTCCAACAGTTTTAGCGCGCAATGCTTCCAGTAGTTTTCATAAAAATGGCCGCGGTTTTGAGGGTCAACCTCGTACGGCAGGTGTTTAGAGGTGCGCGGCGGTTCCTTGTGCATCGTTTATGCTGGTTGCAGGGTAATCAGCCAATTCCCTCGGGCAACAATATTCGATGGATGAGCATGCCGAATCTTTTCATTTTCCTAAGGTAACCTAATCAGCGCAGACTTGGACCAGTGTTTTTAGGTTTAAACGCCATTTTGCAGAGATTCCGCCGTTCGCCCGTCGTTTGGGTATGGGCTCTGAATGGGTTCCGCACCGCATCTGGTTTGCTGGTGCTGCCGCTGTTGTGGCGGAAGTTGCCTGAGGCGGACCTCGGCGTTTACTACATTTTTTTGCGGATCACGGCGCTGTTGCCCATCATCGATTTTGGTTTCACTACTACTGTTGGGAGGTTTGTCAGTTACGCGACGGGCGGGGCAACGGAGTTGCATGCGTATGGCATCGCGCAGAGCGAGGTGAGCGCCGAGCCGAATAAGGTTTTGCTGTGGCGATTGCTTTTTACCTATCGGCAATTGTACCGGTTACTCGCGCTTGCGGCGTTTGTGTTGCTGGGAGTTTACGGGACAGTCAACCTGACGTTCAACGTCGGTGCGACGCACTCACCGAATCTAACGTGGACCGCGTGGGCGGTGACATTGTTCGCGGCGGTGCTGGAGATTTATGCGGGATGGTGGAATACGTTTCTGCGCGGGATGAACGAAGTATTGGCGAGTTCGCGCCTTGCGGTTTTTGCTTACATTGTCCAAATCGTTTTGTCGGCGGTACTGTTGTTGTGCGGCGGTGGGCTGTTGAGTGTGCCGGTGGCAAGTCTGGTCGGCAGCCTTTTACAGCGGGCGCTATCGCGGCGGTTGTGTTTGCAAAAACTAGGAGAGCCGCCTCAACGGGAACAGAAAGCTGAGTTTGCATTGCTGAAGATTCTGTGGCCGACGACATGGCGGGTCGGTGTCCAATTTTTCAGCACATATTTGGCGACCAGTGTTCCGGCTTTGATTTTTGCAGCCAAAATGGGATCGGTGGCGTTTGCACCATATGGCATTTCCGCGCAGATCATCGGTTTTTGTATCGGGACCGCTTCGGTTTGGACGCAAGTGCGTTGGCCGGTGGTGGCGCAATTTCAGGCGCGACAGGACCATGCAGGAATGAGACACGTATTGCTGCCCGCGTTGGTGCGACAGTATGCGACTTATATTTTATTGGCAGCGGTAGCGGTATTGATGTCGCCAACTCTTCTGCGCGTAATCGGATCGAACAAACAGACGTTGTCTGTGTTGTGGTTTTCGTTATTGGCGCTAGCGAGCTATTTCGATATGCGGTTCTCTTTTTGGACTACGCTGCTTTCAACGGAGAACCGGATCCCGTCGTTGTGGCCGACGGTGGCAACGAACGCTTTTTCGTTCGCGCTGTTTCTCGGACTCTGGTCGCGACAGCCGGGAATCCCGGCGCTGATGGTTGCCCCATTGATCGCGGGTGCGCTGTTTAATTATTGGTATTGGGCGATTGCAGGTGCGCGGTCGATAAAGGCAACTGGCTGGTTCCTCGGGTGGAACGTGAAGGCTCCCTAAATCATGCTGAGGTGAAAACCGTTAAGCAGCCGCACCGTCTCCGCCGTTGTCGCCAATGGCTTCAACGGGGCAGCCTTCTTTGGCCTCTTTGCACTGATTCTCTTCATCGGGCGTCGAGGGCTGCTTGTAGACGTAGGAGTAACCGCCGTCGTCGCTGCGGGTGAAGTTGGCCGGGGCGGTTTCGCGGCACAGATCGCAATCGATGCATTGATTGTCGACGTAGTATTTTCCGGGAACGTTATCGGGGTATTTGTTCGCGATATCAGCCATAAAAATTCAGGCGCAATATAGGTGCGCTGTTAAGGTCATAGCAAGCGGAAGTTTTCGGAGGTTTGTTTCAGGTCAAATTGTTGCAGGAACTCAGCGGCTCGCGTGCATGGATGCCGGCGCAGTCAGTTGCGCGACTGCTTTGTCGGCGCTCTTCAACGCGTCGTTCGGATAGATTCCGAGATAAAGCATGCCAACGATGCACACCACCAGGCATGCCTTCATTGGTATGGAAACGGAAATCGGCGAAAGGTCGGCCGGATCTTTGGCCCAGTAGATGGCACGGATGACGCCGAAGTAGTAATACAGTGAAATAACAACGCCGATGATGGCGATGCCAGCGAGGCAATAGTAGGAGTGGTTGGTTGCGCCTTGTTCGATGATGGATTTCAGGAGCAGGAATTTGCCGAAAAATCCGGCGAGCGGGGGAATGCCGGCCAGTGAAACCATTGCCAGCGTGAGGCTGGCGGCAAGCAGTGGCGAGCGTTGATTTAAGCCAGCGAGTTCAGAGATATCTTCGGTTTCGCGTGCGACGAGCAGGATGACAATGAATGCGGCGGCGAGGGTGAAGAGATAGCCGAGCAGGTAGTAAAGAATCGCACTGGAGCCGGCCTGGTTCAGTGAAGCGATGCCAAGGAGGAGGTAGCCTGCATTGGCAATGCTGGAGTAGCCGAGGAGGCGTTTGAGATTGCGTTGGGGGATCGCGCAGAGGTTTCCGTAAAGGATCGTGATCGCCGCGATGGTCATGAGCAATGCGTTCCAATGTTCGGCGATTGGATGAACGACTTCGAATAGAACACGAACGAGCACGACGAAACCCGCAGCTTTGGAACCGATAGCAAGGAACGCAGTCGTGGGGGTAGGTGCGCCTTGATACACGTCTGGAGCCCAGATTTGCACCGGGAACGCGGCAATTTTGAAGCCGAGCCCGATCAGCACAAACAGGATGCCAAGCCACATCACACTGTTGTCGACGAGGTCGGTGCCGGTCATTGCCTGTAGATTTGTGAAGTTTGTCGTGTTGGCTGTGCCAAAGATTAAAGCGATTCCAAAAACAAGAAAACCAGTCGATACGGCGCCAATGATTAAGTATTTCACTCCTGCTTCGAGTGAGCCGAGGCGATAGCGTTGGAAGCTGACGAGGATGTAAAAGCTGACGGTGATCAGTTCCAGTGAGACGAAGACCATGATGAAGTCGTGTGCGGAAGCGGCGAACATCATGCCAGTGAGCGCAAAAAGGGTTAGCGCGTAGAACTCAGCAACGCCAGCGCGGATGCGGTCGGCAAATTCGACGGACATCAGCAGCACAAAAAACGCGGCCATCAGGAAAAAGCGTTTGAAGAAGAGCGCGAGGCTGTCGTGCAGATACATTCCGCCGAACGCCAGGTAATCGCCACCGTCAACGCTCGGGCAGAAGGTGTAGGCCAGAATTACGAGCACACCCAAAGCCGCCAGGTAGCCGAGCTTTGGCTTGAGCGCCACCGGCGTCCACAAATCGACGAGAATAATCCCCAGTGCGAGGATTATGACGGAGAGTTCGAGGCTGATGGTGGAGAGGTTCATTTCTGGATTTGCGCGACCATCGTTTGGGGCGGGAGCAGGTCGGGCAAGGATTTTTTGATGTTGTCAGTCAGCAGGCGCGGAAAGCAGCCGAAAATAATCAAGCCAGCGAGCAGCAGGGCGTAGGGCATTTTGCGCCAGAGGCTTTTTGCATCGGACACTTCAGTCCATTCGCGCTCGCCGTGCCAGATGTTACGAATCGCACGCAGCATGTAAACGCCCGCAATGACAAGCGCGCCCCAGATGGCAAGGCCGGTGATGAGTTGGAATTTTGACCAGCTGCCAAAAAGCACGAGCGCTTCACCAGGAAAGCTGGCGAAGCCGGGCAAACCGCAACCGGCGAGCATGGCCATAATCATTACTGCGCCGATGTAAGGCATCGCGCGAAGCAAACCGCCCATGTCGGCAATTTTGGTGCTGTTGATCTGGTTGGCTACGTAACCGCTGAGAGCGAATGTTAGCGCGGCCAGCAAACCATGCGCGACCATGATTAAAACAGTTCCGGTGATGCCGATCAGATTAAGGCTCGCGATACCGAGGAACGCGAAACCCATGTGTGCGACACTCGAGTTGCCGATCAGCATGTTCAAGTCGCGCTGGCGAATGGCAACGAGGCCGCAATACAAAATATTTCCTAGGCACAACCACGAAAGCAGGGTCATCCAGTTTTGCGCTTCGAAGGGCATCATCGGGAGCGCGATACGAATGATGCCATAGAGGCCAAACTTTTTTAGCACGCCGGCGTGAATCATCGCCGTTGCGGGCGGCGCGGAAGCGTAGCCGAGGGGGGCCCAGGTATGGAATGGCCAGAGTGAAACCAGAATTCCAAAGCCAAACAAAAGGAAGGGGAAGATCAGGTGTTGCGCGCCGGTTGCGATGGAATTCGCTTTGAAATAACGTGTCATTTCGATGATGTCGAATGTGCGCGCGCCGAGGGGCATCTGGAGATAAAGCGCTATCAAGCCGATCAGCAGCAAGAGGGCCCCGAGGCTGAGATAGAGGGTGATTTGGAATGTTGCGTAGTTCTTGTTTTCACCGCGGCCCCAGACGCCGATCATGATGAAGGTCGGAACGAGCGCGAGTTCGTGGAGAAAATAGAGGAAAAACATGTCGAGAGAAGCGAACGCGCCGAGGATGCCGCCGGACATAATCAACAGCAGGATATAAAATTCTTTCTCTCTCGTTTTAATGTTGTTCGAAATGCAAACGGCAGCGAACGAAACAATCGCGCCCATCAGAATCAAACCCAGATTGATGCCATCGACACCAACGTGATAACTGATGCCCAGCGATTCAACCCAAGGGATTTTCTGGACGTACCGAAAACCGTTTTCAACGGGAGCGTTGTTGAAATGGACGAATACACAAATCGCGCCGCACATCGCCAGAAAGGAGCCGAGCAGGGCCAAACCACGAATGACGACCTTGTAGCTGCGCGGTATCAGCACAATCATCAGCGCGGTGATTAGCGGTAAACCAAATATGTAAGTGAGCGGTGACATGGTTTAGTGCATGAAAACAAAGAACAAGACGATGGCCACGCCGACGGCGAACATGAACGCGTAATTCTGCAGGTTGCCGGTTTGGAGCAGTCGCAATGCGCGTCCGACCAAGTCAGTAGTGCCGGCGGCGCCGCGCACAATTGCACCAGCAAGGATCCAACGGTCAAACGCATCGACAGCGCGCGCGAGTAAATCCTGCGTGTTCTTAATGAGCACTTCGTAAAGTTCGTCGAAATAGAATTTATCGCGCATCCAGCGGGCAGGGGCACCGAGCATTCCGGGTAACGGGTCTGATTGAGCGCGGGCGTAGAAACTCTTCGCCGCGAAGAAACCCACGGCGAGAGCGAACAAACCAGCAAGCGCGCCAACAGGCGCGTGAATAAACGAGGCAAGCGGCGCAAAGACCGGCTCGGCTTCGACGCCTGGATTCAATTGCGAACCGACAAATTGCGCGATGCCAAAGAACCCGCCTGCAACTGATGCAATCGCCAAAATGCGAAGGGGAATTGTCATGACTGGAGGAGATTCGTGAGCGTGCTTCGGCAAATCTGATTTGGAGTTGCCGAGGAACACGACAAAGAACAAACGGAACATGTAGAACGTAGTCAGGAATGCTACGAACACGGCGATCGCGAAAAGGATTTTGTTATGCTCAAATGCGACGCCGAGAATCGCATCCTTGCTGAAGAAACCACTCAATGGCCACAATCCGCAGAGTGCGAGAGTGCCTGCGAGGAAAGTCCAGAATGTCGTTGGGATTTTTTGCTTTAGGGACCCCATTTTCCAGATGTCCTGCTCGCCGCTGAGCGCGTGAATGACTGAGCCGGCGCCGAGGAAGAGCAGTGCTTTGAAAAATGCATGCGTCGATAAATGGAACATCGCGGCGGTCGGTCCGGTTAGGCCGACAGCCATTACCATGTAGCCAAGCTGTGAAAGTGTGGAGTAAGCGAGGATGCGTTTGATGTCGTTTTGTTGGACGGCCATCAGTGCTGCCATCAACGCGGTGATTCCGCCGATCCACGAAATGACCTGGAGCGCGGATGCATCAAAGATGTAGAACACGCGGCAGAGCATGTAAACGCCGGCAGCGACCATTGTCGCCGCGTGGATGAGGGCGCTGACCGGAGTCGGGCCTTCCATCGCATCCGGCAGCCAGACGTGCAGAGGAAATTGTGCGGACTTTCCAACCGCACCGCAGAAGATGAGCAGACCAACCGCCGTTGCTGTCGTGCCGAATAATTGCGGGTTCGCGGCAATGGCTTCTTTGATAGCGGCGAAATTCAGCGTATGAGCGATCCACCAAACTACAATGATGCCGGTGAAGAAACCGAAGTCGCCAAGACGATTGGTAAGGAACGCTTTCTTGGCGGCGTCTGCTGCGGAAGGTTTCTGATACCAGAAACCAATCAATAGATAACTGGAAACACCGACCAGTTCCCAGAAGATGAACATCTGGAAAAGATTGTTGCTCAGAACGATTCCCGTCATCGAGAAGGTGAACAGGCTTAGGCACGCGAAGAACCGGCTGTAGCTGCGATCGCCATGCATGTAGCCGATGGAATAAATGTGAATCAAGCTCCCGACGCCGGTGACGATGAGCAGCATCATGAGGCTGAGTTGATCGAAGCGGACACCGAATGAGATATTGAGGTTCGCGACCGTCAGCCAGGGCGCACTGAGTTCGTTCACAACGCGATCACCGAGTTGAAAGCCGGCTAACTTGGCGACGGTTAACAGGAAACAGGTAACAATCGCCAGCACGGAAATTCCAGCGCTCAGGGCCTGCCAGCGTTGCGTGAACAGCGTTATGACAATCGCCGCAAACAGCGGCAGAAATAGGATTAACCAGGCATCGTTCATGGTTAGTTGCGCATCGTGGCCAGGTCTTCAACATGCGTCGTTTGGCGTTTGCGGTAGAGCGCCACAATCAGCGCCAAACCAACAGCCACTTCGCTCGCT